>TARA_R110001632_G_scaffold7580_1_pt1 | contig 29257 bp, 39 predicted proteins | sample TARA_R110001632 | Tara Oceans TARA_R110001632 (sample SAMEA4398266) | marine metagenome | biome: Polar Biome; feature: [SRF] surface water layer (ENVO:00010504); material: water (ENVO:00002006), including particulate matter (ENVO:01000060) such as... | depth 5 m
AAGGCTCGTTGGTTTGGGCGAATGGAGACATTGAAAAAATGAAGGAGGTGATTGAATGAATAACTACAAAATACAGTTCATCAACGGCTACATCGAAGTCGAAGAGCGTGAGTCGCCTAACGGCACACCCGAGGCCAAGTGCACCCTACACACACTAAACTTTGACTACGGTTTACCGCCATACGAACCACTGACTACTATGCTCTTTCAAGAGGTAGTTGCATGGGCAAAAGAAAACAATTACACCCACACCAAGTTACTCATGCTAAACGGAGCACCCTATGTCGTCGTATGGAATGAGGTGGTCGCATGATTAAGACATGTGACTTCTGTTCCTTAGACGGACATGCAAGTACTATGACACAGGTACTCGTAAAAAATTACTTTGGTGACAGGTACATGGTGTGGCGATGCACCGACAAATGCCTCGGGCGAGGTGAGGAAGAGTGAACAGTCCTACGGACTGGTATGATACCACTGACCAAAATGAATATATAGGGGCGACCTCCCTAAACCAAAGTACAGGCCAAGAGCCGAACAACAACCAACAGGTGAAAAAAATGAACACAGCAAGCATAACCGACAACCAAGCGAAGGTAGCGTTTCACGATGCTACCGGATATACCCCCGAAATTACCCGAGTCATTGAGTGGACTAAGCAATTCCTCACGGACTTCGAGATGCCCATTGATGCAGACTTAATGACTGCTCGTGAGGTCATAGCCCAATACACCGAGGACTATGTGTCTCGCAATACCTATTACCTCAACGCCTTGATTGCGGCTGAATCAGCAATTTGGAATGAGGTTGGTGGCGAAGACTTACAGGATGTGTTCTTTGAACATGTGTATAATGTCGGAGTGGACTTGATATTCGCCTTTGCTACCATGGTGAACAATGGAGAGGTGGTTTGAATGGCTTCACGCAACAAATCAGTGAAGTTAATTCGAGGTGCAGGAACGGTTAATCTGTTCAACACCCTACATACCATACGGGACATGAAACGAAGACCACTCGATTATAAGGCCGACAATGAAGAAGGCACGATTATGGCGAAGCCCGACTACACCATGACAAAGACTATTCCAAACCCAAACAAATATGACTCGAATAGGACTGCCGACATCCGAGTCCGATGGGAACCACATACCTTAGCAGGTTTGAATGGGTTTATCACCGACTGGAAAAAGTATCTTAGCACGGATGGATATAACTATCCGGCTAATGTTGTCGCCGGTATCAATGACTTGAGAAGCGAGGACTTGATGCAGGTGCTAAATGCCGCCATAGACCACTATAAGGTGTTGATTTCCGCAACAACATACAGTGTCTACCGTGATAGCCATGTCAAGGTGTACCACTACAACGGTGATAACTCACCCGACCACCCTATACAATCACCCGACGACCCCTTGAGTAAAGGCAAGGTGACATACAACAACATTCGTATGGGTTACATGGCGAGTTGGAAACAGACACTCACCATGGATGCAAGTGAGGCACAGGAAATCAAGCAGTGGTTGAAGAAAAGTAAATTGACAATGGATTTATTGATGGCTCAAGCAAGCATGGGTGAGGCTAAGTTGGCCTACACTCGTGGTCTTGCTCAAAAGGCACAGTATGAAAAGCACTTGCTCACATACACTGACGACTACATGGGTTACGAACGACAGTATGTGGCCCACCAAGCAAAGTATGACAAGATAGTGCTTTGGTTATCCGAATGCCCAATGGACATGAGTGAGCACGACCGCTTGTCAACGATGCGTCGCTTCTACAATCGAACTCCGAAACAAATGATGGCCTCAAAGAAGCATGATATGGATATGTGTGCCAAGCGACTCAAGACTGTTGACGAGTCACTCGAAGCATACGAAGGTATGGGATGGGGTGAGGAAGAATGAATAGGCTCACATGCAACAACGCATACTGTGATAGCAAGCCTAATTGGTTTGGCAACTATGTGCTATGCTCACAGTGCCAACACCTTGCGGCGGAGATGTTCGTTCACAGCCAAGTGCTGTCAAAGACTCTTGAGAATCTCAAGGAGGTGAGTGAATGAGGAAGTACAGCGAGTACCTAAGCGAGCAATATGTCCCACTTACACGGGATGAACTTACCAAATTACAGAGAGCCTGTGCTAACTTTGACCCTAACTATCTAAGGGAATACGCAACTGCACACCAACATGAGATTGATGACATGGTAATCAAGTCGGCATTGAGTGACGCACTCGATGAAATCGAATACCTGCGTGGGCAAATGATAGTTGCCTACGAATACATTGGGCGGCGAGCACCCAACCCTGCTCCCGCCAAGTATCGCAAGGTGATGACAACCGCAACAACCATTCGAGCACAGGATGTGGAGGCGTGATACTCGGTGAGATATTACAGGCTCGACTCATTGGCATACGCATGACCGCTACATGTCGGTGTGATGCAGTAAGTCGCAAATTGAGCAAGGGTATGCCCGAGACGGTGCATCTGTGTTGCTGGGTGTGTTGCGACTGCAACATAGAATCATACGAAGGTGAATGGTTTGAGCAACTGGAGGTGACGGCATGAGTGAAGATATAGATGAAGATACTATAATGAGATGTAGAAATGTGGCTTGCCGTGTTATTACATTCCATCTTTGTTATTGGAAAAATGGAGATTGGGTATATGAATATCCGAATACTCCGACTACAAATCACAGATGTCCGAGTTGCGGAGAAGTAGCCACAGAGGTGACGGCATGAGTATTCATTTTACGGATTACCTGCTCACCACTGATAAGTTGAAAGTGGATGAGATGATTTCAGCAGTTACTAAAGGTATGAGCAAGCAAGAAGTCGCCAAGTATTGCATGAAGATGGCAAGGCTTTCGGAAAAGAACCTCACGCTAATGGCGCATGAACTTGAGCGTAAGAAGGTCCAGTACCAACGACAGTTGAAGAACGCTACCTATTGGCAAATGGCCGTGGACTTGACTAAGCAGGGGGGCTTACAATGAACCCGACACTCTCGGCTTTACTCGAAACGAACAACATACTGCTCGATGCAATAAAAGTATTGCGTGCACTTAGGCAGGATGGAGTAGCGGATATACTCGTAGAGCGACTACTTGAAGCACAGAAGAATATATATGGGGGCGACCCCACATCAACAAATGGAGGCAACTAAAATGAACATAGAATTATTAGAAGCGGCGAGTGACTTACTACGGTGGGTCATGATAAAGAGTGACGGAACAATGCCCCTTGATTTAATCAAGGCACAGGGTGTTATCCGTGAGGAACAGAAGGCGCAAGACCTTGAGGACTTGCATCATACGGAGCGAGCGCAATTCAATGCGAACCTCATGTATGTATTGTATGGGAGTGAGCCACATGAATGAGGAGATGACTAAGTATGTGGAATCAACAGGTAAATCCCTGCGTCAATTGCTGGATGATAATTTGTCCTGCAAAAATGCGTATACTATACTCATGCACTACATGGAGTTGTGGCCCAAGTCACACCTCATAGACCTACTATCCGAAGAAATCTATGAGATGGGTTCGATTGAGGACTTGGAGGGAATGGAATGATTAACACAGACAGATACGACCCCGAACTATGGCGTGATGCCGAGGCCAACCTCATCACAGACGCACCACTACTACTCGCAGAAGTCTTGCGATTACAAGCATGGAAGAAGTTGGTCAGCGACATCGTTCAACAACATGACGGCTCACATCTACGAAAGATGTTGAAGGAGATGATTGAATGATTGGTGTGATGGTCAATAGCAAAGGCATCCGCTCAACATTCATCATGGGCATGTGCGAAACATGTAAAGTCGGTGGCAAAGTACACGGTACATTGATGAAGGACTCCAAGGAGGCCGGAACCTTTAAGGTTAGAGGTCCAGTGCCTACATTGTTCGAGAAGGAAGATGTTCGTGGGCACCGCTATGACCGGCTGTGCGGAAGATGTATTGACCGTATCGAGATGCTCGAAGTGAAGCGAGCAGGGATTGAGAAGGTGACTGGTCAGTAAGACTATATAGTGGCGTGAACAAAAGAGTAATTACAACATGGGGTGGGCTTCGGCCCTCATCCTACAAAACATCGTAGGTTCTCCTCTTGGTTGCTCTTGGTTTCTCCTGTTATGGTCGAACCCACCCCACCTTGAGCAATCAAAGGAGATGATTTTATGAGCAACACATATATTTTAGCGGATAGCGTAGCCCGATTACTGATAGCAAACCCCGAAGGTTTGTCGTCGTATGAGATTTTCAATCAGTTAGTAGACAGCAATCTAAACAGTCGTTGGTTGCCTACTCGCAATTCAATAGGCCCGAAGTTGCGGGCTATTGGTGGTCTTGAAAAGACTGGAACAAGCACCGCCTATACTACCGTGAGCACGAGAAGTGTGGTAGTGTGGCGAATCAACATGGAGGATTATATCAAATGGAGGGGTGCGGATGTTATCGGTAATTGATTTGAAAGCGATTCAGTACGAGCGTACCTACCCATACACACGAGCACGCAACGGTCGCTTGGTTCAAGAGCCGTACTTCACAGTGAGTGATGGCGGGGACTTGTTTCACATGAGAGGCCGCTTAGTTATGTGGTCTTTCCTCGACTCACTTTACACTAAGAACCCACTACCAAGAGGACCGGTAGAGGATGATTTATTCGCACCGCAGGTAGACACACCTTCGATGCTATCACTATTCACTGATTTTGCTCGGGAGGTATCGGTACATAATCGCTACCTCGTGCTTGAGCATGATGAACATAACACGGTAGGCTTCGTAAGAAACCTTGACCAGTATACCCTCTCGACTGATATTGAGCGAGTGGGTGGGATGATTGAGAGCAATGGGCTTGAGGTCGAGTATAAACCGAGTGTGTACATTGACTCTAAGGGTTCTCACTTGAGAGCCTCATTACATTCTCGCATAGGTAGACACATGTTGCGAGTCATTGATATTGGCTCGTCGTATTACATGAGTGTTACCGGCACAGACCACGGACTCAAGCGGTACGGGTTGATACCCCCTACAATTTGTCCAAAAAATAATACGAAGCAGGGCATCACTGATGTCTTACAGACTACGATGGTCGGTCTTACCGAGCGACAAGAACAACAACTCCCTGCGATTGTCGCAGTTAATGAGTCACCTTACCTCTTGACTCGTGAGTTAGATAGATTATTTTATGAAAGAATGACGAGGTGCATATAAGTCTTTCGCTATTAAGTTGGTTAATTTTATTTCTCAAACGAAAATAAACCGATGCACTGCAAGCCGATTCGTCTAATTAAGTTATTTCGTTATAGACATTTATCTTAATTGGTTACTACTATACTATTACTATACTATTACTACTATACTATTACTATACTAATAACCTTTTAATGAAATATCTCTTATACGAATTAACTTAATACCCATGAATCGGGGCGCAGTACTTTGGTTTTATTTCGTTTGTCAAACAAACTTTACCAACTTAATAGAGGAATGCTTAAGTAGTGACGAAGGAGGATGTAGAATTATGCTTACGAGATACCATACAATTGACATATACGAAAACCAAGAGTGGCCGGAAGACATTAACGGGGTATTGATTTACTCGGAGAATGAATACGGTTGCGCTTCACACATTGCTGTGAAGGGATTGTTGGGTGATGCTAAACCTGCGGGTCGCATTCTCACTCACCTCATCAGTAATATGGTGTTCAACCAAACAAAAGATTACGAACATGTGGGTTGGGATTACTACTTCTACGAGGGCAAGGTAATCATAAACATTAGCAAGTGGCCCCAAACCCCTATCATGCCACTCCATGAGGCACAGGCTACATGGATTCACTGCTATCCACCAGTGCGTGACCTACTCGCCTTCATCAAAGACAAGTACGAGGACATTGCTCATCTTTCCTTTGTCACCTCGACTACTATACATGATTCTCTTAACACAGATATTTTCGCAATACACAGCCCCGACAAACTGATGGCTTACTTTTTCAATACCCAAGCGAAAGTTACTATTGCCCCGAAACATAAGGTGGGAATTAAGGGTGATTTGTTTTTCTCACCCCCTGCTTGGATGTTCCCGCACTTTGCGAACGAGATGGGCTACCAACAAACGGCGACTATATTCAGTGGGCATGACCCCGAAGCGGAGCATATTGATTCAGTGGCATCACTGACTTTGTTCCGTTGGTTGAATACCATTACCGGTAGCAAAGTAACAAAGCATAATTACAACCGTTCATTAAAACAAGCAAGGGTTGATACCGAAGAAACATTGGCGGCAAGGGCCGAACTCGAAGAACTAATCAACGAGGCTAACCAAGCGGAAGCACCGAACATGCTATGGGGATGATTCAAGTGCATAACATGAATATCTTTGACGCTATGGCGGAGTATGTGGACCGCAACCACTATGTGGATGTGGCCGACAAAGTGCCCGTGTTCCTATGCTCCATCGGAACTCACATTTTTAATGGACTGAACAAGTGCGGAACCTGCCCATTCATACCTGTCGAGGGTGTCGAGGGATTCGAGATTGAATCCTGCATCCTACGCCATGATAAGGAGCCAATCTATACACCTATGTCTCATGTCGCTGACACGAGACTTCACATCCTTATGCGGGGTATGAAGGGGTCGGGTAAGTCCGTGCTCATACAACTGTTTCTAAGCCCCAAAACAGGGCTACTCTCGAATGTGGCTAACGCCGAGATTGGAATGGGCTTTAGAACGGACATTGGGCCGAACTCAATTACCGAAGCAGGTATGTTTGGTTCGGTGGATGAAGAGGGTAATATCATGGGTCGCCCACTCGCTCGTGAAATGTGTGGTGGGTTCCTTGGTTTCGAGGAGTTTTCCTCCATCACTGATGCTGGTAAAAAGGAACACAGTACTGACATCAAGAACCAACTACTCACTTCCACCGACAATGGTAGAGTCAAGAAGGTAATGCGTGCTGGATGGGTTGAGTACACTACTCGCTACACGCTATGGGCTGGTACCCAACCTGCTCGATTCGAGATGGAGTCCGGTCTTGACCGACGGTTCTTCATCATTGACATTGAAATGAATCCCGAAAAGGAACGCCAATTCAAGGTTGCTCAAGCAAAGCAAGCGGGCATGACACCTGCCGACCGAGCCGAACTCATAGGCATGGCTGACAAGTTGCGTGACTTCTTTACTGACCGAGCCATGGAAGTGATTATGAATCCACCCACTGGACTACGCTTCGATGATGAGTTCAATGAGTGGTTGTTCCGACCCGAGGTTCGTAGCCATGAGGCTGACTTATTCCGCCGCTTGGCACTCGGTTACTCTATCATGTCACCCATATACAAGGGTGGCGACATACTCCACATCAAAATGACTGACCAACTGCGTTCGATTCTCGATAGTTGTTTGGACATGCGACGGGCTGTAATGGACTCCGACCTGCGTCTTATCAAGACGGCGTTTTGGAACCAATCAATGTCTCGTTCCGACTTGATTAAGGAGGTAGCACGCATGATTACCAACGGTGATTACCAATCAGCCAAGCGATGGATTGAGGACAACCTACATATACAGGCGTGGTATAATGAAGAAAGGTCTAAGGGTGCAGGTCGAGGCCGCAAGGGAGTGTCGTGTTTCATCGGCTACCCCCAAGCCAAAGCACCAAGCGTAGATAAATTGGAGGCGATTAAACATGAGTAGAACAGGCAAGAAACGATTCTTACGAGATGCACAGGACTATATACGACTGAACGGACCGAGCACTGCATCTCAACTACATGAGTGCTGTCGCTTTACCAAATCCGGTAAGTTGATGCGTGACAGTCCTTCTCGAAAGCAAGCCCAACAACTGTTGGCTCGCAGTAGCCTCTTTGATTCGTCAACTACACAGGTTGGTTACACTGACCCTTCTCGTTTCACTACCTATGAAGTGAAAATATATTCTCTACGAGGTGAGGAGTGATGGGTAAGTACACCCACTGGTGCGACAAAGCACGAGAGCAAATACTACGCAACGGTCCTATGGACTCACGCACACTGATGTTCAACATCCAACAAGCAGGATTCAGTATGAAGCGCACCCCTCCGAGCATGGCCTCGGCATCCCAAGCCCTGCTTAGGGACCATAGATTCACTGCTATTGAGCCGGAGGTTGGTTCATATCAATTCGGTGAAGGTGAGATAGCAAGAAGCCTACACTACAAAGTAAAATTATGGAGCGTGGTATAATGAAGACTCGACGACAAATCCAAGACCGAATAGATGACTTGCTCAATAGACTCCCCAACACCAATGCCCACGCTCACGCCGAAGCACTACAATGGGTCATCGAGGACAACAACTGTGCGGTATGCCAACTCCCCAACAAGCGTGATGTCGAAGTCAAAATCCACCGAGGTGAGATGACAAGCACATTCCTTGAGTCAAAGTATCAATGGCCTGTTGGTTCTGTTATGCTACACATGGATGAACACCTGCAATACGAACCCAACGAAGCCTCACATGTAGAGCAAATGCGTGATGAGTCAATCAGTACTCTTAATGTAGCCGAGAACCTTGTCCAACGACTGGTCTCTTGGCTCGATGAACTGGAGCAACGCAAGGTCACAGAAGGACTGACCTCGGAATGGATTGGTGACGCTACCAAATTACTATCCCAAGGCCAAGGCTTCTTGAAATTAGTAGGCCAACTCAAGAGTGAGATTGGTGTTGACTCCCAACTCCTACTTGCCGACCGAAAGGTGGATGCCATGATGGGTATTCTCGTAGAGGTGCTACGCAACGAACCGCTTTACCTCGACCAAATACAACTCCGACTTGCTACCATGCAAACACCGATAGCCTCCTATGAGGAAACTGACTTCGAGGTGATTGAATGATGCCAAATAGGAACTCAAAAGTATTTTTCGATGTATTGAAGCGTGAGTGGGATTGGATGATGGATGGTGAAGAGGAATGAGTATCAAAACATGGCGCAATAAGAGTGCCAACATGCTCTTTACTCGACCCATCTACGAGCGTGAGTTTCCTGCTCTTGCTCAAGCCATGGGTGATGATGGCTTAAGTATTCTGTTAGTGAATAAAGGTAATGGTTATGAGTGGTATGTTGCAGACTACCAAGTCCCGACCAAATCAGTGCGAGAAGTGTGGGGGCTATCCCCTCACCAAATGCGAAGATTTGTTGATTGGGTTTTAACAAATGATACGGAGTTGATTTGATATGGGCGTAGTGATATTCACCAAAGACGATGCACGATACAGAACCGGCGATTACTTCGCCATGTATGGTGAAATCACCGTGTCCCCAACCCTGCGACATACCACCTACATTTACCACACCAAGAAGTTCACAGAACAAGACGCTATTTATTGGGCCGGTGTCGTTCCTTTCCGACTTGTTATAGTGGCTGATAAACTACCTAAATTGACCAAGGCGAGCGAAGAATGCGTCATCCTCGACCAATCAATCAAGACAGCCAAGCCCGACTTCTCTCGCAAAATGAGAGCCGCCCTATGTTGGGCTGACCGTGACCGAGCACACACTGCTCTCGGACCTATCCCACTCCCCTTAGCCAACGCATTCATCAAGGTAAATGTCCATGACATCAACCTCGGTCGATTGTTGGCTCGATGCCGATACACATTGCATGAGGACTATACTCGTGCGGCTATCGCATACGGCATCAGTCCCGTTCGGGATTTCAAGTGGCCTTCTAAGAAGACCAACAATGATTATATAGTGCCGTATGGCATTAGACAAACAGACAAGCACATAATGACTATCGTCAACAACGATACCATTGCCGCCAATGAGTTGAGAGCGACTGACATTGCGGCTCTACCTGCTGGTCTAAACAAAACAAAACAAGAGGTGATACAATGGCTATAATGAAACAAAAAGAAACTACGACCGTATTCGTATATGGGACACTAAAGAACAACTACTCGAACGACCACTACTTGAAAGCATCCAAGTACCTCGGTGAGTACAAGACCAACCCTAAGTGGGCATTGCTTGACCTCGGTCCATACCCTGCTATGGTTATGGGACACTTGGAAGTTAAGGGCGAACTCTACGAGGTTGATTATGATACACTTGATAGACTTGATATGCTCGAAGGACTTAGCGTTGGACTCTATGTGCGTGAGCGAATCAATGTCAACAGTATTGAGGCTGACGAAGAGGGTCAAGTTCGTACTGCATGGGTGTATCGGATGAATACTATCCCTCATACCAAGGTTGAATTATTGGAGGAGTGGTGAATATGGATTACGGAGTAGGACCACTGTATTTATATTTAGCATTCTTATTCTTTGGTATACTCATACCAGTATTATTAGACAAAGAATCATGGGAGTGTCCACCATACGAGTTCCCTGTAAAGGACAAAGTGTTACACGACCAATCAATCATCTGGATGAACCAAGGAAACGAAGAGTGAGTTTGATATAGCATTTCTTACTACCCTTAAACATGTCGGCCAACAATAATAACAAACGGGTTCGGCGTGCAATAGTGGAATTATTACTTGAGCATGGACCTGCTACTCGTGAAGAAGTAGCGGAACTATTACAGAACTACAAGGGTGTAAAAAATGTTCCATCTCCTAATTCTCTATCGGCTCTTATGTCAAAGAATCCACAGGTCGTCATCGTCGGAAGACAAAAAGTCGAGATGACTGTGGGTATCAACACGCATCACATGTTGTTTGATATTGACCGACAGACAATCAAGACAAAGGATGATTTGATTTTGACTCGACCTATTTCAGTTATGACTCCTAGTGAACGAAGAGTTGCTGTCCAATGTCAAGGGTGCGGTCGCACTCGTATCATGCCTAAGAATCAAGAGACTTGTATCACCTGCATCCGTCAAGAGTAGGGTTATATAGTGGCATAGATACATCTTAGGGTATGAGACAAGTATGGGCAACCAAGCACCGACCTTCTATTCTTAGTGAGTTCTTTGGACAAGACCACCTGCAATCGGAGTTCGATTCTATTATCACCAGCGACTCCCCATCAATGCAACATTATATTTTTCATTCTCCCGAAGCGGGAACAGGTAAGACCTCTCTCGCTCACATCTTGGCTAAGTCTCTTGGTTATACTATACACATGTATAACGCTTCGTCTAAGCGACAGCGTGGTATCGAGTTCATCGAAGAGGAACTTGCGCCTATGGCTCGGCTCGGTCAATGGGAAACAATTTTCTTTTTGGATGAGGCTGACCAACTTACTCACGCCGCACAGTCGGCACTAAAGGGTGTCATCGAGGATGCCCAAGGTTATTTCATCCTCACCTGCAACGACATCACCAAATTGTCGCCGTGGTTAAAGTCCCGATGTCAAGTGAGGACATTTCAACCACTGGATGACTCATCTATGTTCGTTCGCCTACATCAAATTGATGCACGAGAGGGATTCCGAACATCGAGTGACGACCTCGATAAAATTATCGCCGCCAATCAAGGTGACTTACGAAACGCCATCAATACTTTACAGGCGTATCACACCATGGCGGAGGACAAGCGTTCTCAATTCTTAGCGTCTGTCTCCGAACCCGAAGTAGATGCAGGTCGAATCCTCTCCCTTTGTATTAAAGAGAAGCAAGTAGAAGAGGCTGTGAAGTGCATGGGTACTCCTGCCAACCTACGAAAGACAATAGACACCGTGTTTAATCACGGCATTAACTCCCCCGCTAAATCCAAAAGCAAGTTGCTCTTGGTGGATGCCGCTACGCAAGCCCAACGGGACTTGTTGAGTGGTGTCGAGGCTCACTATGTTATGTGGGACTTTTGCCGGAGATTAGCCGAGTAGGTAGGGTTATATAGTGGCGGAGATAGATGGAAAGATGAGGAATTACTATGGTAGATATACAACAGATGATTGAACGAATAAGCAAGAATGTGAACTGCACACTCGAAGCACTAAGTGCTCGAATGGACACCGTGCTCGACGAGAATCGAGCGGCATGGATGGATGCAGGGAAGACTGACGAAGAGTGCCAAATCAACGCACTAAGAATTGCAGGGCGACAAGTCAAAAGCGAAGGCGAGCGACTCAAGCGTTCCGGTGCAACTCTCTTTGAAGGAATGTTCATTAGTGCCCCACGCTACAAAGATTGGGCTGACTTCGCATACAAGAAAGCGGCAAAGAGTATTCTTGATTCTTCCGTGGCGGATGCTATGGTTGACGATGGACTCGCAACAGTCTACGAAGACAACAACGACGGCTCTTTCAGTAAAAAATACAACGCTTACCTCGCTCGTGGCGAATCATTCGACAATGATGTAAGTACTGTGGACATCAGTGAGTTGCCTAAAGACACATACAGTGCTGGTAACGGGGTACACTTTCACTTGATTTGGGACAAGGCAAGCCCTACATTCCCTTCCGGTGATAAGAACTTCAAGTACGGAAACCCTCGCCCATTGAGTGAGAAGGACCGCAACTGTATGTTCTTGGGTCGAAAGCAAGGCGATACAGAAGTACAACTCTACTCGATGCGCTTTACAGGTGCTCTTGCCGAAGTAGACCACCCAACCTTTGTTGCTGGTTCTATTGCTATGCGACCTGCTCGTAACGGTAATACTGCTTACGCAAAAGTGGGTGTCTCTACCTTCGCTGTTGACGACTCACTACAAACAATCTTCTCCGAGGCTCCCGACACTATGAACTATGATGGTGTCAAGCGACTCGAAGGTGGACTGCAAGACATCGAATCCTTTGTTGGTGGACTTAGCGATAAAGAAAAGTGGGATGCTCTCGTGTCTGTCGTTGTCGAAGTAGTACACATTGACCCTCGTGACAACGGTGGCTATGTGATTACTGTTGGCGACCTTGACATCATGAGTGTTGCTGGAACAACGGACATCTATGTCCCTGCTTCCCAAGAATCACTTGTTGACTTCTCGGTCGGTTCTACGCTCATGGTATTGGGACAACCCTACATGAGTCGTGACGACGAAGCACGCCTTGTTACTACTGGTTGGTGGTGCGCTGAATCCCTCGGGACCACAGAAACCCTCACTACTGATGTCGAGGGGTGGGACTGATGGCTTGGGCAAAACCTGCTGAATCTACGACGGCTACCGCTCCGGCGGGTGTCACCTACGGGGCTGACTACTACCGTGATTTGTTCGAGCAAAAGCGTGAGGCTCACACTCCTATTCGCATGGCACTGGTTGGTAAAGAGAACACCGCTAAGACCGGTCTCTCTCTTGACCTCGCACTCAAGCACACAGACAAGACTATCATTGTCCTTGACTGTGACAACTCCGCACAGAACACAGTAGATTTTCTACTCTCGACCAAGGTCGAAGGTGCGGAAAGAATCCGTGTCATCCCTATGATTGACGAGGGCGATGACGCTATGTGGAACACAGATAACACTACGAACTGGCTCGCAGTAGTCAAGAAGTTGGAATGGTTTATCGCTTACTTGGGTGAGAATCAAGGCACTGTTGGTGCTGTTATCATGGATGGTGGCTCAACATTCCTCAAGTGGTGTGAGTTCATTATGACCGAACGCCTAATCGAGCGTGGGGTTATCTCCGATGAAAGCGACAACTTCAACCAGAAGGAATGGCGTGAGCGCAACCGTGTGTTCAAGAGCGTTCTCAATCGCTTGACTGCTCTACCTATCCCATACATTTTCTTTACCTTCCACTTGAAGGACAAGAAACAATTCATGGACATTGGTAATGGTACCAAGGCTATGATGAAGGTTGGTGAGATTGTTGACTGGATAGAAGGGACACAGCGTTTCGTAAGCCAACAGATTTTCCTGCGCCGATACACCAAGAAAGGTGACAAGGCCGCAGGTGTGGATGCCGACAAGACTCTCGGTGAGGGTGACTTTGTTATCCGTGCTACCGTCAATGAAATGAAAGGTAGGAACATGGAACACTTAGGTAAGCAATACGACTTGATGGCCGTTGTCAATAGCAAGGTCACATGGCACGGACTGCCTTTCGGGTGGGATTGATATGGCTTATGAAGCAAAGTTGTTTGAGATGGGTAAAGAGTTAATCGCTCTACGAGAACGCATCGCTGACCTTGAGACCATCATTGATGAAATCCCCAACTTGGGTGCACTCTTTGCCGCAGTACAGGAATTACAGGAGCAACACGACGCTCCCGCCGCCAAGTTCATACATTACATTGGAGGATATAGGGCATGGCAATGAAAGTTGGTCGTAAAGCCCTTGAGCAATTGCTCTCCGCTACCAGTAGGGAGCAACACATCAATGGTAAGTCACAGAAGCAAGTGAGCGGGTGTGTCCTGCTCTTGGCCGACAAGGTAGTATCAACTACTTCTATTGTCAAGGATGGTAAGACATCCCTGTCACGCTTCTCAATCACTACTGATTCCGAAGGGGATGAAACTGTTCCTGTGCCGGACATCGAAAGAATGCTCGGTGTTCTAAAGTACCATGGCGATTATGTCACACTGTCCTATCAGTCCGATAAGGGCAAGGTGTTAGTCAAGTCAACAAACAAACAGACTACGCTTGTTGGTGGCTTTGATGCCAAGGCATTCTCGAACAGCCAAGACACACTGAAAGAATGGCAAAAGGAAGCCCATGCAAGGGCTGAACAAATCAAAGGTAATGTCTACATGACTAAGGACAAGGAGACTATCGCACCATTCTTCGTCGCTGAACTAGCGGCTGATGTACTATACGATGCACTTAGGTGTGATGGGGTCAATGGACAGAAGTTAAATAGATACACCTTCGAGGTGAAGGATGGGTCATTGAAATTAACAGTAGGTGATGTCTTCAAGGGACAGACTACTGTGGATTTTGGTGCACATACCTGCAAGGATTTCGAGGCTACCTTCGAGGGTGGCTTAGACTACATAGTGAAGCACTACTCAAACAATATCAAGTTGTCCTTCTTGGACTTTAGTGAGTATGGTCAAGGCACACGCCTACTACTCACCATGGACAATGGGGATTGGGTGTTTCAAGCAGGGGTCTTGTAATGAGACTACCAAATAGATATGATACCGTCAAGGGTTATACTTTGGAGGAGGTCGCAACTGTATGCGAATACCCCGAGACCCAGCGGTGGATATTTAGAGGTTCCAGTAGGCGTAGACGCATGCGGATTGTTCTGTCGTGCGTTTGGTATTTTGAAATGAAAGTTGATGTTTGGTACTCGACGGAAGAACTGTGTCAAATGTGTTTAGCGCATGACTCAAGAGGGACATCCTCTATGGTCATTACTAATCAAAGAATAGGTACTCTACTTAGGGTACTAATCGCTCGTGAGATGGTCCAATTTAGGGTTGTTCGGGGCAAAAGAGAATATATGAAAGGTGAAAAATATGAAAATGAAATGCAACAATTGCGATAAAGAACAGATAGTGAACGAAGCCCAACCAATGGTTGTCGCTGGTGAGATTGCCGAACAGATGATAGCGTGCATCAAATGCGAATCCATATTCAAGTTATGCTTGACGCTCAAGTCCCTTCGGGATGACTACCGAGACCCCCACTGGTTGAGGGAACACTACATAGACAAAGGGATGTCCATGTTGGCAATCTCGAATATGTGTTCAGTGACCCCTATGACTATACAGAATTGGTTACGACGACACGACATCGAGACAAGACCTCGTGGGTATAGGGCTGGGTCAAAATGAGTAGAGTTGGTGCTTCGCAGGTATTCACGGCTACCGTGTGTGCTAAGTGTGACGGTTTGATTACTGCAAAGATGACTCCTCCGAGTAATACCAGTAAGGTAATCACTACGCTACTCATACAGCATGGATGGTGTCACTGCGAAGCCGAGGCTTTTCTCGACCTAATAGATTAAGTAGTGCCGATAATAGATGAGTATATATGATTGTAACACAGGTTGGCGGTAGGGACATACGCATTAGGAGTAGAGACCCCGAGACACTCGAACGACGAGACATCAAGTTGAACGCATATCCATATTGTTTCACTGAAAATGTGAGCGATACATACGGGCTGGTTAAAGTCCAAGAAGGATTCACCGGTCTGTACGGTCAAAAGTTGAACAAGGTTTATTTTCGTACCGAGTATGACCGCCGCCTGTGGTCCCGAGAGAATCGTACTTGGGAGAGCAATGTTACATTCGCTAACCAAGTATTGATTGACCGACTCAACGATGGTGAAGACCCCATCCCTAACTACGAGCACCGTATATGGTATCTCGATGGTGAGTGGAAGATTGAATCGGGCGAAGTGACCATGTTATCCGTGAAGGATTCCTATACTGGTCGCATGTATTCGTGGATGTGTCACCCCGATGTGAAAGCAGGGACACATAAATCTCTTCCTTGTATCAATCACCCCGATGGTAGTGCCGAGATTCACTTCGATACTCCAATAAAAGCATTCTCTAATGAGCGACAACTGCTTGCTGATTTTGCATCACACATGGCTAAACAAGACCCCGATATTATCGCCGGTTGGTATGTGGTAGATGCTGATATTAAACAGATATGCGACCGTATGAGGGCTGTTGGGTTAGACCCTAAGAGTCTGTCACCATACAACAGACATGACTTCAAGTATAACTGGAGTGATAAGCACTGGTCTCAACCGATTGCAGGTAGACTGTGCTTTGATTTGATGATTGGATTCAAGAAGTTATGGACTCTCAAGAACGGACAGTTGGCAAGTCAAAAGTTAGATGACATAGCATGGCATGTACTACAAGAAAGAAAGGTTGAGTTGCCCGATGGTCACGATACCTACTACTCCGATGTGGGTACCTATCTCGACTACAACAGGCAGGATGTAAGACTACTACCTCGTCTTGATGAAGTGGTTAATGCTATTGGTTACTACACATCCATGCAACATGTGGTGCAATGTCAGTTGGGTATCACCCCACTCATCACTGCATGTGCTACAAGTCTATTCCTACAAGACAATGAGTTCGACCTACGCATCCCCGACGCTCCTCAATTTGAGAAGCGAGAGTACACGGGTGCTGATATTCAAGAGCCTGTGCCCGACCGCTATGAGAATGTGGCGATTATGGACATCAAGGCTATGTACCACAGCAATGTAAAGTTGCATCGGATATGCTGGACCAACCTCGATGATGAGGGGGTGGACTGTGGTAATGGTATCAAGTTCGCTCAAAACGAGGGATTGCTCGGTAGGACCATGGATAAATTAACTATCAAGCGTAATGAATACAAGGCTTTGATGAAGGAGGCTCGTGCCACTGGTGATGAAATCGCCTACAAGAAGTGGGATGGGGCGCAATTTGCCACGAAGTCCATGGTTGCCTCGTTGTACGGTATATGTGGTGACTCTAAATACGGTATGTATCACCCCGATATTGCCGCCGCTATCACCTATACCTCTCGACAGACCTTGTTCCGACTACGGGATGAATGTAATGAGCGGGGCTATCCTGTCCGATATGGACACACTGATTCTATATTCTGTGAAGTCCCTACTCCCGAAGAAGGTATGAAGTTGGTTGATGAAATCAACAAGGCCATGGCACCCATTGAGACCGAGTTCGAGAAGTGGTGCGAGGCTATGATTCTCAAAGCCAAGAACCGTTACGCAGGAAAGGTGACATGGACTGATGGTGAGCATCATGAACCCGACTACTATTACAAGGGCTTAGAGTTGATACAGGCTCGAATGCCCAAGGCCATGAAGTCGGCTATGAACTCCACACTCCGTGCCATCCTCGATGGTGAACCACAGAGTGCAGTTGACAAGAACCTAAGTGGTTTGATTGCCAAGGGTATCACTGGTGAACTCGGTGAGGATTTGTTGATGTCGGGTAAATTAAAGAAGCGATTATCGGAATACCGTGTCCTTTCCGGTGCATCGGCAGGTGCAATGTGGGCAAGAGAGACGCTCGGTAAGAACTACGAGGTTGATGAGGCATTCCTCACCGCTGTGGATGAGCGAGGTAAACATATTGCCTTTGATAAAATCGAGCAACTTGAGGGTGTTACCAAGATTGATTGGTATGAGATGACCGAGAAGTTCATTGTCAAGAAAGCGTCGGACATCTACGAGTTAGTGGGTTGGGACACCGTGGAATTGACCAATGCTCACCGTGGATTGGGTACTGTTCAATGGATATGACTATATAGTGGCGTAGATACAATTAGTAATATGACCGAAGAAGGCCAAACCCCCCGCAAAATGACAACGAAAGAACTAACCGGCGCAGTGCATAACATTGGCTCGTCACTGAACAGCCTTGCACACGCACTCTCTAACGACATTGCCCAAATCATGGGCGTATTGTCCGGTATTCTCGTTCACATGGAATTATTAGAGACCATCACATGCCCTTCCTGTGGCACTGAACTCCAACACCCGAACTTAGTGGGTGTCCCTAAACCAACAAACTGTCCTAAATGCGAAAGTGATTTGGGACTTTATGAAGAAGAATAATTAAAAAGCAGACCGGATGTGACATTACTATGGCGAAAGTATTATTGACCAGCATGGATGAAAAATTAGTGGCAAAGGCACTTGCACACCACGGTAAGCGTGATGTGTGTGTGGCTATGGATAAAAGTGTCCTAAACACTATGAAAGCACTCGAACTCGGACTTGATACGCACGCTTTGGTTGGTACTCTTGCCGACCCAAAGAACTACGACTCATGTTCATGTATCACCCCCGCACCTGCTAAGAAGGCTATTGTAAAGCCAAGTAAGAAAGTAGTAGAGGCGAAAGAGGATGAACCAAGAACCGAATAAATACAGTAAAGAGTGGTTTGAAATCCATGGTCCCGAACACGGACATGCTAACCCCTTCAAAGCAAAGAACAATGATTGGCCTGTGCGACTATCTAAGTCAGCATTTATGACATATTTAGGCTGTCCTCGAAAGTACTGGTGGGGTAATGTTGCCGAGATACGAGGGCCGAGGAATCATTTTATGGTTCATGGGACCGCTGTCCACCGTTCACTTGAGAATCTCTATGGTAATTGGTCTGTTGATACTAAGCAAGACTTCCACTCTTTGATGGAGAGGGATTGGGAAGATGAATCGACCCATGAACCACACTTAGAGTGGGATGAGATGCAAAAAGAAATCTATACTGGTTCAGTAGAGGCTCTCGCTCAACTTGAAGAGGAGAGGTTGCGACGATGGGGTGTTGATTCATTCGCACCCGAGGAGTTCGAGGTCAAGCACACTATCAAGGCACCGGACCATAATTTTATTCTTGTTGGTATGATTGATGGCGTGCACCGTCACCCCGATGGTGGCCTAGTTATCACTGAATTGAAGACTGGTAAGGCTACCAGTGGTAAGTTGAGTAAGACTCGCAAGGAACTGTGCTACTATCTCTATATGCTGTCCCTCTTAGGATGGGATGAGGCAGTATACTTCTACTACTTGTTCCCCGAGGCGATGAATACCAAGTTGTATCACGAACTTGACGGTAAGAAAAACACCGAAGTGTGGCTTGGCGACCTACAAGGTATGGCTGTCTTGGAAAAAGTAGGCAAGCGTTCAATGACCGCTATGCACAAGTCTCTCGAAAAGACTTTTGATGGTATTAACGACTCCCTGTGGACCATTAAGTGGAACGATTACTTCTGTTCGGAGTGGTGTGAGTTCAACATGTCCTGTGAGAGTCAATTGCTCGGTATTGATGAAGACCCAACGCTCTTATATAGTGCCGACGAGGAATGGGATTAACATGCAAACTAAGATAGAGTGCCCCGAGTGCCAACTGAAAGACTTTGAGACTGATGCTATGATGCTTGTCACTGGACAAGTTGGCGGTGAACAGAAAATGCTTATTGTCCACACCTGTAAGGGGTGCGACCATAAGTGGAGGGGTCACGCTTGACCCTGCTATCATTCCCTCGTGAAATAGGATTGAAGCGTGCCGTTGTCAGTAAGCAACACCAATACACACATTACCTCAATAAAATGAGGAGCAAGACCTCGTGCTATACTAGCCTATATTCCTTTAATAAAATGAATGACGATGGCAAACCCGATTACAGATTCGCAATTATTGATAGAGCATGGTGGGATTTTGATGCGGGAGAGCGAGGCGGAATCGAACTTGTCAAGCGGGATGTCGCTGAACTCATTCAACGCTTGGATGGAGACATTCGTGTTGTTGCCACCGGTCGAGGCTTTCATGTACATCAACTCTTCAACGATACCGTGTGTGGACCGGAGTTTCGGTTGACACTTGAGCATTACCAACGCCGCAAGGCAAAGGGACTCGCTACTCTCGATGGCGTAGGCTTCCCCGAGAAAATGACTCGTATTCCTAACACCTACAACCCAAAGCGTGGTCGTTGGTGTGTTGTTATTGATGGTCGAAAGTTTGCGGAAGACCCCGACAACTTCCCCATCCCAAAATCACCCTCCCCTACTGCTCGAAACCTCCATCCGTTTGGTGAATCTACCTCGAACGGTTTCAATTTCAAAAACTGGGCTGATTCTTACGCACCGGAACAAGAAGACTATGCCTTCACAGAAGGTATCTCTCTCGACTCCGATGCCCTTACTGCTGGGTCAGTACCTTTGATGCCCTGCTTGGCCCGTGGAGTCAACCAGAGTAAGCCTAATCACCATGTCCGTGTAGCACTCGTGCAACACATGGCTGATACCCTCCGAGATTTTGCCGACCCCGACGCTTTGACAAAAGAACAGCGAGTGGAGATTGAGGATGAGATTTTTGACTACATTAAGGGGCTTGGTTGGTCCAACTGGAATGCTACTAACTCACGCAAGGGGATTAAAAGCACCATGAGGTACAGACGAGTTCCTTCGTGTGCTTGGTTTGTAGCAAGAGGTATGTGTGCTGGTAAATGCTGGCGATACGACAACACCGTTGAAATCCCCAACTAACCGTAGTCTTCTTAAAGCACTTCGGACAAGGCTTATTCAATGCTTGTAGTGGATGACCGAGAGAATGATTTATTAAAACACAAATTACTTGTCGCTATGGGCGACCACATGAAGGTCAAGCGTTTAATTTCAGCCGACTATATCATCGGTGAAATTGGCATCGAGGCCAAAGAGATAAATGACTTATACCACTCAATCATGGGACATGGTAGAAGCCGTACTATTGTTGGGCAACTACATGACCTTAACGAATCCTTCGAGCGACCTATGCTTGTTGTATACAACACTAAGTTGAAGCCGTATGTGCGTGGGGGCAACCGGTCGGCAATCGCAAGAGAGATGAAAAAAATGCACGCTGTCATCAAAAAGTTCAAGCAAAACTTTGCCATCCAATTCCCCAACATTCAATACATGGAGTTATCCAGCATGGATGAGTTCGTGGACTGGCTCAACGCTATGCACCATAACATGAGAATCCGTGGTGTAACTACTGCTGAACCAAAAGAGATTCAAAAAATAAGCAATCGCAAGGTGGACCCAAGGGTGAGTGTGTTGGCTTCAATCGAAGGAATATCCGAACGAGCGGCACATGATTTACTCGTGACCTTTGGCTCAATCCCCCGTATTCTCCGCTCAAGAACAAGTCAGCGTATGCTGATGCAGGTAGAGGGTATAGGTCGCAAGCGAGCCAAGGCAATCCTCGCCCTTAGAGAGAGGTACCCCGACCAGCCCGACAATCAATTAGAGTAGGAAAAAGAACTACTTTGAGAATTGCCCGACACTGAACGATTATCAGTGGCGATTTGTAGGTTATGTAGTGTAACAGACGCGAAGTTAGCATCATCGTCACCTGTTTGGGCATTGCGCTCAACTGTCACCTTGATAGTATTGCTTGACACATCAGCGCCTTCTAATACACCGCTGAATAAAACGACTTGACCTCTCACTATATTATCTATTGATACCGTGTTTGTTTTCCTAACGCCGGTATCTGTACATTCGACCGTGACGAAAAGAACTGCTGTTCCAGTAGCCGCACGCATACTAACTCTACCTGTCACTTCAAGTTTGTTTGATAAAGAATTGGGTGGGATTCGAGCAGTAGCAACGAATGCAGTAGGTGGGGCGGCAAAAGTATCACCGACACTACCGGAAAAGACCATTCCATTCTCACCCATGAAAGCATCGCCCGACGCAGGTGCGATGAAGGAATCAATACCCGATACACCCGCTTGGTCTCTCGGCACAGGTGCCGGTTTTGTTTGTCCAAGAACTCCGAACGCACCACCGGTCACACTGTCATTATTGAAGTTCATACTTCCCTTGATTCTGTTGAGGGCCGCATTACCAAGGGCTGATGAGGATAGGCTTTTGACCCCACCTATTCCTGTGTTCAGTCCATCGGGGCGTGTAGTTCGATTAGGGTTTGTATTTCGACTTAGGTCAGCACTGCTTGTTGTAGCCGGTCCAGCGTCACCCCAACCAGCCCAATCCTGCCATCCACCGCTAGTTGGGTAGCCATCGTTGTCGCCACCTCGCCCACTATCGGTCGAATCCCCACCGTCAGTTGAGGCACCGTTTCCACCTTGGTTTCCTTGACCGCTCGTTTGAACCCCACCTCGGGGTACTTTCGGTAAAATGTATGAGGCGAATGTCTTAGCGGCGCGTGATACATCACGCTCAAGACCGATAGATAAGGACTCGCTACTTCGACCATCAATGTTCCATCCGATACTACGGATAGATAAGTTCTCATCCACCAATCCCATTTGAGTATCAGTGTACTTTAGAGTGGTGGCCGCAACGAAGTTCCAATCATCAACAATATGTAGGCGAGGCGCATACCATTCCGCATGCTTATTCCAATAGTCAGCCTGTCCGAACTTACGAGCACCAAGTGGGAAAATACTATTGGTGTTCAAAGTAGTGTATGTGGTACCGCTCCAATTATTACCGTTTAGATGGATGTTCGTACTGCCGCATCGCTCTTGTAGGAGAGCAATCAAATAATCATAATTAACTGAAATCACTACTGTTTCGTCACCTACTTGGTCGGCCCAGTATGTAGTAGGCACAGCGATTTGATAGAACCCGTTTGATGCTACGGATATTGAAGTTTTACTTCTCTCTACTGGGTCAGCACCAAGAACGCTTCCAGCCCAATCATAGTCCACTAAGTACACACGGAACATAGCGTCGTCGGGATTCAAGAACTCATCCAATCTGTCGTCAATGTCAATAACAATCCTCAAGTGTCCGTCAGCATTTATCTTAGTAATTCCGGCAGTCTTCTGTGTAGTCTTTGGCATACCTTGGGGGATGTGAACTATTTGGACTGCGTTTGATACCGAGTTAGCCCCATACCAATAATAATTATCGTCATAGTTGAGAATTGTCTGTGTATCAGTATTGCTTGTCGCGGCACCATCTCGACCATCGAGGGCATTTTGTATGCCGGTAAATAGATTGCCACCCCAAAGAGAAGTCCAAGCCCATGCTTTATTTTCCGTGTAGACTCCAGCAAGAGTTGATGTGCGGGGGATGGTTCGGGATTGGTCGGCTACATATCCATAGCGAGCGTTGTATAACATGGTGTCGTTCAATCCATTCATAGTATGACCGTCACCAAATCGAATAATTTCAGCATCCACACTAAACGGTGCCATCTTGTTCTTTTCGTATTCTTGCTTTGCTACAATCAATGCTTCATTTTTGCTGGTAATTGACTCCACATGAATGATGTCCCACCGAGGGCGTGTGCCAAGAGTAGCGGAAGGATAGTCAACAAAGGAGGTACCACCAGCGTAAAACAAACGAACATTTGATATTTGCCCACCCGATTCAGTTTTGAGGTTAGATACCTTGAGGTTATTTTCGTTGAAGACAAAACCGTTTCCGTATGTAGGTCGGAATGAAGGTTGTGAATCTCGACCCATAAGCCAAGACATGACAGACCTTGTTCCGTCAATGTCACCTACTCCACTACCGCTTTGGGTAGAGGAAAAGATATTAGCGATTGTAGTATTACGGCAGTCATTCAATGAACCAAAGTCATCTACCACGCCTATTTTACGCCAATAACCAGCATCGGTAGTACCGACTGCTCCATCAAATGCCACCCAAAACACATTGGGTCCACCAAAACCTACCTGCGAAACTGTATATCTTGTTCTGTAATTATCACTCGCAAGACTTAATTCCGAATTATTGATAATCTCAACAACATCCCCATTTACTAAATCGGCTGGACCATAACTATTAACTTGAACACGACCCGCATAAGTAGAGCCGGACACACCAATTATACCACCTAGTGGCCCATCGGCTGAACTTAATTGACTTGTAGTCATATTATTTGTACGGGGTATAGACGCAATAGAAGGCATACCATAAAGTGCTGATTGAGTTAGCCAATTCTGTGTCAAAGAATCAAGCCATGTGACTCGAAACTTATCCTGCTCAAAGTATGTTCTACTGTTTTTATTTTCGATAAACCCATCAACCTGCATCATCAATCGCATGGGGAATACATTAGCCAAACCCACATAAACTTGAGCATCCTTGCTCGTATCATCCTCTCCAATTGGAATACTACCAAATGCTTCACCCTCGTGGCCGGAGACACCGAGTCTTGTTAGTGTTTCGGCACTGTTAGCACCACCATAGGCCGTACCATCCCACTGATTTGTCGCCGGACTGCTCGGTACTTTCTGTCCCAAACTCTTTACTGTGTTTATTTTATATGAATAACCGATGTCATCATTGCTCATGGTCACATCACCTGTGCCACTGAAGTATGAGGTGTCGGGATTGACTTCGATTAAAAGTTCCCAGTTGGTAGCACCGTGCATTCCATTATCGGCTACTACCACATAATTACCATCGGTTGAAGGGGTCGTTGTCGAGTTTGAAATACTAATTTTATTACCAGCACGACAGTATAGTAGGTCAGTGGTTGTAATTAGTGGATTTCGCGTTATTCTAAGTGTTCCTGCCACACCCGTGGGAGCAATAATTATGCCAGTCTCCACAGAATCAAGAGCGGATTCAGTATCAAAATGCCATATTGATTCGGCTTCGTTTGAAATAATTTGTCCTACCGTTGTTTCAGCACCGTCGAACCAAACAATGTCTTTAGTCAATTGAATAATTTCATCACCATCAACTATTCCTTTTACCAAAGTTGTAACTTCGCTATTGAAATACTTGAAATTACTATTCCAAGCAGTACTACTAATTATGTTAAGTGGACCAGTCGGTGCCCTTTCCCAATAATTGTCAATTAGAACGGGGAACCCTTCTGTTTCCACGAGGTAGTCCCCAATCTCTTTACGACCACCGGAGGATTGACCAGTTACACCACCGTTTGATTCGGTATTCAAGTTGAAAAACTTGGAAGCATCTATGAATAAAAATGCCCCTGCTTTGTCCTGCCACTGTTGGTATCTCAAATCATCGGACCCAGTGAATGAGGTGGGAGTAAAAGTATCGGAATCAACAGAGGACCATGTGTTGCCGGTAAGAGGGTCACGAGTAGCATCCATCTCCCATAAGTCAATGTCTTTTCCGATTGACAAGTCTATGAACTCTTGTCGCTCACTATCGTTTGATGTTGTTGAGTCCGACCACACCATTGATACTTGGTAATTACCTGCGTAGGGTGCCATCAAACCGAAGTTCTTTTTACGGAATCCACCATCCGCATCGGCTGAACCGTCATTACGCATGTCAGCCCACATCACCCACACATGTTTGTAGTCATCAACATGTTCTCTAATCTTCACTAATGAACCAATAGGGTGTGCTCGTTGAAAGAAGTTAGTAGCAGGTGCCACGGCAGTAGTCCCTCCACACAGTATGTTTCCGCTGGTAGGTTCAGTGTACCATATTTGCCCATTCGATGTTACCTTGAGTTTCCTTGTTGCTTGAGGTATACCGTAGCCGTCACCGTCAAATGGAGTAGGGTTGGTCGTAAACTTTGTACCAATACGAATTGATTGGCTTATGTTACTACCAGTCCAAAGGAATATGTTTGTTTCCTGTGCAATTGGGGCTGTGTCAACGCGTTGGAGAATATACTGCGTACATAGGACTCCATTACGAGTTGCCTCGGACTTAAAATTAGCAGGGTTTCCTCGATTAGCATAACATGGTGCGACCTTCCAGTCTCCGTTTAGATTACTATTTGAGTTTCCAGCAATAGTCACTACCTTACCAACTATTCTGTTCCAATTGGCACTACTCTTGGCAAGGCTAACAACTGGGAACCAGTAATAAGGTATATGAAATAAAAGTTGGCTGACTTGACCACTTGGGAGAGTGTATGGTATTGAAGCGTTACCCCCATACGCTATCCAATCTACCGCCTCGATAGAGATGGTGTCGGAATGGCTTGCGCTTTCGACTACACCGGAATCTACGATACCATTTGCGTCGATAATTTCAATACTACCTCCGTTCACCAAAGGCCCACAGTAATCGGTTAAATCAATTTGCGTGTCACCGACAGCGAATGATGATGCAAGCGTAGTACTTATTGCGTTGTTCTTAATGCGACTAAACATGTGCTTGAACCACAGAGAGTTTTTGAAATCTTGCATCCATCGAGAATGGAGCGCACGGTACTGCGCCGAGGCAATACTGGGATTGGCAACACATGCCGCATCCCAATCAGCATACGGTGTGTTTGGGCCGATTTGCGCGTCTTCATCACCGTACATTTGAATGGGGTGAGCCGAGCGATTACGCATCCGTGAATCTGTGTGACTAAGGAATACTCCTGCGCCGTCATCCTTTTCGTTAAACCCAAGACCAGCGTTGGCCGAAACTAAGCGTGATGCTCCGAAGTAGTAGGTGTTGAGGTTGTTCTGTGCCTCACTTCTGTTGTATGCTACAACTTCTGTACTGTCAGCATCCCCCGAGTTACCAAGTTCCCATGTGGGGATTTGTTGGTCGAGAGATGAAAAGTAATCCTGTGCACTTAGTTTAATAGTAGGGGTGCGACCCGTTGAATCTAAAGAGTAGTCCATACTATTGACTGAACCTCTCCATAGTGGTCGGTCAACATTATCACGGAACATCAAGAGAGACCAGTCGGCGTAAGATGAAGCATTGAAGAATGCAAGTAAGTTTAACTGTGAATCATCATCTACAAGTTGAACATTTAGCGTGGAGACACTGTTCACAGTAGTTGAATAGTCCATAGAGGTCGCTGGAGGCATCTCTATGCCACTTGGATGGTCGTTGAGGGGTCTAACCAGCCCCACACGGTCAATGAGCACTGCGGCCTTCTTAGAGCAGTCTTTTGCTTCTATCATCCAACCGAACATTTCAGTAGGTGAGAAGTTTGTTGTATCTGTTTTAGCATTCATGGCTTGGTCAGTGACCACAGCAGTACCATTTTTGTAAAGTGTGTAGGTGTAGGTATCGTAATTGATGACAAACTCATAGTCATCCCACAAAGATGAAACAGTAGGGGGACTATATGACAAAGATGGGTCTCTTTCTTGGTATGCCACAGGAGTAATTTCTAATTCGATAGCGGCATTTGAGTAACCAGTATCACCCGATGCCCCACTGGTGAACGCCGCACCTTCACACCCAATACTTAATTTGAATCGTGCGCTACTTACATCGACGGCGCATGCGTGTATACGAATAGCAAAGACATCCCCAGTACCCTTTGAGTTAAGACTACCATCAAATGAAAGTATTGGTGTGTATGTACTACTACTTGTACGGACTTCGCTCACCAAGAATGGTTTGCCAGCGGGGGATTCAATAGGATAAAGATATGCTTTGGGTACGCTTGATGTGTAGGCATCGTTGTATAACACTTCTCCGGCATAAACACCAGCGATGTGAGTTCGCACGGTAGTAACGGGCGCAAATACTCCGGTAGGTATTCCGGCTAGTACATCTAGCGAGTTTGTTGCGCCTCCGTCATAGTCGGGGGTGTGCATTGTAGCCCGACCAAAAGAACTATCGTTGGTTCCGATGGCGGAGTAGTAGCGGTTTTCTGTATTATAACCGTAAGAGAATAGGAGATATGCTTCTATGGCATCACTGGCGGCATAAGCCTCACCGAGAATACCTGTGCCACCATCGAATCGTTGGCGATTAGCATTTGTTAATGAGTCGGGGTATTCAAGATGAGCCATACCTTGATATTTATTACCGGAGTTGCGTCGGTTTTCATCGTATGATAACCATTCGCTGATACCACCGTTATGTTTGTATTGGTTTGCGGCAGGTATGGAGAAGTTATTGAAACGACCACCCACTCCATCTCCACGCTCACACCATGCGTAGGTGTATCGGGGACTTAGATTGGCCCACCCGTTGAGTGGATTGCCGTGGTGAGTCTTAGATGAAACCCAATCATCACCTTGAATGTTTAGGTCGTCGGGGAGAGCACGAGCACCGATGAAGTCATCGTAGTAACCAGCCATCCAAAATGTTAATTTTCTATCCACTGCTCGCATTTACTTCACCTATTGCTTTGCTAAAACTTCTGTCACTATTCTCGTTATTTTCTCTGCCGCTTCCTTCTCGTTGAAAAAGCCGTGGAAGTTCGTCGTCATTATGACCTCATTCTTATGGTATAAAGTACCGACTCCTTGCTTAACCACTTGCTTGTAGAGAGAACCGGTGACATTGCCGTATTGACCACCAAAGAACAATTCCTCCCGAGCACCCGAGAAGTTGTAAATCTCCTCGGTCAAGTTCTTCAATGCTTCTGTTTCGCTATCCGTATAAGCGGTAACTGTTCCTGTCGCATTGGCAATTGCATTTAATCCGTATGCTCTCCTTTCATCAGTTATTACGAGTTGATTCATTGTTCTCAAATAGTTGCTAATTTCCTTATCATTAAAATAGTCCTCGGCTAATTCCATTTGCCTTTGAGTTAATTTATTACCGTACTCCATATACTCTATGATGCTTCTTAAGTTCGATTTTGATTGAAGTGATTTTCCAGTGTCGTCTACATCTGCAAAAACACTAATTGCCGAGGATGGACCGGCTAAGTCCATACCCACACGGTTAATGTCATCGAATAATTCTACACCTTTTTGTAGGTCCGTTGTGTCGTAAAACATATCAGTCCAGTTAATTTCATTGAGGGCATCTCGCTTTGCCGCTCCAAAATCATCTACATTATACAGATTAGCAGTGTAGTCATCGGTAGCCACAAGTACTTTTAGATACTTAATTGCGTTGTCGATTTGAGTATTTTGAACATCGGTGAAGTCACCCAGTCCTCTCGTTAATTTACCTATGGTGTCTTCTATCAATTCACCATTGCCTCTTATCTCCGAAGTAGAGAGATTATCAATGCCGAGCGTCTTGGCTAGTGCGTCATCTTCAAGAATCTTTTTGTCACCTGCTAATGTACCGACGATACT
>TARA_R110001632_G_scaffold128586_1_pt1 | contig 29060 bp, 4 predicted proteins | sample TARA_R110001632 | Tara Oceans TARA_R110001632 (sample SAMEA4398266) | marine metagenome | biome: Polar Biome; feature: [SRF] surface water layer (ENVO:00010504); material: water (ENVO:00002006), including particulate matter (ENVO:01000060) such as... | depth 5 m
ATCACTTCGTTCAGTGCGTTCTTGACATACAAGGCTAACCCGCCAATCACAGGGTCTGTATTATACAAATACCCTTCCAAATAACTATTAAACCAATTAGCATCTTTCATCTGACCACCCATGAGCAATTCAATCTTCTCAGGTGTTATAGACAAACCATCAACACTCTTCTGCGTAAGTACTTTTAGTACTCTTTGATCTTCTACACTAAGTAAACCGGCCTTTTGTTTCTTTGCTAATGATTCAAATGTTTCCCATTCATCTTTATTCATACCATGGTAATCTCTATAGAGTTTATTAATTCTTTCTATAGGGGCACCTTTATCAATTAAGTACTGAACATCTCTATCAAACTTTTCTTGTAAACCTCGTTTCATTGGTTCTAATTGAGAATAGATAGCATCTCTAGCACCATTAGAATACAATTTATCTATTACTTTTCTTGAACGTTCTATGTTATTAGATATATCACTAATCATAGAACTAAATGCAGAACGCGATGGGAGGTCATTTGAAGGGTCTGTAATGACTTCTTTTATTGTAGTCATAAAACTATCCCACTGCTCAATCAAATGATTGTAGTAGTAAGCTTTATTCATCAATTCTTGAGAGTCAGGATTCTTTTCTATATCCTTTAAATGAGCAAATACATTTTCTACAACTTCTTCTAGTTTAAACAAACTATCTGTTAAAGCTCTAACTCTTTTATCACTCTCTCCCATCTGGGAAATTATAGTTTCAGCTTTACCTTTAACGGATGTTTGCCACTTAGCAAGGTTTGCTCTAATAGCATCCATGTCACCACGCTCATATGCAGGATCTTTCAGAATTTTAGCAAGATCATAATACTGTTCGTTATTCACAAGCTCTTGAACCTGATTAACAGTCTGATCATAAAATAAATTAATTACTTTTTGAATATCTTGTTGACGTATACTATTTACTTCTTTAAAGACTTGATCATTTACTTCATTATTATATCTTGTAATCGTATATTCATCTAGTACTTCTGTATTAATCTTAATCTTACCACCAGATTGTAATATTGTAGACAGTTCAGCTAAACTTGTAGTTGGTTTAAGTTTAGAAATATTTATATTTTCACCAAAGACTCTTCTGCTTATTTGCTTTATTGCATACATGATATTATTAATCACTCTTGAAAATAAGCTATTAGGTTTTAAATCTTTTGAATCTATTTTCCCCGCTAAATTTAAAGCTCTAACTATAGCCTCTGATTTTTTAAATTTTTCAGGCAACGTGGAATCTGTTTTCTGAACATTTGCAATAATATTCTTCCCTTCTGGAGTTTTACGTAATTGATCATAAAGGTTATTAAATAATTCAGGATTTTCAATAGCTATAGTCTCAATAAAAGGATGAGCAAATTCATGAAGGACAAGATCAGAAGTCATTCTATCTTGCACAAAGTATACTTTAGGACCTAAAAAAAAGGCTGGTGCCCCATCCCATGGATTTATTGTCTCTTTTGTTAATGCTAATGCTTGAGTAGTGCTAATAACAGACCAGTTTATTCCTAATGAATCTGAAAGTTTTCCGGCTAACTCAATCGCCTGTGTTTGTTTAAGATTATCAATTTTTAATCCTTTTGGAGTAACATCAGTTATATCAGATGTATCAGCGATCACTTCATTTAGTGATGCATTTTCTGATAATTTAAGGGATTCTTTGGGTAAAGATGCTCGCTCTGACATTTTTGCACTAACTAATTTTGGTGTTCTAATTTCACCATTAGTTTCCATATAATCTCTATATGCTTCTAACTGACCTACTGCTTTTACTAAAGCCTGCCATTCAGGAAGGTTAGTGTTTGGACAACTTGCTGCCATAATTTAAAATTTACACATTTTTAAGTAATCTAATACTGCTTGATCAGATTGTTCTGTTAATTGAACTTCAGTTAGGCCTTGTGAAGACTGAATTACTTCACTACCAGAAGAGCTTCTATTATATCCAGGGTTAATATAACCAAATCTTTTGAATAATTCTTCAGATAAATGCAACCATGTTTGCACTCCTATTCTTCTTTGAGAATTAGGCATTGTTTTTAACATATCCATACCATATCCTTCAGGATTAAACTCAATAGTTTTAGGATTTAAGTACTCTTTTTCAACAAAATCTAACCTGTCATCAATTGCTTGTTGAACTTTAGGATCAATTTTCCATATACCATTTTCTTGAACATCTTGTAAAACATTAGAAAATGCTTTACCACTTTTAACTTTATAACTAGCAACACTAATAATTGGTACTGAAAAATCTTTATGTTGGTTTAATATTAATTCATCAACAGTTCTATTTCCAGGTTCATCATTTGGAGTTATTGATCCATTTACTAACATGATTCCTGAAGGTTTATACTTTTCAATTAAATTTTTAGAAAGACCAAAGTTAGGAAATGCTACATAACTGCTTCTTTCTCCTGCTTCTACATATGTTTCATTTACTTTTCTTTCTATGCCATCATTAATTCTCCATACACCTAAGCTTACTCCATCAACTGTGACTTGAGAATATAAATATTCATAATTATTTAATGTTTGCCATAATAATTGTTCCCCTGTATTGTAAGTATTTTCAGGATTAAATGTATATTCTTTATTATCAGTTATTAGCACTGCTCCACTTTCTAGTGCTTCCATAGCAAGGTCTATAGTCTCCTGATGGTTTATATCTTGATACTTTTTAGATCCTCTGTTTCCAACCATTGATACAAATACTATATCATCAGTAGAATACTTACCAGTATTAGCAAACTCACCTGCTTGATTAGCATAACTTTTTGTACTACTTCCTGGAATGTTATTACCAAAACCAATATACTGTGTTGCAATTTTAGATTTTGTAATTGCTTTCTTATCTGGTCTACCTTTAAGAGGTTCAACAGAAAATAAATTTTTAGCTGTTGTATCAAGTTCAAATGTATCGTTAACAGTTTCAACCTCACTAGTTGGTTGTGCTGGTTTAACTTTTAACTTTCCTGTATCAAACCATTCTTTACTAAATATTACATTAGAAGGAATAGTACCTGCTTGATTAAATAGTTCAAGCATTTCAGCTCCTAAGTAACCATTTAAGGAAGCTTCAGTTGGTTGTGTTTTATAACCTATTTTAAATTTCTTTGAAGGATTATTAAGTGCTTCTTTATAAAGAGATTCAATAGAATTTACTATAGCTTCTGGTGATATACTTCTTTCAATAGGATTGTTATTAATTACATCACTTATAGGATGAGTTTTATAGTAATCATTAAGTTTATTTTCTATAGCTTTAATTTGACCCATATTATATTGATCAAGACCTTTAGCTTTATTTAAATCTTTAGTAGGTAATGCATAGGCACTTCCTTGTAACCCTTCTCCCTGTCCATATATAGCTCCAAATTGTTCTTTAGCTATCTTTGCAGCACCTTTACCATGTTTACCCTCTGGATTACTACCAAATACAAATACAGTATTAGGTTCTGGTTTTATAAAACCTTCATAATATTCAACCTTAGTAGATGTTTCATTTAAATCTTTAGTAAGAGCAGGAGCACTAATAGGAGCTGTTGCATTCTTTCTAATGACAGCATCTATTTTAGATTTAGTTTGAGCAGGAGTAATCAAAGTAACAAATTTTGACTTCTTTAATACCAATTCTTCTGCAGCTCTTGTTATTGCAGTATAGTACCATCTTGTTCCAGCAAATTGTCCAGATTCTTGATCAACATAAACTTTGTTCCACTGACTACCTTGTGATTTATGTCCTGTAATAGCGTAAGCATAGGTGCCTACTAAAGTTAAAGGAGACTCAGGAGAATAGTTAATTTGAGGCAATAAGGTTTTTGAATTATAGTTAATAATATTTTCACCTGTTAAGTAATCAAATAACGGTTGATTATTATTAGCAGCAGTTAAAATTGCATTATCTAATACACTAGATGCAGGAAAATCAGGAAAGATTAAACCTACTCCACCAAAATCAGCTAGTCTTATAGCAACTATTCTTTGCTTACCGTGCCCCGGAAGATCTATAACATCATCATATTCTATTTCAGTATCATAATCTATACTAAGAGTTTCAGAATTTTTATATCCAAATCTTCTATTAGCTATTGCAATTAGCTTTTCACCTTTTTCAATAGGTGATGCATCAGCTTTATATATTTGTGATCTAACTTTTTTGTTAATTCTAACCCTATCGGCATTAGATCCTGTAATCATTACAACATCTTTATTAGATTTAACATCGTTAATAAATTCTTGTTCAAACTCTTGAGAATTTTTAATTACTTTAACATCATTTGAAGATTCTGTAGGTTCATAACTTACATTATCTGTTCGCATTAATGTAGCTAAACTAAGTATGTCACTATCTAAACTCTGTCTTCTAACTTCAGTAAGTTCATTCTTTGTCATACCTGGTAAACCAAGTGTGAATAATTTAGGGTCTCTACCTACAGGTTCAAGTTGAAAACTATCTCCTAAAAATACAACCAAATTATTCTGACCTTTATTAACACGTTCTTGTAAATTACTAAGTACTCTTTCATCTATCATAGATGCTTCATCTACAATAAACACAGTATTGTCTACACCTTTTTGTTTCTCATTAAAAACAAACTTACCATCAGATGATTCTGGTCTGCCGTATAACATTTTATGCAAAGTGTTAAAGTCTTTATCTGGAGCAGTTAATTTACTTTTAAGAACATTTACAGCTTTATTAGTAGGAGCACTAATTAAAACATCAAATCCTTGATCTTTTGCATATGTTAATATATTTTCTGCAATAGTAGTTTTACCAGTACCTGCATAACCTGCAAGTAAATGATATTTAGCTTCTGTACCTTTAGATTTATTTATGTTATTTAATATAGTTTCTATATCTTTTAAAGAATCTGCTTGACCTTTAGTGTAATCAATTTTTGTTTTTCTAGCATCAAGTATAGATTCAAAAGAACGCTCTGTAGAGCGTGTAAAAGGATTTAATGCTCTTAAGGTTAACTGAATATTTGTTTGTTTGAGTGAAGAAAAGAATCCTTCATTCATATCTCTAATAGAAGATAAAGCAATATTTATTGCATAATAAGTAATCTTTTTATTTTCTTCGCTGGTATTTACTGAAGAAGGATTGATAAAAAAGTTACCATTACCATTACTCTTATTAAATTCTTTTTGATAAAGTAATAAGAATGTAGAAGCTCTTTCTGGAGTTGAAAGCATTAGTTGAATTTCAGTAGAACTAAATCTTACTTTACTCATCACTTCATCTCTTGTTTTATTTACAGAACTACCTTCTTTACCATTTAGAGCTTCTAGTACCATCTGTACGCCTTGCTCATCAACAATACTTTTTATAGTGATGTCTCCATTTATCATCTCAATGACATGGTCTGCTTCTTTATTAACAAGATGTGTTGGTACTAATATTTCATATTGTTCCCTATCGTCAAATATTTTATCAGTTTGATTATCTCTGCCTTCTCTAGGCTCAGGCTTGAAAAAGTTTTTATACCTAATAAGTTCAGCTCTTCCTTTTTTACTTTTAATCTTTTGTTTAAATGCAGATGCAAAGTCTTGCACAGACCTTGAATCAAGTACCTTTGAAGGAATGAAAGCATCCTGTGCATATGCTATATATTCTTCTTCAACAATACTATTTATTGAATATCTACCTCCGGTATTTAAACCAGTTTGTAAGAATGCAACAATTGGAAAATCATTAAAGACAGAATTTATAGCTTCAATTTCAACATTATCTAATGTAGGTATAGCAGCTTTTAATAAAGTAGGATTTTTTAATATGTTGATTTCTTCTTTTAAAGCGTTTGCTCCTATAGCTACATCCGGAATCTCACTATACTTTAGATTGCTTATCTTACTATCCTTCTTTTTATCTAATTCAAAAGTTTCAAAGATTCTAAATTTATTTAATTGAGGAGTGATATCTTTTACAATAAAAAATCTTTCTGCAAAATTTGATGTAGGGCTTTTAAATATAGATTCAATATTCAATGTTGCCATTAATGCTTCATCTCTTAAAAAAGATTCATATGCATAACTTGTTAATCTTTTATCGTATTCTTGAGTTGTTTCTTTTAAACCTTGAAAAAGAGTTTGTTTTGCATTTTCTAGATTAGCTAAAAAGAAAGGATTGTTTTTTATTTTTTCTGATAAAGGTTTAATAGATCTTTGAACTTCTCTTTCTATAGAGAACTTTATGAAAGATTTTGCATTAGGAAAATATGAAAAAGGTATTGGAGCTTTCCCAAAATTAACAAAGTATTGTTGATCAATAAAACTTTTAGACTCAAACTGTTTATTTAATGCTATTTCATCAAGAAGAATAACATCCTCAATAACAGCTACACCAGATTTAGGAAGAGCTGCTCTTTCAGAAGTTATTTTTGATTCAACTCTTCTAGATTTATATGTAGGTAGTTCTCTATCAGAAAATAAAGGCCTGCCGTATTGTTCTTTTTGCCATAAATAAGAAATGTAATCATTTTTAAACATTGCAAGTTCCTTATCTGATAGATTAAGTTTTTCTCCTTGCTTCAAGAGCATTCCATTTAATTCATTAGAATTTCTAAGAGGTTGCAATATTTGTGCAGCAGCAAGTTGTAAATCTTGTATATAGAAAGCAGATATGGCAGAATCATTTAGTATTTTATCTATAACCATTTTAGGAAAAGCTTTGCTATTTCTTATATCTTGTATTTTTTGTTGTCTATCGTATGCATCAAAAACAGTTGTGTCTTTACTTGTATCAACATTGGTTTGCATTTTAATGTCTCTAATTGGTAAAGCCATTTTTTCTAATTGCATAAAATGCATAAGTAATTTAATAGAGTCTTCTTTATTTTTTGAACTTTTCCATGTGCTAGTATTGGCATTAAAACTTTTTAAAGTTTCAAGAAGCATATCTTTTGAAAACTTCTGATTCTTTTTTATCATTCCACTTGTAAAAAGCCTGTGTTGAATTTTACTTATAATTGAATTTAGTGTTTTAGGCACATGTCCATTAGTACTTACAAGAGAATGATGCTCTGCGTCATTTATTAAATCAGAATCTCTTAGAACATTAATCAAATCATATTTAGGATCCATTAATAATTCATAAAGTGCTATGTTTCTATAGTTTCTTTTATTTACTGGCTGCTCAGTTCTTCTAATTGCATCATAAACAATACTTTTTACAAATTTTTGTTTCTCAACATATACTCTAGTAAGAGGATTAGCAACAAAGTATATAGCTTGATCTATTGGAACACCTGCTTGAACCATTGCTAGTAGCGTAGGAGATATTTCTTTAGTAGCTTGTATATCAAAAACCCAACCTTTTTTTGCAACATCCACCCAGCCATTCATCAACTGATTAATGACATCAGATATGCTATATTCATTTACACCTTTGGGTTTTAGATTAGATAAAGAAATAACTTTTTCATCCTCTATAGTTAAACTATTATGATCTAATAATATAGATTGAGCCATTGTTCTAAACAATTTATCAGATTCTTCATCGCTCAGAATTTCTCCATTAACATATGCATCAGAAAGTATTGTAAGTTCTTTTAAAGATATCCCTGAATTAGTTGGATTCATATATGCTCCAACATTATTGAATAATATATTGTATGTGTTATCAACTGCTCCTAAACCTAAAGCTTCTTTTCCAATTTTATTTTCTTGTTGCTTACTTAAATTATAAGCATATTCAAAAACAGTAGTTGGTGATAAGGAACCTTTAATACCTGTAAGTTCATTTACTGTAAAATCTATATCTTTGGTAAAGGCACCCACCTCATCAACTAAAGATTTTTTATTTTTTCCTAAGAATGGTTTTGTAAATAATGCAGTACTATTAGGTGTAGTAAGATTTGCAAAGTTGCTTTTTAAAGAAAGAATCTCTCTAACATTATCAATCAATCTATTTTCAATACCGGATTTTGAAGTTTTGTCTTGTGGCAAGCTTACTTCAGTTAATGTTCTTGAATTAATTGCATTATAGACTTTCTTATCACTTTCAGTAAGCATATAGACAGGCATTCTATCAGCTTTAGATTCAAAAGGTCTTACAAATAAATTTTGACCTGATCCTATACTAGCTAAAGATTCCATTGGTTCTGTTAATGCTTCATAGTCATTGCTTTCAACAATATCTAATATCATTTGAACATTATCTTTACTAAAATCTAATTCAGGATTTTCAGTTTGCATCTCACTTAAGAAAGACTTAGTAAGCTTTTCTTTATTTACTTTTCTGTCAATATTAGGCATCATGACAGTCATCTTATCAACATCAAAATCAGCACCTGATTTAGCTACTACTTCAGAAGGAGCAATTATTATATTACCTGCTTCTGCTGGCAAGAATTGTCTAACTTGCATAAACTCCATAGAGTTCAAACCTTGAACAGGAATTCTTACTGCAGTCATAGTGATCATACGTTTATTATCACCAATACTTAACCAGGCTTCATCTTTGATTGCTATATTTAAGGTATCAATATTTCCTATTCTAGCACCATTATATTGAAGATCTAAAAGATTTTTAAACTTGCCTCTCAATGCTATTTTAACATCAATAGGTAAAGTTTCACCATCCGGACCTTCTCTATAAAATCTTAGATCATTTGTTCCATATTCTTTTTTATCTGCATCTGTTGGATTTGAAAAAGAACTTTGTGCAGCATTTTTATTTTCAAATAATGTGGATGCAACTTGAACAAGAGCTTCCCCATTTACTTTACTTGTTACTAGTCTTTTTACAAGTATAGAGTTTAATGTTTTTTCTATTTGTGCTGCGTAGAATGACAAAGACAAATCACCTTTAGAATTAGAACCTTGTTTGTTTATAAAAGATATAGCATGATCTGGAAGATCATCCTTAAGTTCTTTTTTCATAAACTCAACCAACGTTGCAACGTTCCCTTCATACTCTTTGGTATCTTCATTAAAAGATATACCAATCTCTTTTAAAAGATTTTTTTTATATAAGCCTGCCAATGCTTGTATGTTTCCTTCAAATTCTTTTAGCAGTCTATAATTATTAGACTCTTTAATAGGATCTCCATTTTTAAGAATCTCTTCCCATTCTTTTTTTGTACCCTTAAAATCAGTTGGTACTTCATTTTCTAATAACCCATCTGTAACAAGCTTTCTTAATTGAGTAGAAAAAACAACATTTCCTTTATCTTTATTAGCAATATCTAATTGATTTTTTAAATACTTTATATAGATTGTATTTTTAGTAAAGGCTGTATGACTAGGATCTAAATTAGAGATGCCATCAATTAAAGTTCTATTATTTGTACCAGCTTTAAATAATTTATCTGCAGTACCATTTTTAGTAATAGTACTAATCTTAGATCCTGATTCAAAAGTTAAATACTGTATGTTTTCTTGTAACATCTTTTTGTGAAGATCTTCTGCTTTCGTACCAGCTATAACACTAGGTATAAGTGGCATCAAAGAATACTTATGCATTCCTACTAATGATAATTTATCTGTTGCTAATGGTCCCCAATATTGAAGCTTTCTCACTGGAAAAAATTTTGTAGCTTCTTCTGGATCAACAGTTACACCATTAACTATATCCCTAAACATTTTCTCTTGGGGTGTTCCCCATTCATTTTGAGCTATTGACAGAGCCCTATAACTATCAAATGTAATAAGACCTTGTGCATCGGCTTCTTCCATCTTACCTTCAGCATACGCATCTGCTTTTTCTTTACCTAATTTTTTTACTAGTTCATTATAATATATAGAACCAACTTTCATTTCTTCTGCAATAGCTGTATTCAAAGTCTCACCATACATAAAGTCATTACCTTCTGGAATTATAAGATTCCCATCTCTTTTAAGTTTTTCAGCATATGTGTGCTTTCTTAAAGACTCTTTATTTATAAATGATTTAATATATTCATCAGTTCTAAATATTGTTCCTGTAGAACCAGCACCAGCATTACGTTTATGAAATTCTTGTTTTACATGATTATAAAGGGCTATGTCTCCATAAATTAAACCAGATGTTTCATAATGATGCAACCAATTATTTACAGTAAAAGCTGTAATTAATTGTCCAGGTGTCAGCCCTGTTTTTGCATAAGAAAATCTATCTACTTTTTCAAAAATTTTATTATTTTCACGAGTACGTTTTTTAAAGTATTCTATAATGTCATCTGAAACTAATTCTTTAATAGCATCTTGATTAATAGAAATATTTTCAGCAAATGATAAGTTAGAATCAAAAAGTTCTACTATTTCTAATAGCTTTTCTTTATTTGGTTCAGTTAATATTTTATCAAATGCTTGAAATTTTTGTCCATTTTTTAAATACTTAAAATCGTAATTTTCTATACCATCTTTTTCATAACCTTTAAGTATACTTATTCTTGACATTTCAGCATGTAATGCTGGTAACATAGCGTCTACTGTTACGTTTTGCCAGTCCAGTGTTTTAAAAGAATTTAATTTTACATGTCTATCTTGTGCTGTAGGACCAACAAGTTTGACCATATATGATGTTCCTTTGTCAGCATGTCGCACATTCTCAAAGTAGCCTTTCTTAAATAGAGCCATGTCCATAATGATCTTAGTATATTCATCAGCTGAAGCAGATGATTTACCTTGTACTTCTTCATTTTGTTCAAATGCTAAACCACTTAAATTTTTAAGTTCTAACCTGTTACCTGTTCTGTCTCCATACTGTTTGCCTTTAGGTATTTTATTTTTGTCTAAATAAAACATTTGTGACATAAGAGTATTATAGTTAGACCAAGGATTTTTTTCAACATTTAAATGTTCTAAATGAGGTTTATTTATTACATCAAAATAATCTTTAGAATCATTTACATCATTGATCAACATTGACATACTGTTGTTTAACTGATGTTCAAATTGAGAATTCCCTTCAGCATTACTAACCATATAATTATTTACATGATCCCCATATCTTGCCTCTAATTTTATTAAACTATTCCAGGTACCTGCGTTACCACCAGCAGCTGTACTTAACAAACCTTTTAAATCTAATTCAGAATATAAATCACTTAATTCTCTGATCTTAAAATCTTCTTGAGTGTTTTCAATTGCTGAAATTCTTTCCCAAAAATATTGTGGGTTATATGCTCTATTGGTTATTGAATCAAGTATTCTACGTTTGTTTGATAAGTTAATGCCAATGGCTCTAAAGAAAGCTAAACGTCCTTCTGCTGTCTCAATAGATTTTTTATTAGGGAACCTCTTTAATATTTCAGCAGTATTAAGAAAGTTTCCTTCTTTATCTCTACTTACAAAAGGGTTGTTAGGTTGTGACCCTTTAAATATTGAATTCCATAACACTCCAATTTTCTTATCAGCACCAAATGCTTCACCAACAGTTTCTAAGAAAGTATGGTTTTTTAACTCTCCTTCTTTTTTAATTGTTACTTGTATTAAAGAAACTCTTGCTTTATTAAATGCTTGCCATAAGTCAGTCCAATATCCATTTTCAGTAAATGATTTTTTTTGATCAGGAGTACCTAATCTTTTAAAGATCTCTTTTATGTTTTTATCTTCTCTAGAGCCAGCTTCTAATTTTTCTAAAAATCTATCAAAGTCTGGCGTATTTTCAGTAATCTTTGCTACGTTGTTCCAAACTAAATCTACAGATTCTTTTTCACTAACTCCAAACTTATTAAATACTAACTTACCTTCATCGTCATATTTAGGTAGCGTACTAAACATGTAAATAATATTACCTTTTGCTAAAGCTTTTAATGAATCTTCATTACCTGTTCTAACATAACCTGTTCTAGAAACTAACTCAGGAGCAATTGACTCTTGAGCAAAATATTCCATGTCATCAAAAAAGTTTGAATTAAGTATATGGAACCCTATCAAATCACTATAACCATTTGTCAAAGCTATTTTAGGATTACGTATATCACCAAAATTATTTACAGCACTATTTAATAATTTTAATCTACTTTGTGCTTGTTGTAACTCTAATAACTTTGTATTGTCTACTTCTCCTGCATTAATTATGTTACCATATTTTTCATTCTTTTTGATAACATCTTCTTTTTCTCTTTCTGATAAAGCAATAAATCTTGTTTTAGCATAAGCATAAGCTTCAGACAATTGACCAGGTTCTTCAAAAAGCCTACCACTATATTTATTAGTTGCCGTTCTGTCATAACTGCTAATAGAACCTTCTAAAAATTCTTGTAGTTGTTTTATAGTGTTTACCTTATCACTATCTACTTGTACTTCTTTAGTTATGTTTTCTTCTTCATTTAATATTACACTTGCCGTATAACTAACATTCTTTTCTTTTAAGGTTTTTATAGATTCTTCTAAGAACTGTTTCTTTTCATTCTTATTGATGATATTTTGAGAAGCATATAGCATATCTTTTAAAGATATGTACGTGTCTTGTTCTTCTGCAGATCGCCCTGCATTTTTCATATCAATCCATTCAACTATAAAATTGTCCGTTAAATCTAATGCATCTCCTGAATCTCTATAATTCATTGGTAATGCTTTAGGATCTGAAGGAGTCATCACATTAAGGTTCAAACTTCCAAAGATTGCATTGTTTTTATAACTAAAATCTTCAACAGAAAAATTACCAGATTTAAGTTTATTAAAAGTTTCTAATATTAAAGGATTAGACATTGGATTAGAATAAATATCCAAGTAACTTGATTCACTAAACATTCCTTTTAACGCGTTCCAAATTTTTCTGAAGAACCCATTCTTTTTTGGTGTTCCTTTTGTAGTTTTCTGACCACTAATCATGTAAGTTCTGAACTCTTCAGCTAAATACTCTTCTATTTCTTTATTAGTTGCACTTTCAAAAGATTTTGTTTTTCCTTTAAATGTAACAAAAGATCCTCCGTATTTTCTTACTTCATTATATAAAGCTTCTTTTTCTTTTTTAGTTAGAAATCCTTGCGAAAATGCATGCCAGGATTCATGCCAAACATCTGTCCAATCAGCTCCTTTAAAAAGAGTTATCCCACTTCTATTCCATTCAGCATATGCACTAGGATCCGTACTATTAATCTTCCCCCATAATAACTCAAAAGGAACTACCTTTTTTAATGGGCTAGTTTTATGCCATTCTTCTGCAAAAATTATATCTTTTCCGGAAGGTGATGCTCTTAAATCTCTTATAACCTTGCTAATATTTAGCGGATCGTCATCATCTTCTTCTTTCTCTTCTATTTTTTTCTCTTCTGTTTTTTTCTCTTCTGTTTCAATTTTATTAACAGTTTCTGTTCTTTCTCCAAACCTTGATTTATCTACTACTTCAACATTGATAGGTGTATTAAAGGTTATATAAGGAGTGCTTCTCTTAAGTAGACCATCTTGAATATTGCTAATAGGAACGTTAGTAATTCTAAATCCTCCTTCAGATAAAAAAACTTCAGGGGTTATGGTTCTATATTCTATTGTATTTTCTGATGCATTAAAACTAGGAAACTCACTTACATTCTTAATGTACTTATTAGAAGCGTTTAACTTAGCATGAGGGGAAGGATAAGAAACTTTGGTTTGTTGATTTGTTACTCTGTTTCTAACAAGACCATAGAATCTAGCAAGAGCTTTCTTTTTTCCTTCTTCAGTGGAAAGTTGTTCAGCACTTAAATATAAAGGCCCTGCTGCTCCGCTAAACATTAATGAAAAACCATCTCCATCTTCCTTTAAAACAATGTTCCCTCGTTTGCCGTCATAGTTTGTTAATGCTGGAGCAACTAAACTTGAAAGAATTTTGATTCTTTCTTGCGTTCCATATATACCTCCCTTTGGTTTTTTTAATCCTTGATTAAAATATAAAGCTTCAATTGTAGGCATAAATGCACTATCTATTATTGCAGGCTTTTCTAATTCAAAGACTCCTTCTCCATCATCTTCAGTAAACTTAATAGACAATGTATTTGTTTCACCTTTTGTAAATGCAGGAAGAATTGAATATTTTTCTTTGACTTTAGATACTAAAGCCATATCATTTGTATCCCTGAGCTTTTGATTTTTAATAATTATACTTTTTGAGCCGTTAGATATATTTAATGCTACTCTATTCTTTTTTGGATCTGAATTAACATGTTCTGTAATTTGTTTCATTACAGCTAATTCCTGCTCTATTATATAATTAGCTTCTGAAAGAGATATCCTTTGTGCTTTTGCTAAACTCTGAGCAAAGTTACCACTTCCTACACTTCCTTGCATAGAAAAGTAAACGTGCTGACCACCAAAAGTTGATTCACCAGATGCATCATAAGTATTAAAAATATATGATCCAGTTTGTAATTCATTTGCTGTAGCAGGCATTAACCCAACTGTTCCTTTATCAATATCTTCTTGTGTGATATAACTATTAGCTAAAAGTTCCTCTTGGATGTTCTTATCTAACTCCCGTACATTAACTGCTAATAGTTTATTAGTAGACTGACTATTAGGATCGTTTACATTTTCAATAATTTTGGAAAGAACATTTTTACCTGCATCAGGAGTAGTATCATTTATAGAGGTACCAAGAAGTGTAGGTATATTAAAATCAAACTCTCTTTTAACGCCAGGAGATGGTTGCGCTCCAGATGCTCCAAATTTTTCTAGTTGTTTTTTCAATTTCATCATACTCTCATTGTTTCTTTTTACAATATCACTTTGATTGTAAATAGAAAAAGGAGAGATACTTTCTGCAATTGAATCTGCATTTAATACATAGAGTTGTTTATATAAATCAGCAAGAGTCTTTTCGTTACCATCAGTATCCGTTTCACCAAGAACGCCTAATATAAATCTTTCATTATTTATAGTCTTAGTCAAATAAACAACTTCAGGCATAAGCATTCCTTCTTGATCCTTGCTAGACTCAATAATTTGCTGACCAATTTCAAGACTATAAGTTCCATCCATTTTGAGAGCATCTGTAACTGCAAAATCTTTATCAAAATGAAAAGACCAAAAAGTAAGATCACTATAATCTGATCCATCTTCTTTAGTGAAAGGGGATCTAACTTTTATACTTCCTATACCACCATTCCAACTTTCAACTGTATCTATAATTTGTGAAGGCGCAAGATCAATTTTAGAAGATTCAATTTCAGCTATCTTTTCAAAATGTTGGTTTTTAGTTCTTCTTATTTCAGAAGGTAATGCTGTCTCTTCACCTCCATAAAATAACTCATCTTCTTTTACTTTTAATAAACTATCTAAGCCAATAAATGTTTTACTTCCGTACTTATTTTTCTTAGGATCTTGTCCTTGATGAATAGCCTTTACAAACCATCCTACAGTCTGATTTTTTTTGTTAAGTCTTGTTCCAAAATAAAGCAATGGTGTCCACTCACCTTTTGTATCAGCAGTTGTTCCTGTACCAGTAGATTTATACATTAAGAATCTTTTGCCATTAGCAAAAACATCAACGATTAATCTTCCATCTATCTCTAATCTAAGTTCTCCAAACCTCCATTTAGAATCATCAGCTAACACATCAATAGCATCAAGCTCTTGTCCTAAAGCTACCAATTCATCCGTAGCTGCGTTTACAGAATCTGCATTTTCAAGTTGAATCTCATCATTAATAAAATCTTCTAATAAGCTAGGTTGTTCTCTAGCATTATTTAAAACGATTATTTCTGAGCTATCTTTTTCTGAATCTGTAGGTGGAACAGAGTTTTCATTTAAACCTTTTAAGTAATTATATATTTCTTGAGTTGCTGTTATATTAAGATAATCAGCTACAGCTTGAAGACCTTTTTCTTCAGTGTCTAAAGAATCAGTTAAGCTTATCATTTCTGATAAAGCAGCACCACCTTGTATATCATTAAGCATCGTGAGATACTTAGGTTTAAATACTGCAATCTGTAAAATCATTCCTGGCACCTGTCTAGAATAATCTAAAGCTGTAACCTTATCATTAGATGATTTTAAAATCATCTGATAGACATCATTTACAAAATCTTTAGGTGAGTTTAAACGCATCATTGGAGCATTTTCCAATAACTTGCCTACATAACTTCTTACATTTCTTAACTGGTCTGTGGATATAGAACACTTCATTCTTTACATATTTTTTTTAGTATCTCATTTTTTAAATCCTCTAAAGATTTAGCAGTATCAAGATCTTCTTGTATTAGACCATCTTCTTTTGTTAATTTAGCATTTTTAGTTGTTTCTTCTAACAATGAGGTCTCTTCTTCTGTAACCTTTACTTTTTCTTCAGATATGTTTTCAATACCTTTAACATAACGCATCATAACTAAATCAGGCACAGTGGTCTTATTCATTCTTAATATCTTTTCAGAATCTTGAAATCTATACTGTATTTGCTTAGCAGTTTTCTTAACAATAAGTATAACAGCTGGTCCAGTTTTAGTTTTCATTAAAACATATTGACCAGCTTTTAGACTATCAAAGTTAACTTCTTCTTTTAACTTTTCCAATGCTTTATTTTTTAATGTTTCAACATAGTTAGGAGATTCATTTTGTAAGCCAATTGCCTTTTGTTTTAAATCATATTCTAAGACAAGTATTTCATAATTTTTATTAGCATCTTCCCATTCTACAAAGTCATTAATGTTAGCATATAAATCATCAATTTTTTCTTTAAACTCTAAACCTCTTTGTATATCACTTTCAGATGTATTTGGAGCAGCTATCAATCTTGCTCTTTCAGCTTTAGTAAGAGCATCGTTTGCATACTCCCGTGCTATAAGAGGTGATAAGGCTTTAATTTCTGCATCTGTATATCCTAATTCTTTTAATTCAGATTTATCTTTAGCATCAACAACTCTTTGGTTTTTAGTTATTGGCTTTTTGTCTTGAATCATTTGCTCATAACCAATCACTTTATCAAGAACAGTTTCATCAGCTAATAGCTTTTGTTCCCATTCATTAAGATTATCATTAGTGCTTTTCTTTTTAGCAAGTAAAGCAAGCTGCCTTCTTGTTAAAGCTTTTGTTTTAACCCAATTATTATATTCAGCAAGAGTAATACTGTTAGTTATTTGTCCTAGTTCTGTTTTAATACTTTCAGTTTGAGGAGTTAAACTATATCTTTTATCTATGTAAGTACTTGTTATTTGTACTACTTCATTTAGAAGAGTATTATCTACATCTCTTCCAAATATCTTTTTGATTCTTTTCATCACAGAATCTAAAAATGCTGACCATGCTGATTTAGAATTGCTGTCTTGAGTAGAAGGAATTGAACTTAACCAATTTTGAAAATTTTCATTAGATAAAGAATCTGCTACAAATTGATATGGATTTGATAAACCAGTAAAAGGATTTCCATCTGTAGTTAGTTCTATTTTTTCTTTAGTATCTAAACTATTCCATTTTCTTTTTGCTGCCTCAAAAACCCTTTCTATGTCATCTTTAAAAATAGGATCTTCGCTTGTAGACAAACCTTCTATTGTTCTTCTTTTTATCTCTTCATGAATTATAGTAAATTCAATTGGTGTTGTAGGACCATCAAAATTAGCAGAATGATATCTAGGATCTATAACAGTTTCAGTAGATGGATTATAGTCTCCTGCCATCAGTTCTGTATTACTAAAGGTAACTGTTTCTAGATCTGATGCTAAACCTTCCTCAAGCATTTTTTTAGCAATAAGCTTTTCTCCTTCAGTTGCATATTCACTAATAACAACATTTTCAAGAACATCAGTTAAATTAAGTTTAGTGATTTCAGCATCTGGAGAAAACCCATATTGTTTAGCTAGATCTTTATATGTTCGTTCATCTTTTTTACCATCTGTTCCATCAAAAGGTGCTCTAGCTTTACTAGTAAATCCTTGTATAACATTTCTTGGACCTATAGGTATATCTATTAATGTTTTTTCTACATAGCTTTCTATAATCCCATAAGCTTTTTTAAAATCGTTACTTCTTATATAAACGGCATTTCTTCCATCTTTACGTTTAGTAATATAAAAAATATTTTTAGGAAACTTACCTTCTTCTTCTAAAGCTTTTAAGTCTTTAGTATCAAAAAACATTCCCGCATTGTAAAGATCATTCAACATTTTATTTGTTGCCATCTTCTTCTTATACAACGCTAGTGAATCAGCTATTTCTTTTTCTTTGTGTTTAGTAATTTGAGTAAATGTTTCATTTATTCTGTCAACTTTTTCTTTAAATGCTGTAGGATCTAAAAGAGCATCTACATTTTTCATTGCTTTTCTAGTTCTACCTTCAAGCATATAGCTATCTGCAAGATCTATAGCACCTTTATTAATATCTGACTGAGTAACAAAATCTTTATTCTGTTCTGCAAGTGTCCTAACATATTCTCCATATGCTTCTTTTAAACTATCAAAGTCTTCTTGAGAAATGGATTCTGAATCTATATTTCCTTCACTAGTAATCTTGCTTATTTTATCTCTAAGGTTTGATAAGCTATCTCTCTTTTTAACTTTTTTATCTAAGTAATCTATTTGTTCTTTTGCTGTAGGAGGAGATCCCTCAAATGCTTTTATCTCACTGTTTAAAAGCCCAACTTCATAATCAATAGTATCTATACCAAAGATTGAATTATAATCGCTGTAAGACGTATTTTTTAAACCAACATTATTTTTAGCGGTTTCTAAAATACCAGTTTTTCTTCTAAGAGCATCATCAAATGCAGCACCTTCTAAAACAAGATCTTCCATTGCATTATCCCATGCAAGTTTTGATTGAGAAACTTGCTTGTGCATTTCAGTTTCTGGCGTAAATTTAGAAGGATCCCATGGATTAGATCCAACAACTTCTCTACCGGCCTTCCACCTTTTACTTAATTCTTTTACCTTAGCAACACTCTTATCAATTTTGGCATCAAATTGATCTTTAGTCATAGAATAATCAGATTCTATATTTTCTGAAGGTATGTTATCTCTTAACTCTTCAAGTCTTTGAATAATAGTATCTTGTTGACCGTATTTTAAAGCTGTAGTTATATGACTATTTAAGCTTCTATCTTTTTCATCATTCCATCCTTTCTTATCATCATTTTTTAAAGCAGCTTCTCTACTAAGTTTTGATTCAATTTGTGTTTCTAGATTTTGTACATGCGGGCTTAAATATTTTAAAGGATCTTCATAGTATTGATTAAGTTTTTTTACTTCAACTTCAGATTCTTCATTGTATTTTCTATCCGCTTCATCTCTAGAATTTCTCCTAGCTTGAACTTGTTTAGCAGCAGCACTATCAGTACCACCAATAATGGCTTTAGCTCTAGTGAATACATCGCCAACTTTTCTAGCACCATATTGAGCACCAGTCTCCATTGCGTTAACTTTATTGTTTCCGTGTGTTACATTGCTTATTGCACCACTTATTGGAGAAATAAATCCTCCCATTAAGAAACCTGATAAGAAAGTTTCAAGACCTGTTGGACTTATTTGTTTTTCTAAACTTCCAGCAAGATAATTATACATGCCTCCTCTAACTATACTAGAATCCATGTATTGTTCTATAGCCATTTCTTCAGCTGCTCCTCCTATAGTTTCTTGTGCTATTTCTTGCAGACCTTCACCTACGTTAGCTTCACCATATAGAATACCACCTTTTGTAGAATCCTTAATTGTCTGTAAAGGATTTTTTATTTTATTAAGTTGTCTTGATCCCCAACGCCTTGCAGCAACAGTATAGTTACTTCCTAACTTTTTTACACTGCTATCAAATATTAGCTTTTTGCCCTCAGCAGTCATTAATTTTTGACCAGCTCCTCTAAACCTACCACTAATTAAACCATCAAACATTAATTTATTAGTAAAAAATATAGTAGGTGTATTATACCAAGCAGCATCACTACCTGCACTTTGTGAAAAGTCTAGAATCTTTCGTGCTTCTGCTTCAGACATTGTTTTACCTGGATTTTTTTCATCCCAATCAGCAATCAATCTATCTGCTACACCATTTTGTACACCTCCACCTTCCATAGCTGCTTCAGCCCATGTTAAACGTATATTACGAGTATCAGCATACATGGATGAAATTCCTTTCAGTGATTTTTGAGCAACATTAAAATTTTGATAATCGTGCCCTGCTTTTAATGTTTTAAAAAAGTCAAATGTGTTATCGGCAGGATTTATGAACTTAGCTCCTTTACGCGTAAAGTTTTGGAACCTTGAAAAATCCTTCATGTTATCAAGTGTCTTCCCAAGATTCTTAGCCATCTTGTAACCTCTACTTAATTTATTTACAGCTTTGGCTCCTGTATATCCCATTCTAGCACCAATTGCAGCTATCATAGGAGCAGTTGCCCCAGTTGCTAGTCCGCCACTTCCTACAGTAGCTATACCTAAAGCTGCTTCTATACCACCAAGAATTATTTCTTCTACAGCTAATTCGGCTAGTATACCAACAGTAGTACCACTATTTAAAACAAAGTTAGTAGCAAAACCACCTACACCACCTCTAGTAGAACTTCCAATTGCAAATAAGTCTTCTTGTTTTTTAGCTATTTCAGAATCTGATTGAGCACCAAATCCTACCATATCAATTGCAGCAAGAGCAGTAAGTTCTCCCCATTGTCCAGCTGCTCTACTAAGATCTGCAGTCCAACTAGAATTTTCATTATATAATGCATCATTATCTCTAAAAGGACTAAACCCAAGATCTTCAAAAGAACTATGGCTTTGGTACCTTTCTTTGAACTGGTTCATGTTACCAGGATCATTAGAATTAAACATTGTTGCTTTACCAAAAGCCATTGCATCTTTTGATACTCTTTGATCCATTGTAGCAAAACGCTGATCCAACATGTTAAGAACGTTTTCTCTTGTTGGTTGTTGACTCTCTAATCTTGGATAACCTACATCAGTCTTAGGTAATTCAGGAGAAGGAAAAGCTAATGTAGGACTAGCTTTAAATTGTTCTCTATATAATGCTTCTCGTTGCTCTCTATAACTTAATGGTCTTACTGGTTCAGGCATTTTAAACTGATCAGCCGTTATTGAATTATCATCATTTACAACTTGTCTACTTAAATTACCACCCGGTAAATCTCCAGGTTGTTGAAATTTCATATCTGCAGAAGGAACTGCAGATTCAGGGTTTTGTGGAACTTCTTCAGCCATTATTTTTTATTATTAGTCACCCATTGTTGTTCAATTTGTCTGTTCATTTGAACAGATTCTAAAATAGTTTTATCAACTTCTTTGATTATATCGTTAAGATTTTGACTTGCTTGATGTGGGATTGAATATGGTTCATACATTGGTAAACCATTAGCATCAAGACCAGTCATCCATTCTCCAGTTGTAAGATAACCATTTTGGGACTTGCTAGTTTTAACATTTTTTGCATATCTAGGATAAGCTTCATATGGAATACTACCAGTCCAATCCATAGAAATTTCAGCTGAAGACTTTTGAGTTCCTTGTAAAAGTACATTGTTAGAATTAGCTTTGTTTTGATAAACTGTAATTCCATCATTCATAAGAGTTGTCCAAGACTCTTCACTAACAGATCCTGGATAAGCTTCAGTTCCTTTGTATTGATTTAAATATTGTTGATTGAATTTTACATTCATACCATATTGTTCACCATTGCTATTTGCAATTGGTGTAAATGTCATTTGTCCTCTGAATCTTTTTTCTCCTTTAATTTGCGCATGACTATCTTGAAGTAAGTTCATCATAATCATTCTCGCTGATTTATCATCATCTGTAGCACTTTCTTTAAAACCACCAAAATTAAATATTGCTGATGCATCAGGAAGAGCATCAGACAAAACACTTTTCATTCCTTGAACACCAAGATCTCTAACATTAGCAACATCTACTTGTTGAAAAGTTGATCCTTGAGCTGCTTTATTTCCAGTTCCTTTTAAACCCTGCCATCCTTGTGCTCCTCTTGGTTCTGCATATTTACTAAAGACTCTTTTCATTTCATCAACTACTCCCGGTGCTCCTTTTTTAGAATCATCATTTCTCCAATCATCTGTCTCATTAGCACCTCCCCAGTTAGCAACATCTCCTGAGTCATCAAGATCAAAACCTATGTCAAAGAAATCTTGTCCATCACCCCAAAGCCATCCACTACCTACAGCAGTTAAAAATGAATCTTTAGCAAGTTCTGCAAGACCTAAAGCTGTAGTACCTACTGCATCAATACCAGCAGATGCAACATTTTTAGTACCTTCCCAATAGCTATCTTCAATTTTTCCCGTATCAGAATTATATTTTTGAGCTGTGGTAAGTCTTTTATCTTCTCTATATAAATCAGCAATGCCTCCAGCTGCTAAATAATCAGCTTTGCCTCTTGCTTCTCCTGTTTCTGGATCAATATATGCAACAAGAGATTTATACATAGCATCAGTGATGTCACCCTTTGCTAAAGCTTTACTGAATGAAGTGTTTGCATCTTGTGCAAAAAACTTATTCATTTCACCAAGATATTGGTTTGATGTATTTATATTACTGATAAGTTCTTGACCACCTTCCCAAATTGGGGATAAATAACTTCTTGTATCTTTATTACTATTTTTTGATGGATTAATATAACCTTCCATTACATTATCATAATACGAAGCAAGCGTACCTGATTCCATATTAGTAATATCAATACCTGATGATCTAGCTTGTTTATAAGCTTGATTTATATTAGTTGAATTTAGTTTAGTTCCTTTACCTGTTGCTGACACATGTTGATTAAACAAATTAATATAATCTTCTTGTGCTTGTGCATCACCACCATCAGCAGCTCTTCTTGTAGTTTCAACAATTTGATTACTTAAAACTCTTTGATCTGCTGAAAGATCTTTTTTAAGTTCACGTCTATCATCTGTAAAAAGATTATAACCAGATTCTAAATCTTTTTCATATTCAGATCCCCAAAGCATATCTCCTTGACCATACTTATTATTTTCAGAAGCTAAGGTGTTTTCTGTACTACCTGCTACTTGTTCATTAACAGGATCATTACCTAAACCGTTACCTAAACCTCCCTTGCCTCCAGATCCACCACCTCCACCATCATAATAAGCATCCAATTTAGATTTATACTCTATCTTTTTCATATCATATTCAAACTTTCTATCTGCTAAAGAAAGTCTATTAGACTGTTTAACAGCTTCCATTGAATATGGATCTTCTTTCATTGTTTGCTCATAGTCTTTATAAGCTAAAATTTCAGCATTTTTATTTATGTCAGTACTTAAATTAATACCAGCAATTGCAGCATCCATTTGATAACCAGTATAGTTATTAGTTTTTTTAGCTAATGCTATTTGATCATTGTTTTCTGTTGCAACATTATTACTTTCTGCTAATGCAGCTTGTCTATTTCTTACTCTACCTAAAGCTTCATCTAGTGACTTAGCTCTATCAGGAGTTGCCTCTGCTTTTTTCTCTTCAAGTTGTTCAGCCTTCTTTCCTTCATGCTCTATATTAGATTCTAGGTTTTGACCCATACTCTTATATAAAGATTCAATTGCTTCAGTCTTTTCAGTTATGTATGCTTGTTCTGCTGCTTCTTCACTACCATGCTTTTCAGCATTAGTAGTCATATAATTTCTACGTTGAAGTTTTGCTTGAGCATTATAATACTCTTTAATCATAGGATCTTTTGATAAACTTCCTTGAAATAAGTCAGCTAAACTTTGCATAACCAAAGGACCATTTTGAGTAGTAATAATATATCCACCACTTTTTTGATCCATCTTAACATTTAAATCAGCTTCTTTAGCTAAAGCCATAGCTTTCTTAGTAATGTCTTGATAAGCTACATAATCAGGAACTCCCATGTTCCTTGCTTCTTCATCTGTAGCATTTTGATAATCACGTTGTGCATACTGCATTAACTGATCACCACCTTGCCACCATGAGCCACCACATTTTTCAGCATTAGCACATCCTTTTAAAGCCTTTCCTTTTCCAACTTGTCCTTGAAATTGCTTAGTCCAAACCATATCACCAGCAATATTCTTATTATCTAACATTTGATTAAATAATCCTGAAGCAGCAGTAACGTTTTGTTGGAGTGATAAATCTAATCCTGATACCTTTTTAATATCATTATCAATTGTTTTAAAAAACTTTTCTCTTGCTTCAATATTACTAGATCTAGTAAGAGGTGCATTTAGCAATGAGCCATACACAGAACTTATTTGCTGCTTGGCTGCATCATATTTATTCTGAGACATCTGTAATGAACCTGAATAAAAATTAAAATCAGGTGCAAAAGGCTGAACCTCTGGTATAAAATCAGTAACACCTTGTAAATAACTAGCCATTATTAGTTTGTATTTTGTTGCGGAATTTGTTTATATGGATCCTGAGAATTAAAATTAGAATTCACATTTGCTTTTGGATTCAATGTTTTAAATGCATACTGGGCAGCTATTTCAGGAGTCATTCCTGGTATAGATTCCATATATTGATTAACTAATGTTGTAAAATCTTGACCAGGTTGATAATTGTCTTCTATCTTATCAGTTCCAGGAACAAACTTTTTACGTCCAGTCCAAGGATCAATATTGTAGTTAGGATTATCAGTATTCATAACTTGCAAGTTACTAGCATTTTGCCAACCTCTTCCATAATCTGTAACAATTCTTTGTGTTAATGATCTTTTAGAATTATCAAATGCTTGATTCATTATAGTATTGCCATCATAAAGACTTTTAGCTAATCCATTATTTGTTCTATTAGAAGCATTTCCAACTCCAATATTATATTGCTCTGCTTGATTAGCTATACCAGTATTAAAAGTTTGTTCTTTAAATCCAGCATCTATAATTGAATTAGCAGAAGTTTTACCTAATGCTGATGCGTTAGCAGCAAAAGCTTGACCAGGTTGTGCCAATCTCCCTGCACCTTCTAATGCTCCCATAACTTGAGCATTAACTCTAGATATAGGTTGCTCCATAGAAGTAAACTTAGGAGTAAAGTATTGTGGTATATCTTTGGGTGCCCATGGTCTATACTTTTTAAGACCAAGTCTATTTTTAACATCAACTCCTAATTGCATTGTATCAGGAGCAGTCCATCCTCCAGGAACATCTCTTTCAACACCATCTAAGCCATCAATGACAACATCCTCTTCAGGATCTTCTATATCTTCAATATCTTCATATCCCCAATCTTGACCTTCAGGATTATAAACTGCTGCTTGTCCTGTAGTAGTGTTTCCCCACCAACCATCTGCTGGAGATACTGTTCTATTCTTTACACCATCAACTGTTTCATCACCTGTTCCCCATTGTGTATCACCACTAAGTGTAAAATCTTTTAGTATATCTTTATACTTAGGATCTTGAGCCATTTTTTCAAGCTCAATGTATGCTGTTTGAAAACCGTAAGTTTCACCTTTTGTTTTAGGTTCAAACCCTAGAGCTTGTGCAGTTTCTACATAGCTTTTAGGTAATCCATAATAAGGTGAGTTTCTATCTGTTATAGTAGTTTTATCCCAAGCAGCTTCACCTTCAGAACCTCTAATCATTCCTTTGTTAGCATTGATCGCCATTACTTGCATTTCAGAATCTAAAAAATTCTGAATGATGGCCTCATCACTAAGCCCCTCTGCTACTGCAATATCAGATTTAGTCATAAACCTGCTAGGCTTAGCAGTTTTCATTTTTTCTCTATATCTAGATATAACTTCTGTTCTTACATCTTCATTATTATCAATCATGTATTTAAGTCTACCAAAGTCTTCACGCAAATCAGCAGATTCACCTTTCAATCCTTTATTCAATGATTCTATAGACTCTCCTTTATAAGGGTCAGCTTTGACTTTTGTTACCTTATGCCACCGTCCTTCTTTCTTTACATAATCTCCTACTTCAATTAAACTTTCATCAAAACCTTCAGCATCAGGATCAAAGAATGTATCAGGATCAGCATCAGCTGGAATATTTTGACGTTTTGTAGACTTATTACTTGTTTCTATTTTAACACTTTCTTTTGCTTCTTCTTTTTCTTTTTTGTTAGCAGGAAGTGAACTCCATGTACCATCTCGTTTAAAGCCTGTAATATTCCCTTCAGCATCATAAATGACATTATTATTTGTACCTAAATATTCCCCGTCATCTAAAATAGGTTCCCCTCCGGCTTCTCCACCTTTCCAAAATTTCCCTAAAGTGTTTCCTCCCAATCTGTTAAAACTCATTGATTGCCCAGATTGTGAATAGACATTACCAGTATCTTGTATTGGTGTAGTATCAATCCCACCTCCAGTAGGAGTACCTATTACACTATTAACTTGATAGTCACCAAGATTAACAGGACCTTCAGTAAAGACATTAGGAGCTGAAAGTACTTCACTCATTTCAGGACCTTGACCTGAATTAAATATGTTTGCTAAACCATTAGTAGCTCCAATCATTGCATCAGGATTGTTCCACATTTGATTCCAAACATTATTTTCATTCTTTGTAGTCATCTTACTTTCCAACTGAGTTTCTCTTCCAAACAATGCTTTAGGCATCATTTCTTCTTCATGTTGAGCCATATCAGCTTGAGCAACTTGTTGATTTTGTTCTTCATTATTTTGAGGTTTTACACCCTCAATTAATGTTTTAGGATCAACTTTAAATCTTTTTAAAGTTGGTGTTGCTATTGCAGGCAATCCTCTATCAAATCCTTTTACAGATTCTTGAGCAAGTGCTAAAGCCCCTAACTTCAAGTTGTAATTTTGTATCATTAAAGTAGCAGTATCTCTTTGCAGTTTATCTGAATTTGGATTTGCTAGAATCTCTCTGTATTTATTTAAATCATATTGTTTAGATAAATCAGCAGGTGTATAACTCTTTTTACCGTTGGAACTTTTACCAAAATATTTAAGTAAGTTAGGATCCTTTATTTTCATTTTATTATCTCTAGAGAAAATAAATGAATTAGGAGGTAGATTTAAAGGAGTCCCTCCTCTAGAATGTCTTTTACCACCTATTCTATAAAATTCAGGTATGCCTTGATGATTAAGATTAGTAACAACAGTTTCACCAACTTCTGCTTCTAATGTAGCTTCTTTAGGATCAACTGGTTGTAAAGTTCTTCTAGTTTTTATTTCAGGAGTTGTTCCTCCGTGATAACTTCCAGGACCAGGGTTAGATGTTCTATCTGTAGGAGGAGTTTGAGGACCATAGTTATCACTAGGACTTGCTCCACCTGATTTATAATTATTTAATCTTTTACTTAACTTTCTCATTATCCCATAGGATTAGTTCCATTATTCATTGCATTATACATCTCATTTGATTGCATTGCTTGTTGACCCATTTGAGCCATTTGCTGTAATTTAGCTAACTCATTTTGATGTATACTTACCATATCAGATCCTCCACCTTGCATTCTTACAATTCTTCTTTGCTGTTGTTGTGGAAACATATCCATAGTTGCTCCACCCATATTTTGTCCACCATTATTGTAATAATTACCTCCGCCATTTCCATACATGTTAGCACCACCATTTCCATAATAGCCACTTATACCTTGACCGTACATGTTTCCATTAGAACCACCACTCATGTAAACAGGGCCACCAATTTGTTGTTTTCTTGTTGGTCCCGCATACTCTCTACGTTCTCCTTCTGGGAATTTCGGATCATGTGCATATTTTACAGTTCCATCAGGATAATAAGTTTGAGCGTAATAGCCGCCAGGTTGATTTGAAGGCCAATAAGTTATACTTCCGTCAGGATTATTACGTGAAACTACTTGAGAACTTGGTAATTCAGATAAGTTAGTATCATGAGGATTACTTTGTGGCTCTTCATAATCAGAACTATTATTTCTTAAAGCATTTGCAGCTTGATCATAAGGAAACTTTCTTGAGCTAGTTGTACCTGCTGGCATAAATTCTTGAACTATTTTCATAAGTTTCAAGTATTTATCTCTGTTTCCTACTCGCAGGTCATTTGAAGGATTTGTTTTATCATAGTCATACATATCACCAGAATTAACTAACGCGTCAATTCTATTCATGATTTGTAGAATGTTCTCAGACCCGTAACCTAATTGACTGTTTCCTTTATTTTTATTACGGCTATTTTCAGAAATCATATCGTCAAGTAAAGCAGCAGAATCAGATTCTAAATTCCATGATTTTTTATCTTCACTCATAGTACTAAAATCAGCACTAGCATTTTGAGGCAAAGCATTAACTCTTTCAGCTTCAACTTTTTTGTTATCTTGTGTAGGATCATAATTAAAGTTAGCTACTTCATTGTTAGAATAGTTATACCTCTTATTATATATAGGACTGTTAGTTCCTTCTGGAGTAAGCATCCAAGTTTTACCATCATTAGATTTAATTTCTCTATTTTGGCCATCAATGTTTACATATGCAGTTCCATCTTGCCTTCTTCCTATACGAGCATTTTCAGGAATGTGATTACGAGCTTTAGCATCTGCAATAAATGCAGATTCCATTTCTTCTCTAGTTTTAGCTTTACTTGCGAGTTTTTTTCTTGGAACACTTGTTGCTTTTTCTAAAGGAGTTGACTCAACATCACTTATTCCATTTGCAGTAGGCTTAACTACCTCTCCTGTATTTGCCCCAATTTCTTCTTCTTTCTTACCTCTCCAATTTGGATCTCTTCTAGTTCCATATTTTTTACCTTTCCACATGAATGTACCATTTTCACCTAAAGCTTTGTTAGCGGTACCAAATGCTTGTCCAAATGACATATCATCAGTTACACCTGCATTAGTTCCTTGCATTACCATTTCTGGTCTTTCAGACATAGTAACCATTCCAGGATCTATTAAAGGCATAGGAGATATATTCTGTTGGAAAGAATTATCTTCTCTTACCATAGGAGCTTGCTCATATGCAGGTTCTTGATCTTGATACTGCATGTACCCTTCTTGAGTTTCTCTTCCTTTATTAAGATCTCTACGCAGTCTTCTACGGTCTTGTCTAGAAAATCTATCTCTGCCTTCAATTTGTTCTTGAGCAAATTGTCTGTTATCTCTACGGGAAGGAACGCCTCCATTGTTAAAGTAATCGTAATTCATGTTTTCTGGGTTTATTGAAGGTCCACCATACATTCTATTAGCGTCCATCATTGTATTGTTTTGCAATTGGGTATAATTAAAAGGAATAGGTTCTTGTCCTTGC
>TARA_R110001632_G_scaffold1417_7_pt1 | contig 28921 bp, 14 predicted proteins | sample TARA_R110001632 | Tara Oceans TARA_R110001632 (sample SAMEA4398266) | marine metagenome | biome: Polar Biome; feature: [SRF] surface water layer (ENVO:00010504); material: water (ENVO:00002006), including particulate matter (ENVO:01000060) such as... | depth 5 m
ATGGCGACCTATGTTGCAGACTGCGGAATACATCAACTTCGATACATACAAGCCCTACCGACGACGATATTATACAGATTATGTTGGTTCTGTTCCGTTGATGTTCCGAAACGCGCAACACATTCTTCGACTTGAGATATGGCAAGGTGCTGATTACCGCGAAATAGCCGCGGCTGAAATCCGATTGAAGATTAACGACTTCACCCAAATCACAGCCGACACTGACAAGGTGTTCCTTTGTCCCGGTGGTGGCGGTGTCGCTACACTCACAGCAGGTGACGGGTCATCCAAGTTTCGTTCACAGTTTGACAATGTAAGCACAGCGCAACAACTCGCAGACCTCATCAACATGGATGCGCGCAAAGGTAAGAACCCAACAGCCTTCAATCCATCTTTCGTCTTTGAAGATGTAACCGAGGCTGATGGAACTATCGAAGCAAATGTTCATCATGAGTTTATGGCTTCCGCGAACGCTGATTACGGTGGCGGTCAAATCAAAATCAGTTCTATGCGCCGTGGTGACGCAGGAGAGAACGCCACCTATGCTTGCACATCACCCGGTATCACATTCACAGGAGCAACAGACACAACCAAAACAGTGTCTTCATCCACAACCACCACTATCGTTGTTGATGATGTCACAACCCTTGCGCCATACGGTATCATCAACATAGGTGCAACATACGGTTACTACACCAGCATCACAGGAACTACGCTCAATGGTGTCACTGACCTCGTAGGTGACATTAGCGCGGCGGCAACCAATGGTGCTAAACTTCATCAAAAGAAATTCAAGATTGATTATGTTGGAACAACCACAGGTGACGAAGGCCGTCTTCGCGATTGGTGGGCTGACTACGATATGGGTATCATTTACTTCAACAACTCATACCCTTACTTCTCATGGAACGCCGTTAAGGTGTCCTATGTGTATGGTGAACGATATGTCGAAAAAGCAATCGAAGACATTTGCACCAAGTTGGTTGCGATGGATTTGATTCTGTCCGATGACAGAAGCGTGCTACTACCCGAAGGAACACAGAATGTGGACTTGGGTAGCAAGTATCAACTATTCAAAGCGCAGGTGGCTGAAACACTACCGCGCTATACAGAAGTAATGACGGTGTTGTGATGCAAGAAGCAATCAAGAAGGCTATCGCTAAGGCCATGATAGAGCCTATCAAGCAAGCACGCGAGAACAGCGTGTTCAGCGACAGTGGGCGAGTTTTCCTCGATGCCGCCGCTATAACCTATGATGCATCAGTTAGCGACGGAAAGTTGATTGACGCAAGTGGAAAAGAGATGAGTGCGGATAGTCCCGAATACAAAGCCATCGTCAACATTGCAAAGATACAAGCACGCGCACAATCAAGTGTAGGGAGTGATTTGATTGGCCCTTGAGTCTGTTGAACTCATCAAAGGTATTCTCACCGATGGGTGGAATCGCGGTAACACAGACCAGCGAACACCTATCGTTGAAGACATCACTACGGTTGAGGCTGGTCGCGGTAAGCGTCTTGACCTCACCAACAAAGACGCTATCCTTCTTTACGAAACTGTTCACAACGAAGAACAGCCCGAAGTGTTCTATGATTTTGTCCACACGCGAATCAATGTAACAGTTGATGCGCGAACAATGAGTGGGAGAAAACACCTCATGAAAATTGAAGATGAGGTTCGGCGTATCATCCACAGCAAAAGAAAGGGCGATGGAGTCAATTTTGACCGACTGCTTTATAAGATGAGAACTGACCTTTCGGATAGAACGAAGAGGCTACATCGCATGACTTTCCAAGTCGAAATAGTGATATTCTCGGAACTCATCGCGTAGGACAAGGCGGAGCAGATAATATGGCATCAACAGTGTATAAAGGCGACCTATCCGAAGTGACATTCGGTAAAGAATGTGGATTAGCATTAGCCTTTGATGGCTTCGGTGGACTTCGTTTCGCGACAAATGCCGCTGGCACTGAAATCACTTTCACAAGCGCGACAGAAGGTTTCTTCTCATCCGGTTCACTTTTGCGATACCCTGCTGGTATGCTCGTCGGCTCTCAACTTCGCGTTATCGGTGGTGGTGCTTTCACTAACGATGATAACGCTACCAAAGGCCATGTTTATACAATCGTCGCAAACAGCGGCGCAACACTCAATGTTTCACCACCAATGAAAGAAGTAAGCACTACATCGACATCCGGTGATGAATTACTCATTGACACAATGGGGACACCGACAATTGATGTAGGAAGCACTCACCACGCTAATGCAGTATCCGCAGACGAGTCGGTTCTTACTGACCAATTCATCGGTCTTGCCGCAACTGTCGGACTACCGGAAACCAAAGTGGAAGTGCGACGCGCTCACATTGTAGGTGTAGGCCGTGATGTTGTTATCCAAGAACCTCAACGCTTCTCCAATGAAGGCGGTTCTCTTGAAACAATGATGAATAGCGCGCGTTGGTTGTATTACGCACTTGGTCGCGAAGTTATTAACGAACCTGCGGCAGTCATCTCCGGTGACCCAACCGCAACATCATTCTTGGACATCGCCGCTGGCGACACCTATGTTGGCTACACAGGCACACTTTCCAACCTTTCCGCTGGTGAATACATCATCATCAAGGACAGCACAGCCACAGCATTCCCGAAAGACACACCTGCCGCCGCTTCAAAGGAATGGGGTGCTGATGGTCTTGGTATTGATATGGAGAACACAGAACGAAACGAGATTCGTCAAGTTCTTTATGTTGACACAACAACTCGTCGCTTGCATCTTGAAGACCCTGTTGGATTCAGTCACACAGGATACACACTCAAGCGCGTAGCCTATGATACAGGTTCAAGTAACGGTTCACCGGATTTCGTCACCACCGCCGCCAACTACGGAACAATCACCAACCGCCAATCACGACTTCTGTTCTCCGGTGCAACCTTGCCAACCTTTTCAATCGAATCCAGCATCCGAACACACAATGTTGGCTCATTCAACGCAAACTCAACTGACGCTCTCGCTAACGAAGCCGCACCCGGTTCTGCTAATGACAGCAAACAACTTACGCGCGTTTGGAAAGGATGCAAAGTCAAGGACTTCTCTATCGCGGCAGACGCAGACGCAGAAGTAAAACTATCAATCAACTTCGATGCACTTTACTGCTACACTGACACAGGCCGTCTTGAAGACGCAAACAAAGGTGACAGATACACAGCACACCGCATGTTTGAGAACACTGCTAACAGCGTGGTTAACCGCAAGAAAGCGGGTATCGCACCAAACACCGAGAAACCATTCTTCTTTTACAATGGTCAAATCAGTTCGTTCGGAATCAACATCGCGCAAGTCACCAACTTCTCACTAAGTGGTAACAACAACGCCGAAGCAATTTACACTATTCGCGGCAACAGCCAAGCAGAAGACCGCAACACCGCTGGTCAATCTCTTGAGCAAATCCCATTCGGTGGTTCACGCAATGCCAATCTCATGATTGAGAAGGCTATGGAATACGAGTTGAGTATGAGCATCATTGCATCCGACCCGTTGATTTGGCATGAGTTCCGAACCAACAGAACACACGCGTTCACTGAACCTATCACACTCACATTGACGAAGGCTGGTTCCGGTGCTAACCGCGAAGAGGTTATCATTGTCATTGACGATTACATTATCACGGAAGCACCGCTCCCTATCCCCGAAGACAAGGGTGTTATCAAGAGCGAGTTGAAGATTATGCCGAAGCATGTTCGCGTAATCTCACACGACGCGTTCTTACACATGTGAGGTGAATGAAATGAATCCGTTTGAAATAAGTTGGAATATCATAAAAGGCGACGAAGAGTGCGATGACTGCGGAAACAGCGGGTCGTGCAAAAAGTGTTGCGATGACTGCGGAAAGAACAAATGTTCCGAATGCATGGATAAAGAAGGGAGTTGTGGCTCATGAAGAGTATGCACATAGGTGACGAACGACCACTACGCGTTCGCGCTACAACAGAACCCAAAGAAGTATTCAACCCCGAAGCCGCACTCACTGACGGCAATCCATTCCCCGAAGTTGTTGAAACTACCCCCGTTGGAGAAGAAGGTCCAACCGATTACGATTCCTTGACCATTGAAGAACTGAAAGCACTCCTACGAGCGCGCAGTCTTGATGTCAAAGGTAAAAAGGCGGAACTCGTTGCTCGCCTAATTGAAGCGGATACCCCCTCGGAAGAGGCAGTTGAAGTGGATGAAGTTGCTCCTTCGGAAGAAGCCGCGACAAGTGATGATGGAGTAAGTGAGAACAATGCCAAAAATAGCAGACCCGATGAGCCTATTGGTGAGTAGCCAATCAGCCGAGCATGAAATACAAGCAGATGAAAACGACCCCGATGTAATCGTGAAAGTATGGGTGAAGGAATTATCCTTCATGCAGTTGCAAGAAGCAATCAAAACTTTCGTGACCATCACCACCGCTGGTGGAGTCGATATTAACCTCGCGGAGTATTGGAAATACATGTTCGCAGAAGCAATTGAAAAGACTGAACCTCGTCTGTCTATACCGCAAATGTTGTCCCTAAGACCATTCATCGCTAATCAAATTACAGCACTCTTACCACAACCACAGGACTTGATGAGTGGCCCTTTAGTGGATGGGGCGGCGAAATAGAGGAAGCGTATCAATTCCTCCGCCATCCATCCCCCGATTTAGATTTTGGATTCAGCGCGGCGGCGTATTTTGTCGCGAAACATTATGGAATCAGTATGCAAGAAGTGTGGGATATGAGTATGGAAGCATTCGAGCAGTCATTCGTTTGGGCTAACGCGGCTGAAAGACTCAAAGCAGAGCAAATGGAAGAAGCCACCGCGGGTGCTAAGAACAAGACACGCGTAGGGTCAACCCACGGCGAGATGCCGTTCGGTCAATGAGGTGAGATGATGGCGGCTGAATTAGATGCATTAACAGACCAAGTGAATACCCTCACAGTCGCGCTTGAACAATTCGGTGTCTTCAATCTCAACGCATCAAAGAAGATGGGTATTTTTGAAAAGCAAAAAGCAAAAATTTCAACAGCCATTAAGAAATCTCCTATCATGGGTATGGTAACTACTCTTAGAGGTTATGGAAAAGCAATTGGTAATGTCACTAAAATCACAGGACAGAATGTGACTATGACTGCGGACCAAAAAGAAGAACATCGCAAAGGTATGACAGTGATGCAGAAAATAGTTGCTGGGACTATCGCACATGGTTTAGCACAGAAGATGAGCAACAAGGTGTTGAAGATTGCAAACAATAGATTTACGCGCATGATGACAACAGTGTTTTCGTTAGTGAGTATTTTCCTAATCATCGGTTTCGCACTCGCCGCGCTATCAATAGCGTTTGAAGGTGCTAACAGTCCAGTTCTCACAATGACGGAAAACTTTGGACCACTTCACGACGCGATGCAGGGGTTGGTGCTTGTCATAACCGGCGAAGGAGATGAAGGTGGTATGGCTTCCGCACTTGATATTCTCGCCGCGGGGTTGTTGGCCGCTGGTATAGCCTCTCTTGTTCTTGGTGGAACAGTAGGAATCATAGTTGGTGCTTTCGTTATCGCCGCCGGAGTCGCTCAAATGTTTAACAATGAGTTCGATAATGTCTATGCATCTATTGGCGTTGGTATTGGTGTATTTACGAGTTTAATTGGTGTTGTTTTAATAGTCAAGGCAATTTTCGTTTCATTGAAAACAGGCGCGCTCATCGCTATTAGAGGCACAGTGGGTGGAGTTGTATTGGGTGTTGGTCTTGTCATTGCTGGTGTTGCTGGTCTTGTCGCGTTTGCGATGGGTGCAGGTAGTGGTATCAAAGCAGTCATTCTCGCTATTCTTAGTGCTGTGGCTATCGGTGTTGGCTTATTCCTCATAGGAGTAGCGATTGTCCCTGCGGCTATTGTCGCTGGTATTGCTTTACTTATCGCAATCGTTATTCGTAATTGGGACACGATAGTAGCATTCTTAAAATCCGCCTACGATTGGTTAGTTGGTCTTGGTGGATTGATTTGGTTTGGTGCGCTCGCTGGATTGGCTCTTATCGCTGGTTATTTTGTTGCTTGGGGAACACTCTTGATTGGAATTATTCTTTTCCCATTCTTATTCGTTTGGAATTTTGTCGCGGGTATGTGGGCTTCATTCAAAAGCGCGAAAAAGAAAGGCTGGTCGGGTATTGTTAGTTGGTTGAAAACCCTACCAATAACCGTAGTAACGGTCGCTATAAACGCGGCAAAGAAAGTATTCAACGGTGTAGCCGGTATTTACAACAGTTTCGCGAAGAAGATGAAGTTCGACATACCCGATTGGGTTCCGCTCATTGGTGGTAAATCATTCAATCTCCCTACTATCCCTAAACTCGCTAAGGGTGGTGTAGTCAATTCTCCAACACTCGCCATGATTGGTGAGGATGGACCGGAGGCTGTTGTTCCACTCAACCGTAAGAACAACCCAAGCGGTCTTGGTATGGGTGGTGGCACAACCATCAACATCAATGTCGGTGGTGTCACAGACAGAACAGATAAGCGCGCATTAGCGAAAGAAATTGGTGACTTGATACGCGCTGAAATGACTCGCGGTGGTCGCTCTCATGGTAACAGGAGGTCGGGTGTATGACAAAGATTCGATTGGTTCGTAACGATGGGGCGGTCTTGGTTGTTGATGTTACAGATTACAGCCTTAATATAACGCGTAGCGTTCCTGTTTTACCTGTTCCTGTTCTTGGTGAGCGATACGCTATTGACTTGAACATGGTCACAGCAGATTTCAAACTCAATGTTATACTCTCGGACGATGATTGCGCGGCAAATTCTTTTACCAAAACAGCGGCTAAGGCTTCTATTGATTTTAGCGCGCTTGCAAACGCTGACGGTGGCACGCGTCAATCATATATGTCGGGTGGTAGTCCGAATGTATCTATCAATGACTTACACGATTTGTTCTTTGAAATTGAATCTTCTTACACAGGGGAGAACACAGTTCGCTCTCCTGTCCGTATCAAGTTCAACAAGAACACGGCATCGCATAGCGCATCAAACACACCGTCGCAAGTGCTTGTTGGCATTCAAGGTATCACCACGGATAACGCATTAGCCTCCGCGGTTAAGACAGCGTGTGAAGCCGCCAACTTCTCTCAAACATTAACAACTGCTGGTGGCACAAGTTTCAGTAGCGCGTTCACAATCACTGTATCCAACGGTGAAAAAACAGACAACGCTAAACTATCATTCACCCAAACCGAATTAGGAACAGGTGGCAACAACAGGACACCCACATTCAAGAAAGGCTTCTCGGCTTTCATTCCTCTTTATGATGAATTCGCAGGTGGAACAGACAAGTCTTGTCTTAGCGCAGGAGATAAACTTCAAGACCTTATCGCGTATGTAGGCAACGCCAGCCTACTCGGAACATCGGGTTCTGCTCTTGGTGGTCGCGCAGACCCCGACGACAGCAATTCTTTGATTGAATCCGATGTAAGTTTATCCGATAAGCAAACCGCTGATTACATCATCGGGATGCAAGTTCCTTACAACTCACTTGTTCAAAGTTCATCAGCAAACGATGATTACATCGAACGCAATTTGATTATGGTAACAGGTAGGTCGGACGCGAATCAACAAGACTCAAGAGCAAACTCACTCGATGTTGGTGTTGTTTTTGACCCTACGAATAAATTCACAGGTATCGCCGGAACAGTTGTAGCAATGTCATTTAGTTACATTGCTGGTGAAAATGTGTATGAAGGGTCATTAACCTTCATGCCTGTTGATTTCATTGTGGGGAGTTGAGATGGCAGTTATTGGTTTATCAAGTCACGCGCTCTTCTTCAATGGCGTAAGCGACAGTGTTGTTTGCCCTCAAGGTGATTTCACCAAGACCGGCAACAAGCGCGTTCTTGGTGGTGTTGAAGCGCGTTCATCAGCACCCATACTGCAAGACGATGATGGACACAGATTCGCTAACCCAAACAATCAATCATTGAAAAACTTCACAGTTGAAGCATGGGTATCACCGGACTGCGGTGGAGTTATTGCAAGCAAAGCAGGTTTGTTTGAACTGCGTATGGGGACAATCAACGCACCCGGTGTTGCTTCATTCAAGGTTGAATTCACAAACGGTGTCACAGCCATTGCATCAAGCGCGAACAATTACCCAACAAGCGCGGCTTCCTTCGTTAGTAACAATGTAGGATACAATACAGGCCAACGCGAATTGTATCACATCTCCGGTGAGTTCAACGGAGAGCAAGTTAAACTCTATGTCAACGGAGAGTTGATGGCTTCACATAAAATGAACAAACAATACTCATGTGACATCAATGACCAAGACCTCTTCATTGGTGGTAAAGGTGGCGAGTATCGCGGATACATAGAATCTCTTCATTGGAAAGCAGATGTTTCAACTATGGAAGCGCGCGCAAAACCACTTATGCTATCGAACAGCACTCTTGGACTTTGGAGATTTGAAGAGCCTGTTGATACTGACAGCACCGTATTCAAAATTACATCCGATGTAATAGCAGGGGCGACATCTATCACCATTGGGGCAACTCAATGTCAATCCCTTTACGAGTTGGTGAGTGGTAAGGATGACACACTTGCTACAAATTACACACTTGAAGGGCTTGGTAATTATCGAGTTGCTAATGCCGCACACAGCGGTGGTGCGCAAGTCATCAGCGTGGCTCATACACCATACAATCTTCTCATCAATCCAACAGCAACAGATATTCTCACAGGCATTCCTAATGGCTCTCCACCGGAACGAGTTCGACTCAAAGCAATCAACACCAACGGAACTATCACAGTTGACAGTATTCATCTCGACTTTGGTGTATCACTCGATACAGGTTCGCGCGGTGTATTACATGCACGAACAGCATTTAACACAAGTAGCAATTTTGCAAACGATTCAACAATGGTCATTGTTCGTTCGGATATACTGATTGATGGAGAAAGCGGAAAGCCGTTTCAAAGAGTCGGAACAGGTAGTCAAGCAATCGACAGAACAGGGGCGATGGTTATTGATGAAAGTGCTAATGAGTTTCATGGCTTCTTGTATTCGCGCTCGCTCGCTGTCAACACAAACAACTTCGCACCTGCCACTTGGACTATCGCAGACAGATTCAAAACAGGACACACAGGTCGTCATCACTTTACACAATTAGAAGGACACCCATACCTGCGTCTATTACCTCCTATCCACGAACAGGAATTGACAAGAACAATTGACGGTATAGCAGACGACGCGCTAATCACATTTGCCGGAAGTTATATTGGACTCAAAGATTCTTTACCAATCAACAGTAAAGTCGCTGTCACACACACAGCATTCAACGCTCGCGTTGTGGAGATGAAGACAAGTGCAACAACCAACGGTGTTGTTCGCAATGGGTTGGCTTCCATAGAGGCTAACCGCGATGGTGTGATTGCTATATCGGTCGATGACATCGAACCGTTCTTGTTGAAGGGTGGTGGTATTGGTGTATCGTTAACTACCGATTCTCAATACATAAAGCATCTCACACCCGAAACAGAACCCCGCGTTGCTATCCTTGAAGTGTCCGGTTTAACCGCTGGGTATGTTGAGATTCACTACAACGCAGTTGACCTAACAGGTGGTAAGATGGGCTTGTCGAGTCCAGCACTTCTCATTACAAAGACAGTCCCCGATGGTGGTTGTCTTCTCAACAGTAAAAGAATAGCCGAGCATATAGCGGATGCTGTTGGTGCTGGTGCTACAATACACTCACCCGGTGGTGTTGTGACTGCCTCATCAAAAGATGTCGGAAGCGCGCAAGTAGCAATGAAACCTCATCACCTTGTTGGTGATAACACAGGCGGTATTGAATATGATGAAGAATTGGACGAGAGCCTCATACCTTCAAATCATACTCCCCTTAGCGCAGGTGATGAACCACGCGCACCACCTCAAGGTGTTGGAACTAAACCCCACCCGTCAGTGTATCACAAGATACACATTCAACCTAATCAAAGAAACCAAAGCGACCCACCTGTTGGAGAAGCCCCAACCCACTATCAAGAATCTGTTCAGTTCGCATCACAGAAAGGTGGAGCATTTGAGATGTTTGACATCATCGACAATGACAAGAAAGGCGATTCATATATTTTTATTGTTCAGCCATCTAAGCGCGAACGAACAATGCAATTGTCAAGAATAACACCCGCGTCAATAGATGCTAACGATGCAACATATTTCACCGTGGAGTATGTTCAATCTAATGTGCGCGTCACTTCTATTGAAGTGAATGATTCGGGGATGGGTCGTTTCCTCATCATGCAAGGTCAAGGATTGATGAGTGATGTCGCAGACCAAACTGTATCATATTCCGGTGATGGCAGTCGTGATTCTCATATTGTCAAAGAAATACAACCGGGTGCGCCTGTTGTATCAGTCACTCTCGGTGGTGCAGGTCAAGGTGCAATCAACACAAAACCAACATGGGACCCTGCTACTTTGTCACGCGTTGGGTGGAACACTCGACATGATTGTGCCGCGCAAGTAGCCGTAGTCGGAAGTCCATACATTGATGTCGCCCCTTTGAATAACGCTGGAACATCTCTTGCTTCTTGGGGAACATTTTGTTTCCCAGCGACAGGTCGCATTTATTTACAGAATGGTGCGAGTGCTGAATACAGTTCAAAGACTGGAACGAGATTCACATTTGATAGTAGCACATCACTCGTAGGGACGGGTAAGATGGTTTTAGCCAACGGGCGCGAAGCCGCATCATTCAGTGCGTGGGAAACATCAAATTCATTAGAGGCTGGGGTCAAGATACTACTTGACCAAAACTTCGACTCAAGTTCTGTTTGTGGTGATGGGACTACAATCAATGATAGGTTGTTTCAATCAATTGGTTCTGTTCAGCACGATTATCAACTTGGGACACAATACGCAAGCACACGCGCGCTTGCTGAAATACCAGTCTTCCCTCAACAGTTCTTTGAAGACCGCGACGCTGGTATTTTCCCCGGTCCCGACAACAGCATGAAAATACACCTTGACGCAACAATGACAGCACAGGCGTGGAATCCTACTCCTGTTGGTCGTCGCGCACCAAACCATCCAGCGACAGATTACGAAGCGTATGGACACTATCAATATGCCAAAATAAACAATTCACCTATCCGATGTATAGTCACCAACATCACGAAGAACGCATCAACGAACACAATCACTCTCGATGAAAGCCGGTTACCCGGTTCAAGTTTTGATGCCGCTGGTAATGTAAGAGGTATCAGCACACGGAGAACGCGCAGAATTGTATTAGGTAATGGTGAATGGGCTTACTACGAACGCGGCACAGGAGCAGGTCGAACACTCACATTGAGTAACTTGGATACTCATTCGAGTGAAGATTTCTTTACATCGTTACAAATAGGCTCTCAAGTAGTCGTTGGTCTTTTACCCGACAACTCTAATTTTCCACTTGCTGGTGATGTTGGGTATGATTCATCCGCGCAAGAATACCGTCGTCCGTTTTACTATGACCGCGGAAGTGTGATGACTCAAGGTGGGAATCTCGATTACGGGTTGCGTCAATATGTTAGTGCAGTTGAGTTCAAGGCTGGTCCAACATCAAATCCTCACTTGCCGCGTGTTAAAAACAAGAACGCACGATTGAAATTGATACTATATATAGCACTTTCAAGCCCACAGCAGTTCACTTTTGAAGGTGATATACCAAAAGGTAAGTTACCAACTAATTATCACTTCGCGGCTATCAACGAAGACACAGGACGCAAATACAAAATCACTTACAATTCTTCAACTAACGCAACTCTAATCACCGTTGTGGCTCACCCACTGCTTGATTCAAGCGCACCAACTCTTGCGCAAGGAAACACCCTCACAATTCTCGGTGTTTATTCTGTTGATGCGGCAACTATGCCTTTGAAGATTGAAGACGGTATTGCAAACGCAACATGGAATAATCCGTATTGTCCCGGTGGACTACGCTATGGTGATACTGTTTGGATGAATATGCACTACACCAACCCTCACGCCATAGAGGGGATGTTTGCAAAGTCGCGCGGTGTGTTGAATGAATACGAAGTATGGCGAGGCTTCAACGGCGGTAAGGGTAATTTAGGAACCGAAGCGCGAGATACATTACCGATTGAAAACTTTCTCATAGGTAACACCTGTCTTGAAACTGCTCGCAATTTTGTTCAACATGTGAATGAAACAATCAAACTCAACTGGACTGAACTTGGTCACACAACCAATCCACCTGTTGTAGCATTCCTCGACCCTTACCTTAGCACTGAACAACACGCGCGAGTGTTGCTTTACGATGTAGCACACGACCGTGAGTTTATCGCGTTCCATGACATACACATGCAGGTTCAAACAAGTCCAACTACCCCAACAATCAACGGTCTTGATGTAGCGGCTGGATTTAGAACACAACGAAAGGATAGGCAACACATTACCAAATATCATTCTCAAACAATCAACGGTGTATCATACACCTATGAAGACGGTAATGGCAAATCTCACTTTGTTGAGGGTGCATACGCGCATCGCAGTTGGTATTTGATGGATGAATCTTTCATGGTCACCACTCAATCATCAAGTGTAGCGACCCATCAATACAACCGCAAAGCGCGAAATACACCTCACTATGTCAAGTTCGGTGATGAAACGACACAGTATGGTCAAGGTCGCGTATCACAATCATCTGTTGATATGGAGAAAGCGGAGTTGCGGCACGCTGAAACAATTGACTATGATGAATCCAACTTGGTGCAAACAAACAATATAACCGCACCTCAATTTACAGCAACCTTCTTTGATACACCCGAAGGGACTCGCACAATATCTGCTTTCCTTTGTATGAAAGGGAAGCGCGCGATTGCTAACAACCTCTCATCTCACTACGAAGACCGATTGCAACACCTACCACATTGGACTGAAATGGATTTCATTCGTCGTTTAACAATTGATATGGGTGAAATAGGACTCAAAGAAGGTGTAACTGATATTGAAGCCGCGGCAAGAGAAATAGTCCGTCTTATCAATCAAGGTGGTGCATCTAATGGTCGTAGCAGTCAACGACGACCATCCGACCAATATGCCGGAGAAGGAGAAAGATTTGACATCAATCGTCGTAGCATCTCCACAGGAGGCACTGACACTCAAGAACCAACAGACGCTACTGCCGCTCATCAACACGCGGACTTTGCTGTTACTGGCTCAACACATGACCCTGCACCGTTTTGGATGGATAACGCATTCACATCATTCGACCGTGGCTCACACATGGGTTATCTTCGCGCGCATTTAGGTCGCGTCGTTGAAGATGCTAACGGGAATGAAGGGTATAGTATTGTTATACACAGCACAGTTCCCGGTGCAACAGGTCGTAATTTTTGCGCTTGGCTCGATAACAGCAAATCACAAGCCGAATACAAACCTCAATTTCTCATCGGTCATGGTGGCCGTTTCCGTAATTTTTACTGCGCACCGCCGGAGATGACTGGTGAAAACATGCACCCAGCCCCTATGCCTATTGATAAAAACGGAAAGCCGTTTGCACCCATTACAACATTAAGAGAGTATGTCGCTTTGGACGAAGGCTCGGATGAGTTCTTTACAAATCAACATCTTGGGTTTGCGGCAAACTTTAACACAACAATTGATGGAGAGGAAAGTCCAAACACCGGAGCATCAACAGGGCGCGCGTCAAACACAGGTGCTATGGAATCATTTGAGAATGGTGGTCAAAAATTCACTGTTCGCGAAGGATTGCAAACAGGTAGTCGCGCTAAGGCACGAATAAACTTCGGTGGTATTGTTGCCGCTGGTATCCCCGGCTTCGCGCCCGATGCTGGTATATGGGGATTCGGTGAAGACGGAAAGGATACAGGTCGTTTTGTTTCTATTTATGGTAACCATTTACCCAGCACCGATGCGTTTTACAATTTGTATAATAAATACGCACCAGCCATACAAACAGGCGATACCGCAGTAGGAACTCAATCTTTGTATGGAATAAAAATGGTTGACCACCGCGGAAAAACACACATCCTACGATACATTTACCGAACCGAAGGTCAATCTTTTTCACATAAAAACTCCGTTATGCCACCAACCATTGATGAAGAAACTCTTGTTTATTTCGATGACCGCGATATTGCACAAGGTGGATTCACTATCGGTGCAAATATGTGGGGGAAAGGGGCAAACGCGACACCTTTCTTTTACACAGGAGTAACAAACCACGCTTGGAGAGGAAACAAATGGAGAGGTGTTGATACACCTAACGCTGGATATGCCGTTGCAGTTGACCCCTCAATGAATGATGATACTTTCGGTTTGACACAAGCCGGTGGCGCGGGTGGTTATCACGGTGGTGGAATATATCATCATCTCCCCGACACTGACGATGTTCTTGGATGGATGGGTTTCCCCGACAGCGGATTGATTTGGACGGCTATACCCAACAGTGCATCACAATACGGTGATGTTGGTGCTGTTTTCTCATACACTTCGCGCACTCACAATGGTCGCGGTGGTCCGCATCGTTTCTTCGGTATCAATGGAGAAGGTATGTCAAGCAACAACATGACAACCGTGTGGTTTGATTCATCAGCAGTGTGTGGACCATCAAGCGTTAGTGATAATAAAGCACCTGTCATCATCAGTCCACATTTGAATCAAACAACCATAGTGACTGACGAATTGATAGCCGCGGCTACAACATACGCATTCATGGTTGACCCAAATGAAGAAGACCAATACTTCGATTGTAGTAATTTACGCGCACCGGATGGTCGAACCTATGGTGAGATACTCGGTGATAAAGCGCAGACCGCTATCAAGATTACCAAGTTCAATCGCGATAAGGAAGTTACACCGCTCAAAGATATGTTTTCTGTGTCACTATCGCGTGATTGGGGACTTCAAGCAAGCACGACAGACTCCGCCGTCATCAATGTGAGTCATGGTTCCGGTGGTCAATTTGGTGGCGCGCAAACCCCTCAACGAAAAAGAGAAACGATGTATGACACAGGTTACATCCCATACACTTTAATGCAAATAACCACTCGATTCAAAGGAAGCAACGCAAACACCGCTACTCCAATTCTCATCGACCAGTCTAACAATTCTGTGTCAGTTGATGAATGGAAGAAACATTTACGCGGTGACAAATTTACACGCTATGAAGGCGACCACATTACACCATCTCTTGGTTCAGCAACATACGAAATTGATGCGCAGTCGGGTTCGCTGGCGTATCCGGGTGGGACTGCAAAGACCACTTACCAAATAGAACTGCGCGACCCTGCTCACTTCGCTGTGCTTGGTCGTCAATACGCTTGGCAACTGCAACACATTAGCGGTGGAACAAATCTCAATAGTGATTCATCGACGGAGTTTGGTGGTGCTATTGATGGTTCATGGTCACCATTCAAGCGAATGGATATTGACAAAGACACATACCTGCACTGCGCGGCTTTCAGTTCTATTGATAACCCAACTAATGTTGCTAACCATCTCATCGGATGGAAGCATGATGATTCAAAAGGTGACTTCAAAGATTCATTAGCAACCGGCCTCATCATTCAACCATTCAAGTTTGTTAATGACATTCAAGGTTTGCGTCTTCGCGCGAATAGAAGAGGTAACCCCCTTCTGTATTTCCGCGGAGCGCAGGATAGCATTGACCATCATGTGCCACTTTACTTTGGTGGTGGATTTAGTGGAGTTGTAATGGACATCAATGACGGGTCGAAAGTTGATTACTCGACACACAACAAACACCCATACGCGAAAGGACCGACTGGTAGCGCAGGTATGCAAGACATCGGTGAAAAGATGGGAGCATACGCGCTACTTGATACAACCGCTTTATTCGCAATGTTCCCTGCCGCTGTTCTCGCAAACCAGCATCGCGGTGAAGCAACACCACCATTTGCTAACCAAGACGCAATACTCAATCCCGACATAGATGGCAACCAAGATAGCCATACAATCCCTAACACAACCTACACGAATGTGAACATTGCTCAACCAATACCAGTCGTGCTTCGCTTTGCTCACCCATACGCGCGATATGATGATTCAGTCAACAGCGTTGCTTACATGGTCTTCGGCCCCGGCCAAGCAGTCCCTAAGCATTGGAGTGGAGAAGCGGGTGCTGTGACAGCATCAGTTGAACCTTCTGCTAAGTGGACTGCCGCTAACAAAATATACACTGCTCTCGATGGAACAATAGCCACAACCTTCAACGCTGGTGTGCCATCGGGATACTTCTTACCAAACGAGTTGAGCAATGCAACTCTCAATAGTGCATCTAATCAATTTTTACCTCCGGCAGATGCATACAGCGCGAACAATGTATTCCCTTACACATCATTCCGACATTGGGAACCATCGTATGGTTCACCAAACAGCGCGTTTAATCAGTTGTATTCAACAGAAGCGCGCTATGTAAGCAGTCATTTTTGGAATCATAATCAAAACAACACACAAGATGCCGCCAACGAATACGCTCATCCATTCTCACATTATCAAGGTGCTACAAGATTTACAAACACACTATGGAGTTTGGCTGGAATGATTTATCACCTCGACGGTGGATACACAGCGGGTGGTTCTTGGTTTGATAACAGTGTGCGAAAGAACGCACCGCACCCTGTGACTGCAACACTTGTCGGTTCAACAAACGCGACTGTTCAATACATTGGCACAATAGGTTTGAACGCTACCATGTTCCGAGTTGGTTCGCAAGTTCTTACTGACTACGACCACGACTTAGATGCCGCAGTCCCCGATGATGTGTTCTTGATTGATGCATCGCGTTGTCAAAACAGTGAAGAGATGGGTGCTGTTGTTGCCGCCGCTATCAACACATTCCCCGGTCGCGCTAATCTCAAGGCTCTTGGTGGGTCTTTCCTACCATCATTCCAAGACGCGCAACGACAAGACAAATACAGTTGGCTTGATGTTGGCAATATGGCAACTTATGTTCACGCGGTTGGCGGTTCCTTTGTAGGAACAGTGGTTTTAGCGAGTGGTGCTTTACCAAAGAATTTGCCGGAATTTGGATGGATTAGATTATCCAATGGCACAAAATCGTATTATGGTTATTATTCACATTATGATAAAACGAACGGAACATTCATTCTTGGTAACAATCAAAGAAGCGGTCAACCGTATTTAGAAGAACCTACATCATCGGGAACTGGTAGTGTGGAATCCGTTGATACTGATGCTGGTGCGCTCAAAGTATTTGTTTGGACCAAGACTGGTAATTTGCGATGGGATAACGGATTTCAAAACGCAACTGACGGAACTCGCTCAACAAGCGCAACAGCATCGGCTGATGCATCAAACAGTCCTTTCGACCACTACGCAACAACTCAAGTTCACTTCAATGGTGTTACTGACGCAATAGACAGAACACGCGCGGTAGGTGCTGTTGGTTGGCATGGTGAGCGTTATTCTTATCTCAACAGTCTTACTATCACAGACGGCACAGCAAAAGTAGCCGCTGGGCTTGGTGCTTGGCATCCTATGATGGGCTTTACACCATACGGTGCGGCAACTTCTTGTCATCAGCAAAACTCAATGTATTGGGAATTGCGCGAAGGTGACTCTTCCGAAGCAACCGAAGAAAACATCGAGGCCGTATGGGTCCCCAAAACAGACACTCACGATGCAGTAGGTCTTCATCAGCGACATTTTATCGTTGTATCATACGAAGGTGACTTACCAATCATTGCAAAGGCTTCGCGCAATGGTCAACAAACCTGCGGTGACATGTTGCAGTTGAAGTGGTCAAGTGGCGGTCAAGGAGGAACAGTCACAGCGTATCATAACGAGCGATTTAACAACGACCGCTATAACGCTGAATCAAACGCTGGTCCACATGTTGAAGCAATCTATGATACGACAATTACCACTCCCGTTGATACCAACGCTAACACTCGATTATGGTCACACGCGGCGGCAACAGCGGGAGAATTGACACAGATGGAAACATGTTTGTTCCCAACTGGTGACTTGTTTTATGACAAGAACCAAAACAAAAACAAACCACTCTATCCTAATGACCCAATTTTCGAGAGTGAAGGACACACTGTTGACAATGTTGGATACAGTGACTACAAAGGTCATCGCGATGGAATATACACTCATTGGAAAACAAGAAACGCGGCACGCAATTTCTTCACAGAACATGTAGTATGGAAGAGAATGGGCGGAGGCAATCTAACACTCCCTGCTCAAAACGCGCGTGGACTTGGTAGCATACCGTGGGCTGTTCACAAAGTTGGTGACGCGTATGTCAAGTTTGGAGAAACAATATACGGTAATGTTCGCTTCTCGTTTGAAACAACCAACGCCGCTATGTATCCAATCATACAAGCACAGGAGTTAGCGCACCCTTCATTAGCCGAACAATATCCATACGAAGTAAGAAATGCGCTCACTATACCAAACGAAGAGTTGCAATTCAAAGAGATGGTTGTAGTTGATGACACAGGCCAACAACATATCATCGCTGGTGGTTCACCGCTTGGTGTCGTCATACGCGATTATGAAATGATTCACGACCGAGAAAGTGAAGGTCTTGCACCTGCATTAGCGGGTTCGGGTGTTGCACCAAACATGAAAATACAACTCCCCGACCATGATGAGATACCGGGTAACATTCTTGTTCGCGCTGGATTTGATAGACTACAAGCATATCAAAACGAAACACTCGGTGGCGGAGGATTACAGAATCCAGCGCAACCGTCACAAACCGTGAAAGATGCTTTTGAGTCCACAGTCGCAAGCCCACGAACAGAACCATTTTGGGAACAAGAAGGATACGAACACATCAATCAAAACCCCAACAACTTTCCCGACAGCGATAACAGTCTTCAATCCAACAACATTCTCGAAACGGCATACGAACCTCATGACCGCGCGCTGTATTTCCATGTAACTAAGATGGGCTATACCTACACCGAGCGAGAACCATTGCGCATTATCAACAATGCTATGACGCTTAACCGTCTTACTGTAAGTGCAGTAGGCGCAGATACCATTACTGCTAATGTGACTATAACCGCTGATATTTGGAAACAAGACCCCACACCGGATGGACGCTACTTCCTTTCAATCAACGGCACGATTGCATCATTTGAAAATGTAAGTGGCACACAATTTACACAAGTTGTCTTTGCACCCGATTTCAAATGGTCTGCTGGTGACAGCATCAAACCATCATACTATCTCCCTGCTGGCTCCACACGACAGTTTGCGGCACGCAGACTGCGCGACCATGCAGAAGTAAGTGGTAACAGCCCGGACAAACCCCACACTACATGGGCCACTCTCGCCGCTGACTCAAGCCCTGCTACTATTGTTCGCGCGGCTAACAAACTCACTCCAATGCCGTTGCCTCGTATGGGTCATCACTATGTTGCACCAACTATGGCAATGATGCCCGGTCATCTCGCTCACCCTCAATACCAACAAATATACGAAGCAAGCCGCGCATGTTTTGGTGTTGCTGATTATGATACAACAAAAGCAATTCACAACCCTTTGATGTGGTTTTCAAGCACCACTGCACCACATCCACCAAGTGATATTCACGGTGATGGATTCACTCTATTGACTGAAACCAAGATACGCTTTGATGGATACGGTATTGCTGACGATAGCGCGGCTTGTAACAAAGCCGGAGGCCACAGGATACAACTTGAGGCTGGGACAAACTACAACACTGCGTTCCACTTCCCCGACCCAGCAGAAGTGGGGGCATACCAAATTGTCATTCAACCAAACTTGTTTAGCAAGCAGTTTATGGGGAACAATGAGAACACAACATTCGCATCATTAGAAGCACCCGAAGACCCAAGCGGTGCTAACACAGTCAAACAGACCCTCACCGACCAAACAATAGCCACCGTTGTAGCATTGAAGGACCGTGACCTTATTCTTTCCGAAGCAACTATGGCAGATGTGCGTGGTTGTGAAATTTACCTCAATGAAATCATGCTCGACATTGACCCCTCAACGCGAGAGCAATTCACTAACATCCCTACACTTGGTTTGAGTAATCCATTTGGTGTTAATGCTACATCGTCGGGAGCGTTCACGCGTCGCTCATTACCTTATCACCCTAACATGTTTCACCGTTCAACACCGGGTCTTACAACAACAGTTCCGTGGTGGAGTATCGCATTAAAATCTTCAACTATATTTAGCGCAACAGCCTTCGCAAAGGGCATAGAGCATTACCAACCCGATGACTACTATCATTTCTGTCGTTCAACACTTGGTGCGGTTGGTGTTCAAACAACAATGCTTGGTTATCCTTCTCACTATCTCGATGTCTATACTGAATACCTCACCGCGCTAACACCAATTGCTACTATTCAAGAAGCGAGTGTTGGTAGTGGTGCGCCAAACTATGGAACAGTCAAGGTCAACAACAACACCTTATTCCCCGTCGCTGGTGAAGATTACTACAAACATGAACTTGTTATCATTGATGATGGTGGTATTGAAAGAAGAGCAACCTACAACAAGAGAGGACACATCAGCGGTGTTGGTGCAAGCGACGGTGCTGTTGTCTTTACGGGTGTCCAAGAAACATCAGCGGGTGGGTTCTTTGCCGCCGCTGTGCTGAACGCAACATTAAGAATGACAACAAAGTATGGAACTTCTTTATCCGATACCATTTACACTAAGTCCGAAGGGAGTGTGGCTACGCGCAACTTACCACAATCATTGTCGGGAACGCGAGATACCAACAGCCTACACTTACCCGACGCGTATCTTTGCATGTGGCACTACAACCTCGGTCGTCCGATGACTTGGTTCTCGGATAGTCGAAGTGCTAAAGGTGATGCCGCGGTTGATAAGAAAGCATACAACCACGCACCCGAACATTTTGAAATGGTTCACTATCATGAGTTTGCTTACGCTATGAGCGATGGGCCATTCAGTTTCCGCGCAAAGTATTGGGGTGATAACAACGGAGCATTGGTTGACACAGGCGCATTCGGTGATGCAAACCACAGCGTAGTCACAGATGGACTTTCGCGCAAATACTACTTTGGTTCATTTTGGCCGGGTGGACATCGCTTTGGTGCGCAAATGAGTTCTCTTGCTCTTTACGGAACAGCCGCACCCGGATGGCGTGATAAGTGGGATGACCCCAGCATTAAGCAAGTATCCGACGCTAAGGGATTGGCCGTCACCGAAGGCAATGTTGAGTCTATCGCAGACACTTTGTTCGCTAAAAGCGTAAAGAAGCAATCCGGTTGGGGATACCGCGTATCAGTTCGTCAACCATACAATCGACCACGCTGGGCTATCAAAGCAAACCAAGCACTGCGTGACCCACACACATACTATCACTTCCACGCAGAAGGTCCATTCGTTGGTAACCAAGCGGTTACCACGCGAGTCAATTTCCAAAACGCCAGCACTAACACTGTGCAAACAAAGCCAACCGATGCATCATACACTGGTATCATTGAACGGCAAACAAATGCTTCCGCGTTGATAGGAAGCGACCTCAAGTTCCAACAAGTTCGATACAGCGATGGTCGTCGTATGACCAAAGGCTATGGATGCGCTGTGCGCAACATACGAAATCCAACAACAGCAATCCGCAAATTCCATGCAGACTCACCTATGGGTCACAAAGCGGGTATCAACACAGCAGTCCAACGCGTCAATCTCGCGCTTGCTCAAGCACACTACATGGTTGATTGGTGGGGGAACACTACTGGTGAAGAAGTAAGAAGATTCCCTGTGCGCGGATTTGGTATTCGCCCATCGTGGGACCCCGAAGATGCATACCGCGCAACTGATAGAACCAAAAGTGCCGAAGCCATGTTTAACGAAACAGCAGGTATGCAGTTAGCAGAATCACAAGTCAACTTCTTTGACCCTGCAACCGCTAAGAGAGTTGGTGACCGTGGTGACGGGCGCGGTGTTCGTTATCCAACATACTTCAACGAAGACATACTACAAGATGTGTCGGAAAGCATTCAACCGTTTGGTTTGGTCCTTTCCCATCATACCAGTCAACCTCCATTCACAGGTGGATTCATTCGACCTTCTAACACAAAATTACAACCTCATGAGATAACAAGAGGAATAAGCGCGAGATTAGAACTCGCAGGTGAAGATGGACTTCTCAAGAAAGAAGCGAATGTTGGAACTAACATTGAGAAAACAAACTTTGACTTTATGCGAGAACCAATTGCAAAATCAAAACCTCGTATTGGTATTGATGGAATGAGTGTTGTTGAGAACGATGGTGAAATATCTCCGCGGTATATCATTTCAAGCACAGAAGCAACAAGTCTTCACACAGACAGACAGGTTGGACAGCGTTTCATATTCTCCGGTGGTGTGTCAACAGCAAACCGCGCGTTAAGTGATTTGAACTTGAACGCTCTCAATTTGAGTTCAGCCAAGCAAGTAATGAAGTTTGGAACAACGCATGGTATTCCTCCTATCGGTGGAACATACATCATGGAAGTGTCATCCGAAGGAGAATCAATCAATGATTTAGGATGGGGCGCATCGAGCGGTGTGACAACAAACCCATATCAAACAAGCAACCATAACTCATTGAGTAACAAAACCAACCTCAAAGATGATAACATCAAGTTCCTTGTTCGTCCTGTGCGCGTGCTTGATAACAAACACATTGAGTTGTTCCGTGATGATACAGCACATGTGCTGTCCGCGACAGCCGCGGGTCGATATGGTGTCTTCATGTATGATGCACCAAACGCACGCGCCGCTGATGCCGCATCAACATACATGGGTGGTGACGCTAACCCATCACCAACAAATCCACCATACGCTCCTGTGTATCTCTTCGCCTTGACAAACACTGCCGCGCCTTCAAGCACAGGACCAAAAATACCCGGAAGTGAATCAACATCGTTCACAACTAAATCAACTCAAGCGGTTGCAAGAATGGTAGTGACCAACAACACACTACAACACCTACGCGCGGATGCGTCAAGAAGACAGTCTGTGACCGAAGAGAGAGAAACATTCGTAAGAAATGATTACAGTGTTCAACCACGATATACTCAATCGTTGTATGCGGGTGATAAACTCAACACATCCGACCATGACAACGAAGGTGACAGAACTGATAACGGAGTTGGTGCATGATGGCTTACAGTGTTCCTTCACCAACAAACTCTTCATACGCGAGTAAGAGATATGGTCGTGCTAAAGAAGTGCATAAAGAGATAGGCGCAATTGCTGAAAAGCCTACATTTGTTGATAACGCTATTCATCACGCGGTGTATCAAACAACACAATCAGTCAGCAAAAAAACACAAGTGGACGCACCAAACCAAAAAGATTTCCAACCAACACATCCTCGTCGCTATCGGATAAGTGAAGAACAGTCATCAATACGGTTAGCGCACACAACACATGAAGATTCTCCTTTCTTTGATGGAGAGCAACTAAGCGCAACATCAAGCAGACCCATGTTGTTGATAGCCGAAGAAGATGATGTATTGAGATTGCGAACTCAATCTGTCAATTCAACAACAAAAGGAGTGCGTATTGAATTAACAAACATGCGGGGAAAAAGCATGACGAATCATGGTATGGGGGACACAACACATGTCCGCGCTGGTCAAACAATCAGCGTTGGTTTGAGGTCAACCGATTTAGTTGAAAAGTTATTCGATAAAGCATTACATGGATTGAATAGCGCATCATCAAAAGGAACAAGCACTTTGTTCATTGCGCAAAACTTCAACTCAACAGCAGTTCCAACAGCGGTTCGATTCGTAGGCAGACACGACCACTTCATCATGTATTACGATAAGTTTGGTAACTTTCTTTACGCGCCTAAAATTTTCAACTCCAAAGACCGCGAGTTAGGAACACAAAGAGGTGTGGGTCAAACTAAGATTGACCCAATCGTTGATGTCGCAAACAGAATTGTTGTCAAAGGAAACGGTATTGCTCTTAACGATTCTCTTAGCATAACGGTTGATGATGCAGAAGAGCAAAAGAAACGCGGGTCAATCAAAGAAATGAAAATGAAAGACCCAACAGTCAACAACGAATCAAAGGGGCGAACAGCCGCAAGTCAATTGTTGCGTTTGAACAAAAAAGCACAAGGAGCGTTAAAGTCAAATCAACACGCGCAGTCATGGGATTTTGAACCGGGTGACATTGTTAATTACAATTCTGCAATTGGAAAAGTGCAACAAGCAATTGTTGAATTAGAACACAGCGCGAAGGGGACATCGAATTTTCAATTGCTTTCTTACGAAGCAGGTCTTGAGGCTGTCATCAATTCATTCGGTGACAGTGCAGACTTAGATGATGAAAAGTTTGAAATGAACAGTAATCAACAAGTAACGGTTCTCAACAAGAGCGGTATTGGTTCAAGTAAAATAAGAGTGCGCGGCGTTTTAACCATCCGCCCCGTCATCGACAAACTGACAAGAGCGAGAACAACTGCAACCAACACAGGACAAGACATACACGCGGGTATGATGCTTGGTCATCGAAACAGCGGATACGGAGCAGGTCGTTCTGCGCTTGGGTTTGGTATCACACCACGCGTTCCTTCGACCGCTGTTGCGTCGGGGGCTATCACAGTCACCAGCACAGCCGGATTTGCTGACAGCGGCCACCTCATCCTCGATGACAAGTCGTTTGTGTCGTATAGCAGTAAGAGCGCGACGCAGTTTTTAGGCGTAAGTTTGGTAAGCGGGGCCGCAATACCCTCACCTATCGGGGAGATTCGTATGCTCCGACCTCGCGCACATGAGATGAGAACGGTCAAGGGTAAGAAGATTAGGAGGAAGATTTAATGAACGCGTTTGATAAGTCATGGAGGATGCTCAAAAATGAGCCGCGCTTTGAATACTTAGGCACTCATGACAATTATAGAGATGTTGGATTACTTCATTATCCTTCTTCGGTGACAGGTAAAATACGCTCTATGCCGTTTTATCGTTCGTCCGGTGATAATAGTGGAGAGCCGGGTTCGTGGAAGTTTTTTCATGGAGTCACTACTCACCCGCGAGAAATAGATGTTCACGATTCGGAAAATACAATTTCACCTGCCACGCCGGATAAAGGTTGGTTCATCAAACCACAAGTTGCAAATCACGCATTTGAATATGACCACAACGCGGGGCAAAGATATGGTCATTCAAGAATTAAGAATCTTTCCGAATGGATGGATAACAATGTTGGTGGTAAAACTTTTGATACTACAAACCTTAACAGCGCGCAAACCAATCAACAATTGCGTGACAACAACGCTTGGGGGTTGCATGATATGGCACAAGGCATTCAGCAACCTCAACAATACCCTGCTAATGATTTACGAAGTCAAGGAAGTGGTCAATAATGCCAATGCTCAACGCTATCAAAAGACGCTTGGTTGAACACCTTGCTACGCTTGTCAACGAGTTGCATGTTGGTAGCGACGGAACAGTTGCGACCTCCGAAGACGGTGGTGCGCGCACGATGGCACGCGTCGTTCCGCGTGTGCAAATCATTGACGATACAAGCATACTCGTTGAGGGCGTGCTGAACGCATCGCATGTATTCGCAAGCCCTATTCAAGAAGTCTATCTCCAATACAAAGACGCAACCACAGGTGAGTTCATTCCTGTGTATCGCGCGGACATTCACTCTCTCACTAAAAGCGCACAAAATGAAGTGCGCTTCTCATTCATATTGGAGGTATCATGATGAATCCAATGCAGAAGGCTTGGACTTTGTTGAAAGAGCATCACGATGTTGACTGGTATCACGGAACTTCGCGCATGAATGAAGCCTTAGCAGATGGACTGCAACCAAAAGGTAATGTGCGCTACGAAGATAACACACAAGCACCAAGTCCTGCTCTTTTCTTCACAACTAACCCAGCAGAAGCGCGCGGTTTCGCACAGCAATCTAAATCTAATCCGAATGAGAAACCGGGTGTTGTCAAAGTGCGAGGATTAGAACACGGACAGAAAAGACCAATGCATGGAGGCTACTCGCATTTCATAGCGCGAAAGCCGATTGACGCTGATAGATTGAGAATGGTAGGTGACGATGATGGCAACTGATAACATAGCAGGGCATACAGCCGCGCAAAATACGCTTGGTGAAGATGGCCTACGGGATGGGGATTCACTCTCCCCTTCAACTTTGACGAACGCGCTACAAGGTATTCACGGTAACGGTATCATTCGATACCAAGACGGAGCCTTCGGCTCCACGCGCAATGATACCAACACTGGTAATCAACCCGGCTCTATGGTGCGTGCGACAGCAAGCACACTCACCGTAAGCGGTGGCTTCGCTGTCCTTGATGGTGCGCTGTATGAGTTTGGAACTGGTGTAGGAGATTCAATCACACTCGACCTCAACGATGGCTCACACGGAAGTGGCGCGCTATCTCTTTCAGCAAATGAAGAAGCAATTTACACAATCTATGTTGCACCAAGCGGTGGAGTCAACAAAGTCCACTACGAAGGCGGCAGTCCAGTTGATACTACAACAGGTGTATATCCCTCCGCGTCCAATCAATATCTCATCAATTACAAAACACTATCAAACGGTGACAACGCAAAGGCTATTGTGCTTGCTCAAGTGAGAGTTCAATACATTGCAAGTGGTGGTGGCTCAAACAATCTCAACATTATTGAGGTAAATGACAAGCGTATATTCCTTAAGAGCGCGGCGGATTACCGAGTGCCTTTATCAACAGGAAGCGTTTCGACGGGAGCAGGTGCTTCCGTTGCTGAAATCGCAGACGGTGATGCACAAGGTATCAACACTATCGCTCATCTTAATGCGGTTCACAACGACAACGGTGAACTGGCTGTTTCGGATACTGTCAATGTCAATTGGGTAAGTCATCCGCGCTACGGTTCATTTGCTCAAACTCCACCGGGGTCGAGCGACGCAGGATATGGTCAAGGACCATCTCGCGGAGCAGACCGTGGAACAGGACATGTCGCTGATGCATTCTATTTCGCAGGGCGCAACAACCAACAGACAGGACACTATTCGGTTCGTCTGCAAGGTAAGGGAGTTGACGCAACCAGCACCGCGCTAACGACAAATGGCACATGGGTCGTCACCGCAGAAGGTGATTCCTTCTTCATGCTTGCACCAAACGCGGGTGTTGCCATCACTCTTCAACCGGAGAAAGATGGAACAAACTACAAGTTCCCCGAAGGTCATTCCATCGAAGTATGCAACAACGGGTTAGGTAATATCATCTTTGATGATTTGAGTGGTGCTAACGAAACAGTAGGACCAACACACCGCGCTACATTCATTTACGAAGGTAGTGTGTGGATTCGATGTGATTATCAATCCGCTATCATATCGGGAAGTGCTATCGCGGCAATTTACGATAACAGTGGCACACCAGCGTTCACCACAGGTATCACCAAAGCAGAAGTCCAAACACTTCTCAACATTGAAGACAACGCAGATGTGACCGATGCAACGAATGTTACCGCCGCGGGAGCATTGATGGACAGCGAAGTCACGAACCTTGCTCAAGTCAAAGCATTCGCCGCATCCGATTACGCAACAGCCGCACAAGGCGCAAAGGCTGACAGCGCGCAACAACCTCCATCCGAAGGAGCATTCGCTAATGGTGACAAAACAAAGTTGGATGCTATTGCCGCAGGTGCTACTGCCTACAACGATGCCGCCGCTATCGCCGCAGTTGAAGGAGAGGCTACTCTTCTTCTCGCGGGTGATGTGACAATGGCTTCGGGTAAGACGCTTATTACACCAACCGCGATTTACGCCAACCGTATTCAATTAGGGTATGGCGTAGGGCCGGGTAAGTTGCAAGTGTATAACGCGGGTGACAATATGGAGATTTACGCCGCGGGTGACTCTAATGGCAATGTAAAACTCATAACCTTAGACGCGGGGACCGATGGTGTTGAAGCAAACAGAATTACTTCTATAACGGGTCACGCCGCGGTATCTCTAACATTAGATGTGACAGGTAATATCTTAGCGGGTGGCACAGTTGACGGGAGAGATTTAGCGACTGACGGAACCAAACTCGATGGTATCGCCGCAGGTGCTACTGCCTACAACGATGCCGCCGCTATCGCCGCAGTTGAAGGAGAGTCCACACTTGACCTTACGGGTGTAGTTAAAATTACAACATCCGGTGTAGGAGAAGTGTTGCGTTTAGAATCAACCGACGCTGACGCTGACCCTGCTCCTGTTATGACTTTCAAAAGAACATCGACTACTCCTCTTAATGGCGACAACATAGGGATAATTCAATTCTTAGGAACAAACAGCACCACAGATGACGGTGCGGGAACAGAAGCCGAACATAAGTTTGCAGATATGTATGCAAGAATAAACGACATTACTACCAACACAGAAGACGGCGAACTATACTTCCGAACACTTCACAACGGGGCTTTGAAAAGAAGGCTTGACATAAATGCATTAGGTATTGTCATCAACGAAGAATCACTTGACATGAACTTTCGCGTGGAATCCAACGGTGATGCAAACATGCTCGTTGTGGATGGTGGAACAGATAGAGTGGGTATTGGTGTGCTTGCACCCACAGCAACGCTTGATGTAGCAGGTGACATAGCAGTGAGTGGCACAGTTGACGGGAGAGATTTAGCGACTGACGGAACCAAACTCGATGGTATTGAAGCAAGCGCGGATGTGACAGATACAACAAATGTCGTAGCGGCGTTGACCGCAGGAACAAACATCACCATAGCGGCTGATGGAACCATAGCGGCTTCGGGCGGCGGTGGTGGCACTGCTCCTGCTATTGAAGATAACAGTGGAACGCCTGTGTTTGCAACGGGAATCACGAAAGCAGAACTCCACACACTTCTCAACATCGAAGACAATGCTGATGTAACAG
>TARA_R110001632_G_scaffold102272_3_pt1 | contig 28913 bp, 24 predicted proteins | sample TARA_R110001632 | Tara Oceans TARA_R110001632 (sample SAMEA4398266) | marine metagenome | biome: Polar Biome; feature: [SRF] surface water layer (ENVO:00010504); material: water (ENVO:00002006), including particulate matter (ENVO:01000060) such as... | depth 5 m
AGACAATGCAATTGCTGCTAAGGGAACCACTTTAGTAATGGTAAACTCAGTTTGTGGATGTGCAGCTGGAACTGCTAGACCAGGAACTGTCGCTTCTTTACAATTTGATAAGAAACCAGATAATCTAACAACTGTTTTTGCTGGAGTTGATAAAGAATCTACTCAAAAAGCAAGAGAGCATATGATTCCTTTTCCTCCATCATCGCCAGCTGTGGCTTTATTTAAAGATGGTGAATTAGTTCATATGTTAGAGCGTCATCATATTGAAGGACGATCAGCTCAAATGATTGCAGAGAATTTAATTTCTGCATACAATGAGTTTTGTTAAGAATTATTAGAAATTTTTAAAATCCACTTTATCCAAAGTGGATTTTTTATTTATAAATATGGATAAAATAAAAATAGTAGACAACACGATTGCCTTTGTAAAAGAAACTTTGCAGGGTGCTGAAGGTGGTCATGACTGGTTTCATATAGAACGTGTTTTTAAGAATGCAATTTTGATTGCAAAGGATGAAAATGTAGATCCGTTTGTAGTAAGTTTAGGTGCCTTATTACACGACATTGCAGATGCGAAGTTTTATAATGGGGATGAAACTATTGGTCCAAAAAAAGCAAGATCTTTTTTAGAAACTCAAAAAGTAGATGAAGAAATTATTGTTCATATTGAAAATATTATAAAATTTATTTCTTTTAAATCTTCTTTTGAATCTGGTGAAAAATTTACTTCTTTAGAGTTGAACGTCATTCAGGATGCCGATCGCTTAGATGCTATTGGAGCTGTTGGAATTGCTAGATGTTTTAATTATGGTGGGTATAAAAATCGCGCATTATATGATCCTGAAATTCCACCAAATCTACAAATGACTAAAGAAGAATATAAAAATTCTACCTCACCTACAATTAATCACTTTTATGAAAAGTTGTTGATTTTAAAAGACCATATGAATACAAAAATAGGGAAGCGAATCGCTGCTGAAAGTCATACATATATGGAAGGTTTTTTAAAGCAGTTCTATGACGAATGGAACGCCTTAAAATAAAAAAAAGAGAACTAATTAATTTTCCTTAGCTACTTCTAAAGCAGTTAATTTATATTCTAAAATAGATAATTCTTCTGCATTCTGAATAATCTCTTCTGCGGTAAGATTTGTACTTGAATTAATGTATTCAATAATTTCTTTACTTTTTACAGTATAATATTCTATCGCTTTATCAACTTTATTATTCATAGCAGTCAGTTTTAAAATTTAGTTTATTGGAGCATTTTCTTCATTTCTCCTCTATATTTTGAAGCGCTTTTACCCGTTATTTCTTTGAATAATTTATTAAAATGAGAAAAATTATTGAATCCGCATTCATAAGAGATTTCAGTTATACTTGTCTGGCTCTCGGATAACAATTTAGTAGCATGGACAACACGATATTCATTTACTAATTTTGTAAATGTTTTTCCGGTAGCTTTTTTAAAATACCTGCAAAAAGCAGGTACTGTCATAGTAGCTATGCTTGCAATTTCATCTAAACTAATATGTTCTTTAAAGTTTTCATTGATATGCTTGTAGATGGCATCTAACTTAGAGCTGTCTTGCAATTCTGTTTCAAAAGCATATCCGTCTGCATTTAAAAGGGTATAATCTTCAGATTTTGCCAGTGTATGAAGGATTTCTAAAAAGAGAATAATTTTTTTAAAGCCTTCCTTTTCTACAAGTTTTTCAATTTTATTTCCAATTTTTTCTTTTGTTTTTACTCCAAAGAGAATTCCTTTTTTAGAACGTTCAAATAGTTCTTGGACTCCTTTCATTTCTGGAATCTCAAAAAAGTGTATTCCTAAAAAATCTTCTTTAAATTGAATAAGTGTTTCAAAACCATTGGTGGTTAATCGATCTGTAAAACCGTTGTGAGGTAAATTTGGTCCAATAAGAAGTAATTGACTGTTATTAAAATAGGATAGATGATTCCCAATATGCCTTTTCCCTTGACCTTTATTTACATAAACCAATTCTAATTCTGGGTGAAAATGCCAAGATGCTTTGTGTGTTTTTAGAAATTCTGTGTGTTTTTTTACTAACAAAGAACTGCCAAATCCAGGATCTATCTTCTCTAAAGTAGGTTTCTTCTTATTCATTTTCAATCTTGTCATACAAAATTACACCAGACTAAGTGTAAACATCTGTACAAAATTATCTATTATGTATTCTATTTTAACTTTTAATGTGTTAAAAAATAAAATATTGGTTAAAATAACAAAGAATGTTGCCAATTCTATTGTTCATAAACTAGAACTTACTGGATATGTTTGTAAAAAATCTATAAAAATGAAAATACTAATTATAATAATATCAGCAGTTTTAATATTTCCGTTAGCATTCTATTTAATATCATTAACGATGTCGGTTATAGCCAAAGAAAACAAATAGGTTTTCTTTATACAATTACCTCTTTTATTTAGTAGATTAACTCCTAGTCTTTATAATAAAAGTATTTGAGTTAAATATGTATAGAAATGTATTAATTCTGATGTTTTACAACAGATAAACACATCCGATATTTGTGGTAATAAAAATAGGGCTAAGTAAAATTAGAGCTGAAAAAGAAAGAGTAAAATTTATAGTAAACGATCGTGTATACAAACAAGCCTTCTTTGTAAGCGAACGTAATTTTGATTTGTTTTAAAAGCGAGCCTGTCATGGGGCTCGCTTTTTTATTCTTGTTTATTTTCCTGGAAAATCAGCTTTTCTCTTTTCTAAAAAGGCAGTGGTTCCTTCTTTAAAATCTTGGGTGCCAAAGCAGTTTCCGAATTCAGAAATCTCTACTTCAAACCCGTCTGTTCCATCTTCAAAATTAGCATTTACAGCCTTAATTGCAGCGCTAATGGCTACAGAAGAGTTTCGCATAATTTTGCTGGCTAATTTTTCTGCTAATGGTAATAATTCTTCAAATGTTGTTACATAGTTTACCAAACCTAAGTCTTTAGCCTCTTCTGCAGAGATCATTCCGGCAGTCATAATTAATTCCATGGCTTTTCCTTTTCCGACTAATTGAGGTAAACGTTGTGTTCCTCCATATCCAGGAATCACTCCTAATGAAACTTCTGGTAATCCCATTTTTGCATTGTCTGAAGCAATTCTAAAATGACAGGCCATTGCTAATTCTAATCCGCCTCCTAAAGCAAAACCATTGACTGCGGCAATTACGGGAGTTGAGAGGTTTTCTACAAAATCAAATAACATTTCTTGTCCTTTTGCCGCTAATCTTCCGCCATTTTCTACAGAAAAATGTGCAAATTCAGAAATATCTGCTCCGGCTACAAATGCTTTTTCTCCACTTCCGGTAATGACAATTACTTTTACTGAATCGCTATTTTCTAAGCTTTCAAAAGCATTGTGTAATTCTTCTATTGTTGCCTTGTTTAAAGCGTTTAACTTTTTTGGTCTATTAATGGTAATGATTGCCAATCCATTTTCTTGACTTACCAATATATTTTCAAAATTCATACTACTATTTAATTTATATTTCTAGGTAAAATTACCATAAACACTGTTCCTTTCCCTTCTTCTGATGTAAAACTTATAGAGCCTTCGTATGCTTCAATAATACTTTTAATCATTGGTAAACCAAGTCCCATTCCACTTGTTTTTGTGGTGAACTTTGGTTCAAATATTAACTGCTCTACTTCTTTTTGAATTCCTTTTCCGTTGTCTGAAACTTCAATAAATATTTTATCCTTATCACAAGATACTTTTACATCAATTTTAGGGTTGTCAACTTTTTCAACTGCTTGGGTTGCGTTTTTAATTAAATTGGTTACAATTCTAATTAATTGCGTTTTATCTAGGTTTGCATACAACTCCGTTTCTTTTGGATTGTAGAAAACATAATCTTCATTAAAAATATCTAATGCCATTTTTACAACACCAATAACTTCAATTTTTTCTTTGCGTTGTTTTGGCATTTTTGCAAAATCAGAAAAAGCTGAGGCTATTGAACTCATGACATCTATCTGCTGAATTAAAGTATTACTGTATTCTTTTATCTTTTCTTTAATATTTGGGTCTTCTGGATCAAATCTTCTCTCAAAACTTTGTACAGAAAGTCGCATTGGAGTTAGTGGGTTTTTAATCTCGTGTGCAACTTGTTTTGCCATTTCACGCCAAGCTTGTTCTCGCTCACTTCTTGCTAATTTTACAGCACTTTCTTCTAGCTCATCAATCATATGATTGTAACCGTCAACCAAAATTTCTATTTCTGAACTTGCCGAATTCAAAACGATTTTCTCATTTCGTTCATTCAAACGAGTTCGCTTCATTTTGTCTGTAATACTTTTTATAGATCTGGTAATGTAACTAGATAAAAAATAAGCAAGCGTTATTGCAATTAATAGCATAAATAAATACACAACGGCTAATCTTGTTAAAAACTCATTTAACTCATATTCTTGTTCGGTATTGTCTTGTCTAAATTCTGTTTTTAAGATTCCTATCCTATTTGCAATAGGGTCTAATATATAAGTATATGAAGTTTCTATACTTATATCATTATCTTCATCATCTTCAATAATTTCAAAAACCCTACCCTTTGTAGCAGCCTCTAATTCAGCTACTTTTTGAGGAGAAAGGTTTTTAGGAGCAACATCTTTTAAACCAAAAGGAATAGAAGTTTTTAAAAGTTTTCCTTCTAAATCATACATCGTAATTTCTAAATTATGGATAAAAGCAATCTCATAAATAGATTTCTGAAAGATGTTGGGTAAGTTTTTAGTATTTACTGCAAACGTGGTTCTTTGGTTTAATTGAATTTCGATTTCTTTATGCAAGGTCTCTTCTTTTCTTCCAAAACGACTCACATTATAATCTTCTGTTTGTTCTTCATATTGATAAATAGTTACCGTAATAATTAAAACGGATGCCAGTAGCACTAGCAATATCATTGCAATAAAAATTCTAATTCGTAATGATATGTTATTAAAGTTTATCACTCTTTTTCTAGATTGATTTGTTTGGTTTTCATCACTAAAAGATCATCAAATTCTCCATCTTGATCCCAGTCATTTTTACTAGTTCCAATAAAACCTTCAGAAGTTCTTTTAATTCCGTAAGATATCTTTGAAGTACTCCCATTATATTCAAATTGGATGTATAAAGAATCTCCTTTTACATTCCATTTTCCAAGTGTTTCTTCTTGTTTTACTCCTTTAGCATCAACATACCAAGCGGAAAAACTCCCATCTTTATTATATTTCGATTGTGCTATTCTAGGTGGATTATTTAGAAAATCATCTTCATAGACATAAGAAGAATCTGATTTTTGATAGGTTGGCATGCTAATATTAATGTGGCTGGTTTCCCAAGATTTGGTCATGTATTCTTGTAAAGGTTGTTCATCCTTGCATGCAGCAAATAACATTCCAAAAACAAGTAAAAAAATAAGTTTCTTCATTTTCTTTAATTGAGTTACAAGATACGTAAAGTCGATTCACAAAAAAAGCTGTTGTAAATAAATCACAACAGCTTTTTTATACTTAAAGACGTTGAACGCCTATCCTACAATATTGATGATTTTTCCAGGGACAATAATAATTTTCTTAGGAGTTCTCCCTGCTAATTGTGCCTGTGTTTTTTCGTGAGCCATCACGGTTTTCTCAATATCTTCCTTGCTCATATCTAAAGGTAATTCTAGCGTGAATCTCATTTTTCCGTTGAAAGAAACTGGATAATTCTTCGCGCTTTCTACCAAATGTTTCGCTTCAAAAATTGGAAAGTCTACTGTAGAAATTGATGTTGTATGACCTAACTGACTCCATAATTCTTCAGCAATATGAGGTGCATATGGCGAAATTAAAACCAGTAACGGTTCTAGAATTGCTCGCTTATTACATTTTAATGCTGTTAATTCATTTACGGCAATCATAAAGGTAGAAACCGATGTGTTGAATGAAAAATTCTCGATATCTTCTTCTACTTTTTTGATGGTTTTGTGCAATGTTTTTAATTCATCTGCTGTTGGTTTTGCATCAGAAACTTCAAACACCTCGTCATTATAATAAAGCTTCCAAAGCTTCTTTAAGAAAGAATGTACTCCAGAAATTCCTGAAGTTTTCCAAGGTTTTGCTTGCTCTAAGGGTCCTAAGAACATTTCAAATAAACGCAATGAATCTGCTCCATATTCTTCACAAATAGCATCTGGATTGACGACATTGTATTTGGACTTGGACATTTTTTCTACTTCTCTAGAAACTTTAAATGTTCCGTCTTCTTCCCTAATGAATTCTGCGTCTTTATAATCAAATCTCCAATTCTTAAACGCTTCAATATCTAGTTCGTCTGAAGAATTAACAAAAGAAACATCTGAGTGAATAGGAGTAAATCTAAGAGCATGATAAGCTTCTTTTATTGGAAAAGAAACATTTTCTCCTGTAAAATCTGTTAATCCTTTTCTTATTTCTTTTTCGAAATGAATATCACAATACTCTTTAATACTGTTTGCATCGATCTTTTCAATAATTGATTTTGTAACAAAAATTGGTTTTAACATAAAACTCTTTTTATCACTATGTTTAGAAAAATCATCTAAAAAGTATAAATTAGGCTCGTATTCGAATCTATAAACAAAAGCACTCGTCCCTAAAATCATTCCTTGGTTGATGAGTTTTTTTGCAAACTCATCTACAGGAACCAAGCCCTTATCAAATAAGAATTTTTGCCAGAAACGTGCGTACAGTAAATGCCCCGTTGCATGTTCAGATCCTCCAATATATAAATCGACTTCTTTCCAATACTCCAAAGATTCTTTGGAAGCAAATTCGTTTTCATTATTCGGATCCATATAACGGTTAAAGTAATAGGAGCTTCCTGCCCAACCTGGCATCGTATTTAATTCTAACGGATACACCGTTTTGTTTTTCAACTTTTCGTTAGAAACTACTTTCTTTGCACGAGAATCCCACGCCCATTCTGTAGCGTTTCCTAATGGCGGCTGACCATCTTCAGTTGGTAAGTATTTTTCAACTTCTGGCAATACAATAGGCAAGTGTTTTGTATCAATCATTTGAGGCATTCCGTCTTTATAATAGACTGGAAAAGGTTCTCCCCAATACCTTTGTCTGCTAAATACAGCATCACGCAAACGGTAGTTTATTTTTCCATAACCGATGCCACGTTTTTCCAATTCGAAAATCGCTAATTTAAGTGCTTTCTTATACTTTAATCCGCTTAAGAAGTCAGAATTTGCGATCACTGTTCCTTCTTTATCGGTATGTGCAGCTTCAGAAATATCTACGCCTTCAAAAATATTTGGAATAGGAATATTAAAATGTTTTGCGAAATCATAATCACGTTGATCTCCACATGGAACGGCCATTACAGCACCAGTTCCATAGTTTGCTAAGACATAATCTCCAATCCAAATCTGAACTTTCTCTCCAGAAAATGGATGAATTGCATAAGCTCCCGTAAATGCTCCTGAAATAGTTTTTACATCAGCCATTCTCTCACGTTCTGAACGTTTGGCTGTGGCTTTGATATAGTTTTCAACGTCTGCTTTTTGAGCTTCTGTTGTGATTTTAGACACCAATTCGTGTTCTGGTGCTAAGGTCATAAATGACACACCAAAAATAGTATCGGGTCTTGTGGTAAATACAGAGATTTCATAAGACTTCTCAACTGCACTTGAAGTGACCTCTACTTTCCCTTTTTCAATTGCTTTTGGAAATTGAATTGCGTTGTTGATTTTAGAAACAACTTGCAAAACGTTTCCTGAGACTTCTTCATTGGTAAAACGAACGACATTAAATCCTTCTTCTTTGAAGTAAGAAGTTCTAGCAGCTTCATCTTCCTTTCCAGAAAACTCAACGATCAGGTTTTTTGCTAAACAGACATAATCTACCAAGAAAGTACCGATGGTATATTTCTTTCTGAATTTTGCAGCGCCTTTTTTCTTTTTTAATTCATCCCAAAGGATGGTTTCTGATTTAGATAAATTTGATCGTACTTCTTTTACATCTTCTAATTCTTTGTACGATAATTTAACGCCTGCATTTTCTTTTATTGATCCTGAATCTACTTTGAAAGTCACCATGGCTCCTTGAGAACGACCAATCCAATTGGTTTGGGAATCTTTTAAAGGATTTGGCCAATCAATGGTTTCTAAACCATCTAACAAGCGTTGTGCATAGGCAGAAATTCGCATCGACCATTGTGTCATTTTTTTTCTGACTACAGGATGACCTCCACGTTCAGAAACTCCGTTTACAATTTCATCATTTGCCAAAACAGTTCCTAAAGCTGGACACCAATTTACTTCAGTATCCGATAAAAATGTTAGACGATATTGCAATAGTATTTCTTCTTGTTTTACTTTCTCAAAGGCTTTCCATTCATCTGCAGTAAAGGCTTCAATATCATCATCACAAGCTGCATTTACGGTTGCGTTTCCTTCTTTTTTGAAGATTGAAATCAGTGTAGAAATATCTTCTGCTTTGTCTGAATCTTTGTTGTACCATGAGTTGAACAATTGAATGAAAATCCATTGTGTCCATTTGTAATACTCAGGATTTGAGGTACGAACTTCACGAGACCAATCAAATGAAAATCCGATTTGATCTAATTGACGACGGTAGGTTTTGATGTTTTCTTCTGTTGTCTTAGCAGGATGCTGACCCGTTTGAATTGCATACTGTTCTGCGGGCAATCCAAAAGAATCATATCCTTGTGGATGCAAGACATTAAATCCTTTGTGACGCTTATAACGTGCATAAATATCTGATGCAATATAACCTAATGGATGTCCTACGTGTAATCCTGCTCCAGATGGATAAGGAAACATGTCTAAGACATAATATTTAGGTTTTTCAGAATTCCCTTCGACATCGCTCAGGGCAGGATTACTAGCTTTGAACGTTTGGTTTTTTGCCCAATGTTCTTGCCATTTTTCTTCTATTTCTTTGAAATTATATTGCATGGAATTTTCTTCTTAAAAGTCGTCAAATTTACACTTATTCTATTAAAGAATAAAGCCTATTTTACAGTAAATGAAGCGCATAAAAACCGCAATACTATTGAAAATCAATACCATTGCGGTTTAAAAATATTTTTGTCTGCCTGATTACTTTACAGGAACACTTACAATAACGTCTCCCCATCCCATGTGGATCGTCATGTCTTTATCAATTGCAATTGAGAAAACTTCAATAGACTTTTCTGATTTTTTAACTGGTACAGTAACTCTAGCAACGTCATTTTCTGCTTTATAAAAATAAGATCCCCAAACATTTAATTGTTTGCTTAAAATTACAGTCCATTCTTTTTCGCCAGGAATAGTTACTAAAGAATAAGTTCCTGCTTTTACTTCAGTTCCTCCAAAAGTTACATCTTTATAAAACGTAATTTCTGGAACTTCATTAGCACCAGTTCTCCAAACTTTTCCGGATGGAGCTAGTTTGCTGATACTTCTCCCTTTTAGTTGAGGTCGGCTGTAAGCTATTTTTACAACTTTTTCTGAAACTCTATAACTACTTGGAAAAGAAGCTATGTCCATTGGGCTTTTGTCTAAATCGCTAAATTTTTGCGCAACTGCTTGGTTTGAAAAAATAACAGTAAAAATTAATACTGCTAAGATTGAAAGATTTTTTTTCATGATATATATTATTTGTTTGATTTATAAGATATTTAGTCTCCCAAAATTAGCACTACTTACAATAAGGATGTATTAATGTTCTGTTAAGATTTTAACAGTTACAATCGGTGCTACAACCTGAACTCGTTTTAGATTTGAAAAAGAATTTTTTCACTAAAAAAGCAACAGCGGCAATGACTAAGGTATAAACTATAATTTCTTGCATTAACTTAAGATTTGAAAAACAATAAATGAAGAAAGGTAGGCTAATGCTCCCATTCCGAATAATTGAATTAAAGGCCATTTCCAACTTTTAGTTTCTCTTTTTACAATGGCTAATGTTGCCATGCATTGCATTGCAAAAGCATAAAAAACTAATAATGACATTCCTACTGGAAAATTAAATCTTTTTTTACCTGTTGTTGGGTTTATTTCTGAAGCCATCCGTTGTTTAATGGTTGTGGTATCATCATCATCACTTTCTACAGAATAAATAGTCGCTAAGGTTCCTACAAAAACTTCTCTAGCAGCAAATGAACTGATAAGAGCAATTCCTATTTTCCAATCGTATCCTAGAGGCTCAATTACCGGCTCTATACTTTTACCCATGATTCCGATATACGAATTTTCTAATTTAGCCGAAGCAATCATTTGATTGAGTTCTGCTTCAGGAATTTGTTGATTTGCAACGGTCTCTAAAACATTCTTTTCTGCGTCTTTAAAAGACTGTGGTCCGTTAGAAGCTAAGAACCATAAAACAATAGAAATTGCAAGAATTATTTTTCCTGCTCCAAATATAAATGCCTTTGTTTTTTCAACCACATCAAAAAATACATTTTTAATAGAAGGAACTTTATAATCTGGCATTTCTACCACAAAAAATGAAGTGCTTTTTACCTTTAATGTTTTATGTAAAATAATGGCTGCAATGATTGCTGTTGCAAAACCAAGGATATATAAACTAAGTAAGGTTAAGCCTTGTAAGTTTAAAAATCCAAAGACTTTTTTATCAGGAATAATCAGTGCAATAATAATTGCATATACAGGTAAACGAGCCGAACAGGTTGTAAATGGTGTGACTAGAATTGTAATCAACCGTTCTTTCCAACCTGAGATATTTCGGGTGGCCATGACTGCCGGAATAGCACAAGCAGTTCCTGAAATTAAGGGGATCACACTTTTCCCACTCATTCCAAATCGTCTCATAATTTTATCCATCAAAAAGACAACTCTACTCATATAACCTGTTTCTTCTAGGATAGCAATGAATAGAAATAAAATAGCTATTTGAGGAATAAAAATGATGATTCCTCCAATTCCTGGAATGATTCCTTCTGTGATTAAACTACTTAAAACACCAGCCGGCATTTGTTCATTTACATAAGAACTAAGGTTTGCAAATGCACTATCAATAAGATCCATAGGAAGTGTTGCCCAGTCAAAAATTGATTGAAAAATGATTAATAAAACCGCAAAGAATAAAACATAACCAAAAATCTTATGGGTAAAAACCTTGTCAAGTTTTGCTCTTACATCAGACGCTTTTGAGCGATCTACTAGATACGTTTTCTTTAAAATTTCATTGATTTTTTGATACCGGTAAATGGTTTCTTTATGCTGATATTTTTTTATGTTTTTAGAGTCGTTTTTAAAGGCTAACAACTCTTCCTTTTCATTCTTAGAAATTTTATCTGGAAAACTATTTTGAGTAATCATCAACCATAATTCATAGATTGAATAATTGGGGTTGATTTCTTTTAATCTATCAAAATATTCTGGATCTATTCTATTGTTGACATTACAAAGTGGAAATGCTTTCGCATTGTCATATGTTTTAACAATGGCTTTTTTTACCTCATCAACTCCTTTTCCTTTGTCTTTTCTTACACTTATAAGAACAACTTCATTGCCTAATTCTCTTTCTAGTAATTCTAGATCAACCGTAATTCCTTTTCGTTTCATTTGGTCGGCCATATTAATGGCTAAAACTGTGGGAATTGCTAAATCTTTAATCTGAGAGAATAAGAGTAAATTTCTTTTTAAATTTTCTATATCTGCAACAACAACAATGATGTCTGGGGTTTTATCATACCTAGAATTTAATAAGGTTTTTAAAACAATAGATTCATCTAAAGATGTTGGGTTGATGCTATAGGTACCAGGTAAATCTGTGATGATCGCTTTTAAGTTGCTAGATAATTTACAAAATCCTTCTTTTTTATCTACAGTAACTCCTGGATAGTTTCCTACCTTTTGATTTAAACCTGTTAATTGATTAAAAAGTGATGTTTTTCCAGTATTTGGATTTCCAATTAAAGCGACATTAATGGTTTTTTGATTACTCATTATTTAGCTTTAATAATTAGGATTTTCTCGGCTGTTTCTTTTCTAATAGCTAGGTGACTCCCATTTACACAAATATATAATGGATCGTTTAAAGGGGCGATTTGTATCAATTCTACTTCTGCTCCTGGCAAACAACCCATTTCCAACAATTTTAAAGGAATTTCATCAAGAGATTCTTCAGAAATATAGGCTAATTCTCCAATATGTAGGGATGCTATCGTAGTCACTTATATATGTTGCCGCTTTACTGCGAATTTAATTGGACAGCAAAGATACTAAAGTAGAATGATTCTAAACAAGTTATTTTAGTCATATTCTTGTTTTAAAATTTTGATGTCTTTTTTTATCTTTTCCATGTCTTCTTTCTCGGTTCCATCATAAAAACCTCTAATACGTCTTTCTTTATCAATTAGCAGAAATTGCTCTGTATGAATAAAGTCATTTTCATCTCCATTACCTTCATCTAATACAGCAAAATAGCTTTTACGTGCTAAATCATAAATGTGAGTTTTAGGTCCGGTTGTAACGTTCCATTTGCCATCAATAACTCCTTTTTTAAGAGCGTATTCTTTTAAAACGGAAACACTGTCCATTACTGGAGTTACAGAATGCGAGAGAAACATTATGTCATTATCATTCTTATAATATTCTTGCAATTCGCCCATGTTATACGCCATAGGAATACAGATTCCTTGGCAACGCGTAAAGAAAAAATCAGCGATATATATTTTCTCTTCGTAATCTTTATGGGTGATTTTTTTTCCATTTTGATTGATCAATTCAAAATCTGAAATGGTATGATTTTTTTGAATATTTTTTACGGAAATGTCAACTAATTTAGGATTAACATCAATAGGGTTGTAAATTTTAAGTTTTTCATCTACCGACATTAATTGATAGAAAACTGTAATTCCAACAATAGAAAATACGATCAAAAATATAAAAGTGGGAATTGATTTTTTGAAGAAGCTGCTTTTCATAACTAGAAATATGTTACAAATTTACTACTTAAGAAAACGCTACTAAAATAATTTTGTTTTTAATACACTATAAATGTTTGTTAAATTAAAATAGGTTCCTAAAACAATCTTTTACAACTCTATTGAAAAGTGTACATTTGTGCCTTTAAAAAAAGAAGATTAACGTAGATGGAAATATTAATAAAAGCCTCACAATTTATACTAAGCTTATCGCTTTTAATTGTGTTGCATGAATTGGGACACTTTATTCCTGCCAAATTATTTAAAACAAGAGTAGAAAAATTTTATTTATTTTTTGATTATAAATTCTCACTTTTCAAAAAGAAAATTGGTGATACAGTTTATGGTATCGGTTGGATTCCACTTGGAGGTTATGTAAAAATCTCTGGGATGATTGATGAAAGCATGGATACTGAGCAAATGCAAGAAGAACCAAAGCCTTGGGAGTTTAGATCTAAACCAGCGTGGCAACGTTTAATTATAATGCTAGGTGGTGTTTTTGTGAATTTTATTTTAGGGATTTTCATTTACATTATGTTGATGTATTCTTATGGAGAAAAATACTTACCTAATGACAATGTTAAAGATGGTGTCTGGGTCCAAGATTCATTAGCAATAAACATAGGATTGCAAAATGGAGATAAAATTATTGCTGTTGATGGTGAAAAAATAAAGAAGTTCACAGATATTACGGTTGAATTTATCAATGGAAATAATTACACTATTGAAAGAAATGGTGAGCTTATTGAAAAAGAATTACCTGTAGATTTTATTGATCAGTTGATTAGTAGAGGAAAAGATGCTGGAATGATTGTAAGACCAAGAAGTCCATTTATGGTTGCAGAAATTCCGGAAAGTTCATTAAATAAATCTTTAGGTCTAAAAGACAAAGATGTTGTTGTTAGTATTAACGGTGAATCTGTAAAATACTATGATGAAGTAGAAGCTGCACTAAAAGAAAATAGTGGTAAAGAAATTTCTTTAATAGTTAAAAGAGGAGAAGAAAATAAAACATTTACCGCAAATGTAAGTGACGAAGGTAAATTGGAAGTTATTGCTTATGGTTTGAGTATGTCTGATTTAGGAAAATTAGGATACTATGACCTCGCAGATATCAGTTACTCTTTTGGAGAAGCAATTCCTGCTGGATTAAATAAATCATACGAAACGCTTACCAACTACATGAAGCAACTGAAAAAGATCTTCAATCCAAGTACCGGTGCCTATAAAGGTTTGGGTGGGTTTATTTCTATTGGAAGTATTTTTCCTTCTACTTGGAGTGCTGAAAGCTTCTGGAACATCACTGCTTTTCTTTCAATCATGTTAGGTTTTATGAATTTATTACCAATTCCTGCTTTAGATGGAGGGCATGTTGTATTTACTTTATGGGAAATGATTACTGGTAGAAAACCAAGTGATAAATTTTTAGAATATGCACAGGTAGCCGGATTTATTTTACTTATTGCATTGCTACTATTTGCAAACGGGAACGATATATTTAGGCTCTTTAATTAGACACTATATTTAAAATTAAAAAAACCCGCTATATGCGGGTTTTTTTAATAATTGACTCTTTTTTTTATCCTAAAGGACCTATCTAAAGATTGTATATAAAGGTATAAAGTATAGCAATCACTGCAACAATACGCCATAGAGTTAGGAATATATTTTAACAGGTATTTTCTTTTCCTCCTACTTCTATTAGTAGAGGAACACGAGGGACATTTTTTCAAAACTTAACAACTTTGAAATCAAATTTAATATATTTTTGGTTGATTTACATTAACACATGTTAATGAATTTTTTTTATGGCGTAATTATTTTTCCAATCAATCCATTTTTGTCCTCTTAACTTTCTCATTATAACATCTATTGACCTCATAATGAAAAGATTATAAATTGCTTTTCTTAGGTTTTTTGGGTTTCTGGCTATGGCTCTTAAACTTAAAGAAAATCCAGGAGTTATATATTTCATATAATGCCAATACCCTTCTGGCATATATAAAACATTTCCGTGTTCTAAATTAGTGATATAACCTGTTGCCTTTTTAAGAGCTGGCCATTTCTTAACATCTGGATTAGAAAAGTCGATGTCTTCTCTTGTAATTAAAGAATAAGGAATCTTATAAAGGTGTTTGTTTTGCTTTTGATCAAACAAAATACATTGCTTTTTCCCGTCAAAATGAAAATGAAAAATGTTGGCTAAATCAATATCATAATGCATAAAAGTATGTGAATCTTTCCCGCCAAAAAAAAGCATCGGTAATCCTTTTAATAATTTTAAACCAAAATCCGGAAAAGTAAAATCTTTTTGTAATTCTGGCACTTCTTTGAGAATATTCCATAAAAAGATTCGATATTTTGTGGGTTTTGTTTTTAATAAATCTACATATTCTCGCATTTTCATGGTTGCATGAGGTTCATTAAAACCATCTTTATAATCTACAGGTCTATCATCATATAACGGAACGGTTTTATCTCCAGCAACTTCTTTCATATAGTCTAAAGACCATTTAGAAAAAGCCGGCCAATCTTCAATAAATCGTTCTATCACAACAGGTTTCTGTGGTTTAAAGTAATTTTTAATAAAGTCTTCTTTTGTGATCGTTTGTACTCTATCTATTTGAGATACGTTTAAACTCATAGGCAATTAGTAAAAAAACAAAGTTAATAAAACGTTCGAGGTTTTTTGCCTAACAAAAAAAACCATCATCCTTGAAAGACGATGGTTACCTTTAAATAGTTACTTCAAATAATAGTTTGCCTATTTTTTATAAAATGAAATCCTATTAAAATGCGTAACGAAATCCAAATAAGACATTACTTGGCGGCATAGGAACAAAACCAGATTCTATATAATCAGCATTAAAAATATTATTTGCGGTAAGGGTAAAAGAGAATTTATTAAAATCTATAATAACGGAAGCATCCCAAACATTATAGCTTGTTCCGATAGTTCTTTCTGAATGTTTATAAATAATGTTTTGACGTATGTTTTTAAAGAATTGTGAGCTATAACGTGTGATAAATTGATGTTTTAACGTATTTAAAGAGTAGCGTGATAAGTCTTTATTTTGATCTAAAATATCGTCATTTAAATAGGTGTATCCAAAAGCAAAAGTTTGATTATAGTTTTTTACTTTAAAATTATAAGCAGTTTCAAGTTCAACTCCTTGAGTGTTTACTTCTGCAATATTTGCCGCAGTGAAAACACTAACTCCTGTGTTAGGTCTAATGTAATCTATTAAGTCTTCAGAGTCTCTATTAAAAAAGGCCACAGAACCAGAAAAATTAGTATCTGAATACTTTACTCCTATTTCTTGAGCAAATGCTTTTTCTGGTTCTAAATTAGGATTTCCTGAAGTAGCAGGATCACTATAATATAAGTCTGTAAACGTTGGTGCTCTAAATGTATACCCTAAGTTTCCGTAAGCTCTTACTTTATCGGAAAGCTGAACTCCGATATCTATCCCTGGAAAGGCGTTAAACTTAAAATCTGAAAAGTAGGTAACAGCTACTCCAGGTGTAATGTCTAATGCATTCCAAAACTTAAATCGATGTTCTAAAAATAAATTAGCCATTGTTCTATCTCTATCTCCTAGATTATTACTTTGAATAGAAAATCTTGAAAAATCTACTCCAAAACCAGTAATTCCCAGGTCAGAAGTATAAGAAACGTTTGTTTCTACTCCTATTTTATTGGTAATGTGAAAATTTCTAAAAAACCCTGGATTGTCTCTTATTAATAAGAACATATCTTGTCCTCTTCTCCAATATATTCTTGGAGTTATTTTAAACTTTTCTGTTTTAAATGTAGTAGAAATTCCCAGTAAACTATTTTGAGTTTCTTCATACTCATTCCAGTTTGGATTTGTTGTGTAAAAATTTTCTGCTCCGAATTTTTTATCAAAAAAAGTTCCAATAATTTCAATTGGTTGTTTGTTTTTATTTAGGATCGCTTTTAAAAAATAATTGTAATTATTATAATCAGAATTATTTCGATACCCATCAGAAGTTAAAGCGCCAACATGCGCAATAATTGAAGTGTTTTCAGTCTCTTTCCCAACGGTTACAGAAGCATTCATTTGTCCGAATGAACCTACTTCGACGTTAGCAGAAAACTTATCTTTCAGTTTCTTTTTTGTGACAATATTAATGGCTCCTGTAAATGCATTTTGACCAAAAATTCTAGCCGCAGGACCTTTAATAATTTCTATTCTTTCAATAACTTCAATCGGTAAAGCAGCATTCATCGTATGATGTCCTGTCTGAGCATCATCCATTTTAATCCCATCAATTAATAATAGGGTTTGATCAAAACCTCCTCCTCTGATATATAAATCTGCCTGACCTCCACCAGTTCCTCTTCTTCTAATATCAACACCTGCAACTTGTTGTAATAAATCAGCAACATTTGTAGCCGCAGCGTTTTTAATATCTTTTGATGTAATAATATTTATGGTTCGAGAGTTTTCTTTAAACGGTAAGTCAATTCTTGTGGATGTAATCACAATAGAGTCTAACTTTTCTGCTTTTTCTTGAGAAAAAGATTGTGTTATAATTAAAAAAGCTAAGAAAAACTTAATACTATTTTTCATGTTTATCAGTTAAATTTATGAGGCAAATGTATATAAATTGAAAGAACTATCCTAGTTAATTTAATAGCTGCACAGAAGCGAAATCATTACTAAAATTAATATCTTTACATTATGAAAATAGTGCAAGAAAACCCCGCTAACTTAAAAGATAAGTGGGAACATTTGGTGAAAGAATTGACAACTCAGTTTTCTGATGGCGACACATTAAATTTAGATGGAATCATCTATTTAATTGGTGTTCAAGAATTAGGTCAAGGGAAAAGACAATTTAAAAAAGATGAAAAAGTCAATTTAATGCATATAGCTATCTGTAAATTGTTAGAGCCGTATGGATATTATGAATTCGATTTCTTTGACAAAGACGGTTGGCCTCATTATAGAATCTTAACTGATTTACCAAGTTTAAAACCTGGTGAACAAACAGTTTTAATGAAAGAAGCTATTGTAAATTACTTTGAGGCGCTAGATTTTTTTAAGTAACACTCATTTTACGAATCATTATTGAAAAGACTTTAGGAAACCATCTTTTTACATAAACTCCTAGTTTTTCTTTAAATCCTGAAATATAAGCTTCCTCTTTTTTGTTTTTTATTGCATTTGCCATCAACTTTGCAAAACGTTCTGGTGAGATTCCATTTGCCGTTGCTGAGTCCATTTTTTGTTGTGAAGTTCCATCTCCAGTTAAAGCATTCATAGAAATGTTTGTGGAAACAAAACCAGGGCAAATTAAAGTGACATCGATCGAGTCATTATAAACCTCTGTTCTTAAACTATCAAAAAAACCATGAAGTGCGTGTTTTGATGCAGCATAACTAGATCGTAAAGGACTTCCAATTTTACCAACAATACTAGTGGTTACAACAAAATGTCCTTGTTGCCTCTCTAAAAAATGAGGCAAAACTGCTTTGGTAAGCGCAATGGTTCCGGTATAGTTAATATCCATTATTTTTTGATCTACAGAAACCAATGTGTCTTTTGCAAATGATCGTTGACTAATTCCACCATTATTGACAAGAATATCTATTCGTCCATAAACCTTAATGGCTTGTTCGGTGGTTTTATCAAAATCTTTATAGTTTTCTAAATCCAACGGTAAAACCCACACGTTTTCAGAATTTTTACAAGATGATTTTACAGCAGCTAAAGATTCTTTATTCCTTGCTGAAATAATTAATAATGCGTTTTGATTTGATAACTCTAATGCTAAGGCTTTTCCTATTCCGGAGGAAGCTCCTGTAATCCAAACAACTTTATTTTGAAAACTCATAAACGATTTATTTGCTACCAAAGTACATAATTTAAGCAAGAAACTGTAATTTTGGTATGCTTCTTGGAAAGCATGTATCAAATCTAATTTTATGAAAAAAGTTCTAATTTTATTTCTTTTTATAAGTTCTTTATTACAAGCACAATACTCTATCAAAGGAAGCTTACAGCCTGTTAAAAAGTATCAATGGGCTTTACTCTACAAAGTTGAAGGCGCAAGACAGGTTTTTGTAAAAAACTCTGAAATAAAAGCTGAAAAAGCAAAAGGTTCTTTTGAATTTACTTTACCTGCAGATGCAAAAACAGGTTCTTATAGAGTTACTTATGATTTACAAAATAATGGTTATGTAGATTTTTTATTTAATAAAGAAAATGTTGAGTTTGAGTTTAATCCAAACAATGCTGAAGGGACAACTGTTTTTAAACAATCAAAAGAAAATAAACTTTACAAAGAGTTTTTAAGTGATAATTCTGCTATACAATATAAAATAGATTCTTTGCAAAGTATCTATTTTAAAAACCGTTCTGCCGAAACAGCTAAATCTTATAAAAACCTAGTACAAGAGCTTAAAAAAACACAGAACAGGTATTTACAAAATGCACAAGGAAGCTTAGCATATCATTTTATCAAAGCAACTAATAGATATAATTCTCCAGAAATTGTAACACAAGCTCAACAGTATTTAGACGGTGCAGTAACTCATTTTTTTGATGAAATAGATTTTTCAAATGAGAATCTATACAACTCTTCTTTCTTAATTGATAGAATTGCTGATTATGTTTTTTATATGAACTTTTCTCGAGATCCTGAAACGCAAAAAGCTCTTTATAAAAAAGCATCAACAATTGCGCTTAATAAAGTGAAAGACCCAAATTTCAAAGGAGATGTTATTGAGTTTCTAATCTCTCAATTTGCAGGGATTAAGAATGCAGAAATAGTAGATTACTTATTTTCTGATCATTATGACAAGCTTCCTAAAGAAAATCAAAACACTGCTTTTAAAGACAGAATTATCAGTGAAATGAAAGTTGCTATTGGAAGGGTGGCTCCTGATTTTTCATGGAAAGAAAATGGAAAAGATTTAAGCATTGCCAATTTAAAAGACAACATGAGTTACTTACTTATTTTTTATAGTACTGGTTGCTCGCATTGTTTACGTGAAGTTCCTCAATTATTTGAGTTTATGAAAGACAAAACAAATACAAAAGTTATTGCCTTTGCAATGGAAACAGACGATAAGACTTGGCTAAAATATAAAAATACAATGCCGGGTTGGCATCATGTTTTAGGTCTAGGGAAATGGGAGAATAAGATTGCAAGAACATATCAAGTGAATTCTACACCTACTTATTTTGTGTTGGGAATGGACAAAAAGATCATTTCTAATCCAGAAAAGCTTGAAGATTTAAAATTAGTTTTAGAACAGTTGAATTAAAAATGCAAAAACGAATCTTCTAGGTGTTCGATCTCAAAGATATTCCCGTTTTTAGTAATTGCAATAATATCAAAACGAACCTCAACATCTAAATCGTTCCGAATAACATATTCATTCATTGCCATCACCAAAAGTTTTATTTTTTTAGCGTTTACAAAGTCTTGTGGATTTCCAAACTCTTTTGTAGATCTCGTTTTTACTTCAATAGAAGCAAGTGTATTCTCTTTTTGAGCAATGATATCGATTTCTGATTTTTGAAATCTCCAATTTTTGGCTACAATTTTATAACCATTATCAATTAAATAATTTACCGCTAATTGTTCTCCTTTTTTTCCTAGTTCATAGTGTTTTGCCATCTTACTAAAATAAAAAATTTAGTTTTATATTTAACCTATGGATTTCCCTTTTGGTTTTGGACAAAAAAGTTCACTTTTATTAATTTTCTTTTTCCACGGAATTGTATTTTCCTTTTTACTATTAAGAAGAGGAATTTTATTCAATAATAAATCTAGTAAATGGTTGAGTTTTTTATTGTTTTTATGTGCAATGTATATTACACCTTTTATGCTAGGTTATGCAAATTGGTATTCAAATAAAATCACAAGAGAAATTTTATTTTTTGTTCCTTTTATGCAAGTTTTATTAATTGGACCTGTCATATACTTTTATACAAAAAACTTATTAAATACTTCTTTTAGTATCTCAAAAAAAGAACTTTTACACTTTATTCCTGCAATTCTTTACTTAATATATAGTTTGATCATTTTTATCACAGATAAACTCATTTTAGATGAGTTTTATTTCTACGCCGATGGGAGAGATAAAGATTTGGCTAATTGGTATCAAACTTCTGGTGTAATATCTATGACTTTTTATTTGATTTTAAGTTTACGTCATTATTCAACTTATAGAAAATTAGTTTTTGAAAAAGTAAGTTTTGCAAATTCTATTTTGTTTCAATGGATAAAAAACTTTATTGTTGCATTTCTAGCAATTATCATTTTACGTGTTTTACTTTTTGTTTTAAATCCTGAATGGGGTGAATTTGGGAGTCAGTTTTGGCACTATATTGTTTTTTCTTTTGTGGTACTTTACATTTCTATAAATGGATATGCGAATGCCGTAAAAACGTCTTTTTTAAGTGATGTAAATTCAGAAAGTATAAATGTGTTTTCTGAAGTTGAAAAAGAAAAAGAGATTGTGCAAGAATCTACAAACGAAAAAGAAATTGAAGTTTGGAAAAACAAAATTCTTAAGCTTATTAAAAATGATAAAATTTATGAAAACCCTAAGTTAACGTTAGCTAATCTAGCAAAAAAATTAGAAACCAATTCTAAAATAATTTCAAATGTTATAAATTCTGGGTTTAATATGAATTTCAACGATTTTATCAATCATTATAGAATTGAAGCAGTAAAAGAAAAGCTAAATTCTGGCGAACACAAAACTACCACACTTCTTGGAATTGCTTTAGATGCTGGGTTTAACAGTAAAGCAACTTTTAATAGAGCCTTCAAAAAAAGTACTGCTTTATCACCAAAAGATTATTTACAAAAACTGTCCTAAACTTAGTCTCAAATCAAGATTTGAAGCGTTTAAAACACTTTTTTACAACATCTTTGCATCAAAATAAACTTATAATTATGAAAATTTATATTTCAATCATATTATTTTTTGGTGTAATTTTTTTAAATGCTCAAGAAATTAAAATCGCAAAAATTGATTCTATTGTAAACTCAAAAATTGGAGATAAAGACCCAGCTCTTTTTGTTGGAATTGTAAAAGAAGGTAAAATTATTTATCAAAAAACAAAAGGTTTAGCAAGTTTACAGCATCAAGTAAAAGCGGCTAAAAATTCGGTTTCAAATATTGCATCAACTGCAAAACAATTTACGGCTTTAATGATTTTACAATTATCAATTGAAGAGAAATTGAGTTTAGAAGATGATATTAGAAAATATGTACCCAATTTTTATCAGAATGTAAAAGAGGTAATTAAAATTAGACATCTTTTAAATCACACAAGTGGAGTTCGAGATTTTTACGATTTAATGAGTATCCAACAAAACCCTTGGTGGAGAAGAGAAGGTTTAGACAATAAAGACGCTCTGGAATTATTAGAGAAGCAACAAGATTTAGCATTTAAACCAGGATCAAGATATATGTATAGCAATTCTGGATATACCATTTTAGCTAAAATTATTGCTATAGCATCTGGAAAAGATTTTCACGAATATTCTAAAAGTTTCTTCGAAAATTTAGGAATGAAAAACACACAATTCTTAAAAGATTATATGTACGTTATTCCTAACCAAGCATTGCCTTATTCTGATTGGGGAGATGGAGTTTGGCAACAATATCCTATGATTACAAATTTATATGGAGATGGGTTTTTGTTTACTTCTTTAGAAGATCAAATGGTTTTTGAAATAGCTGTTCAGAATGCAAATCATAACAATAATAGATTATTAATTGAAAGTCAGAAACCTATAAAAAACAGTGAAATTATAACTTATGGTTTTGGGTTGGAATTAGAAGACAGATTGAATAGGGAGTCTGTACATCATTCAGGAGGAACTGGTTCTTATCATTCGCAGATGGCAAGATATCCAAAAGAAAAATTGACTGTTTTTGTGATGAGTAACAATAGCAAACTTTGGAGTGGAGCAATTGCGGATGAAATTACAAATGTATTATTGCCTTCAAAAGAAGCTACAAATAATTATGATAAACGAATTAATGAATCTGACAATTTAAGTGTTTCTGGTGCTATTGTTGGTCAATATCGTTCGCCAGGAGCATATTTAATAAGAATTGAAAATGAAAAAGGTAAGCTTTTTTGGAGAAATGGAAACAACAATCCTATTGAGTTGATTAAAGAAAAACAAAACATTTACAAAATGAAAAGAAACCCAAAGTTAAAAGTTGGTTTCTTTAAAAATGAGTTAAACTTATTTTATGAATCAGGGAAAATATCTGTTTATGAGAAAATTCCTTTTGAAAAACCAAGTTTAACAGACAAAGAAAGTTACGCTGGTGAGTATTTTAGTAATGAATTAGAGATGTCTTTTACTATTGAATTGACACCTAAAAATAAACTTCAAATTTCTTTAGAAAAATGGGACAAACCTGTTGAAATTGAGGTTTTAAATAGAAATGAATTGTTAGTGTATGATTATATATTGAAAATACAAAGAGATCAATTTAATAGAGTTGTTGAAATTTTATTGACTACAAATCGTGTTTTAAACAATCGGTTCATCAAAAAAACAAAATTAAATTTTCAGCCTAAAATAGCTACAGAAAATGGTTCTATTAATGTAACGACAATTGGTTCCAGAAATGGAAATAGATCTCAAATATTATTGACCAAAAATTATGCAAATGGAAATGAAATTTGGTCGCAACAATTTGGTGGAAAAAGTTATGACAAAGCAAGTTCTATTATAACCACAAAACAAGGATATTTAATAATAGGATCTACAAGCTCATATGGAAAAGGGAACTATGATATGTTTGTCATTAAAACAGATAAAAAAGGGAAAAAAATCTGGCAGAATACATATGGAGGTTTTTATAATGAATATGGTTATTCGGCAGAAAAAACAAAGAATGGATATTTAATAAAGGGAACTAAACAATATTGTAGTTCTAATACAGATATATTCGATAGAAAGTGTACTAATAATGTTTGGTTTGTTTTCATTGATGAAAACGGAAAAGAATTGTCTAATAAATTTTTAGAAGAAGTAAAATAAGATTTCTGTTTTACGTATTTTTACAGAAAGCTTTTACATGCCCCAAACTACATTAATTTCGTTTTTTAAATACACTGGATTAAAAAATAAATGGCATGCTTTAGGGAGAATGGGAAGATCTCCAGTTTTGCAACAAAAAATTGAAGGTCTTTCTTTTTTTAAACCTTTAGGAACCGGAAGCGGAAATGGATTTTCCATCAAACCCGATTTTTCAACTTTTGGTTTTGTCGCTGTTTTTGACTCGGAAGAAATTGCTAAAGATTTTCTCAATTCAAAGGTCATAAAAGAATATACTAGAGAATCAAAATCTTTCAGTCATATTTTAATGCACACAATTAAAAGTCATGGCGAATGGAGCAAGCAAAACCCATTTGATTCTTCTGTGGAATTTGACAAAACAAAACCCTTGGCTGTTATAACTCGAGCTACCATAAAACCAAAACTTGCCTATCAGTTTTGGAAAAATGTCCCTTCGGTTTCTAAGTCCATGAATGATTATGACGAACTCATTTTCTCTAAAGGAATTGGAGAATTTCCGTTGTTAATGCAAGCAACTTTTTCGCTTTGGGCAAATGCAGAAGCTATGATGAATTATGCTTATAAGAATCCTAAGCATGCCGAAATGGTAAAAAAAACAAGAGAGCTAGATTGGTATTCAGAAGAATTATTTGCTCGTTTTCAGCCTTTTTATCAAGAAGGAAATTTAATTCCTTTCATTCTTTAATCTTTCAATATATTTTTTAGCTTCTTTCATCACTTTTGGCGCTAAAATAATCGTAGTCAGCATCGTTGGAATAGCCATCAAAGCAAAAGAACTATCGATTAAATTAATCATGGTATCTAAACTTGCCGTTGCCCCAAGAATAATGCTGGCAATAAATAAGTAATTATAGAGATGCTTATACTTTGCTCCTACTAAAAAAGATAGAGATTTTGTTCCATAATAGGAATATGAAAACAACGACGAAATACTAAAAATAGCAACACATATCATCAATAAATATTTTCCAACACCAGGCATTGCGTTTCCAAAAGCCGTAGCAGTTAAACTTACTCCATTAGCATCACTTGTCTGCCAAACACCAGTTACTAAAATAGCTAAAGCAGTTAATGTACAAACGATAATCGTATCAATAAACGGCCCTAGCATTGCTACTAGACCTTCTCTAACAGGTTCGTCTGTTTTTGCTGCTCCATGTGCCATAGGCGCTGTACCAACCCCTGCTTCATTAGAGAAAGCACCGCGTTTAATTCCTAAAATAATTAAAGCACCTAAAACTCCCCCAAAAACAGCATCTCCTTTAATGAAATCAGCAGAAAAAGCATCTGTAAAAATCATTAAAAAGTATTTAGGAAGTACGTCAATATTAACAATAAGGATGATAACAACCAAAATAAAATATAAAAGTACCATCGCTGGAACTAATTTGGAAGTAACCTTACTAATTCGGTTTAAACCACCAAGTATTACGATGGATGTTACTATCACTAGAAAAATTCCAATTCCTAAATTTGTATAATCGGTTACTTGAACACCATTTGGTGATAATAAGATATCATTAATCGCTTGTGTTAATTGATTTACATTAAAAACAGGCAAAGCCCCAATCATTGCACAAGCACTAAAAAAAATTGCTAAAGGTTTCCATTTTTTTCCTAAACCTTCTATGATAAAATACATCGGTCCTCCTTGCAGTTCACCTGCACTATCTTTTCCTCGATACATGATGGCTAATGAAGAAGTGAAAAATTTTGTAGACATTCCAACAACTGCACTAATCCACATCCAAAAAATTGCTCCGGGTCCACCAACAGCAATTGCAACAGCAACACCGGAAATATTTCCCATTCCAACAGTTGCAGAAAGAGCTGTTGTTAATGCCTGAAAATGACTAATTTGTCCAGGGTCATTAGGATCGTCATACTTTCCTCTTAGGACTTGAATTGCGTGTCCAAAATATCGGAACGGCAAAAATCTTGATAAAATTAAAAGGTAAATACCTCCTCCAATTAACAATATTAATAATGGATATCCCCATATAAATGAGGCAAAGTCTGCTATGCTATCTTCTATAAATTTCATTTAAAAATAACTTCTGAAGTTGTTTCTTTTGCATTCATTTGGATGGTTCTTCCAAAAATTAATGCTCTATTATCTGTTTCATGTCCCGCTGGAAAATTAAAAATTACAGGAAAATCATATGCTGAAACCACGTCTAAAATAAGTTGCTCTATAGAAGTTCCCCATTTTGTGGTATTCTTTTTAATGTTACTCATATCTCCAACCACAAGCCCTCTCAAATCCTTGAAATATCCTGCTCTTTTTAAGCTTTGTAGCATTCGATCTATATGATATTTATATTCGCCTATTTCTTCGATAAATAAGATTTTACCTTCTGTTTTTAATTGAGTTTCACTTCCTAACATGGTCATAAGAATACTTAAATTACCTCCTATTAATTGTCCTTCAGCAACACCTTTTTTATTAAATTTTGATGAAGCAATTTCATAAGTCAACTCATCTCCAAACAACGCTTTTCTAAAAGTTTCGATACTTTCTTTTGTTTCTTCTTCATCAAATTGTAAACTGGTTCCCATCATGGCATGCATGGTTTCTACTCCCAGATTATGAATATGACTGTGAAAAGCTGTAACATCCGAATAACCAATAATCCATTTTGGGTTTTGTAAAAACTTAGAATAGTCTAAATTATCTAAAATACGTACGCTCCCATAACCTCCTCTTGCAGACCAAATTGCTTTAACACTTGAGTTGTCTAATGCTTTTTGAAAATCACTTGCGCGTTCTTTATCTTTACCGGCAAAATGATTGTTTTGATTAAAAACATGTTCCCCAATCAAAACGTGCAATCCCCAACTTTCTGCTAATTTCTTTGCATCATTGATAATATCTTGCTTGTTTTTTAGAATTCCAGCCGGAGCCAATATAGCAATGGTATCTCCTGCTTTTAAATAGTTGGGTTGTGTTAATTTCATTGGTTTAGAAATTGAATCATTCTTTATTTGTCCAAAGGACAAAAAAGAAATAAGGGAAAAAATTAAGGATACGAATTTAATTCGTCTCTTCATACTAATGATTTTTGTAAATGTATTTAAATTCATTGGGCTTTCAAAAATATGTTCAACTTGCTTTTTGTACTTTTGTCAATCAAAAAATAGTCCAAAACTAGATTCATGAGATATACGATTACCGCAGCCTTGCCGTACACTAACGGTCCGATTCATATTGGTCATTTAGCAGGTGTTTATGTTCCTGCAGATATTTATGCTAGATATTTACGATTAACAGGAAATGATGTTGCCTATATCTGTGGAAGTGATGAGCATGGAGTTGCTATTCCTATGAGAGCAAAGAAAGAAGGTGTTTCTCCTCAAGATATTATTGATAAATATCACGGAATCATCAAACAATCTTTTCTAGATTTTGGAATCTCTTTTGACAATTATTCTAGAACCTCCTCTGAAATTCATCATAAAACAGCCTCTGAGTTTTTTATTGATTTACATGAAAAAGGTGAGTTTATTGAAGAAGTAACAGAGCAATTGTATGATGCAGAAGCAAATCAATTTTTAGCAGACAGATTTGTTGTTGGAACTTGTCCGAAATGTGGTTTTGAAGAAAGTTATGGTGATCAATGTGAAAATTGTGGAACCAGTCATAATGGAACTGATTTAATCAATCCTAAATCGGCAATTACTGGAAATGTTCCTACGGTTAAAGAAACCAAACACTGGTTTTTACCTTTAGATAAACATGAATCTTTTTTACGTGAATGGATTTTAGAAGGTCATAAAAATGATTGGAAAACAAATGTGTTAGGCCAAGTAAAATCTTGGATTGATGATGGTTTAAGGCCAAGAGCTGTCACTCGTGATTTAGATTGGGGAATTCCAGTTCCTGTTGAGGGTGGTGAAGGAAAAGTACTCTATGTTTGGTTTGATGCGCCCATTGGTTATATCTCATCAACAAAAGAATGGGCGGCTCGTGAAGGTAAAAATTGGGAAGATTATTGGAAAAATGAAAACACCAAATTGGTGCATTTTATTGGTAAAGACAATATTGTTTTTCACTGTATTATTTTTCCAAGCATGCTAAAAGCACATGGTGATTATATTTTGCCAGAAAATGTTCCTGCAAACGAGTTTTTAAACTTAGAAGGCAATAAATTATCGACTTCAAAAAATTGGGCCGTTTGGTTACACGAATATTTGGAAGATTTTCCAAATCAGCAAGATGTTTTACGTTATACATTAACAGCAAACGCTCCAGAAAACAAAGACAACGATTTTACTTGGAAAGATTTTCAAGCAAAAAACAACAACGAATTGGTCGCCATATTTGGAAACTTTATCAATCGTGTTGTTGTATTAACTAATAAATATTATCAAGGTATAATTCCATCACCAGGAGAATTCACTGAAGTTGATGAGGATACCTTAGCGGCTATTCAGGATTTCCCAAAAAGTATTGGAAAATCTATCCAACGATACCGATTTAGAGAAGCTTCTCAAGAATTAATGAATCTTGCCAGATTAGGAAATAAATATTTGGCTGATGAAGAACCTTGGAAAGTAATTAAACAAGATGAAGAACGCGTTAAAACCATTATGTATGTGGCTTTGCAAATAGCAACAGCTTTAGCCGTTGTTTCTGAGCCTTTTTTACCTTTTACTTCTGATAAACTGAAAAACATGCTCAATATCGCTTCGACTCCCCTCAGCGAACAAAACTCATGGAATGATGTTTCAGAAAAAGATATTTTAATTCCAGCTGGACATCAAATTGGAAAAGCTGAATTGCTATTCTCAAAAATTGAAGATAAAACTGTTGAAATTCAACTAGAAAAATTAGCAGCAACTAAAAAAGCAAATGAACAAGCGAACAAAGTAATAGAG
>TARA_R110001632_G_scaffold67763_1_pt1 | contig 28852 bp, 28 predicted proteins | sample TARA_R110001632 | Tara Oceans TARA_R110001632 (sample SAMEA4398266) | marine metagenome | biome: Polar Biome; feature: [SRF] surface water layer (ENVO:00010504); material: water (ENVO:00002006), including particulate matter (ENVO:01000060) such as... | depth 5 m
CAAAAAGGAGCAGCATATTGGATGGATCTTTATAACTTTGATGATGAGGATCCTATATTTTTGGCACAAGTTCAAAAGGGAGTTACAAATTTTGTTAAAATACTCACAGGTAAAGATATCCCTGTGCAGTATGCTACATCTGGGGATTCGATGACAGATGGTGAAACAGTTTACATAGCAGCTAATCTTAAAGAAGACACTATTGATTATATAGTGGGATTAGCTTTACATGAAGCATCACATGTTTTACTGACTGATTTTGGGTATCTTAATAAAGAAAAAGGGAAAGTATTAGAAACTAATTATAAAATCCCCCAAGAGGATTTAGATAATGTATTTACATTAGTAAATTTTGTTGAGGATAAAAGGATAGATAATTTTGTATATTCTACAGCTCCTGGTTATCAACCATATTATGAAGAACTATATCGTAAGTCATTTTATAGCGAAATCATTGACGAAAATCTAAAGAATGATGTATTTAAATCTCCTTCTTGGGATGCGTATTTCTTTAGAATAATTAATATGTTTAATCGTAATTCTGACTTCGACGCCCTCCCTGGATTACGAGAAGTACGTGAGTTACTCACGTATGACCGCATAAATATGCTAGAATCTACGCACGATAGTGTCAAAACAGCTGTAGATATTTACAATATAATTAAAGAATATATTGAAGAGGAAGAAGAGGAAGAAGATGGGGAAGATAAAAATATGGATAACCAAGAATATAAAACTCGTGATCAAGTAGATCGTCAAAAGAGTTTTATTAATTCACAATATCGCAAAAAACGTGTCCACAAAAAGGTAAAAGAACAAGTTAATAAACTAGCTGATAAAGATACCTTAATTAAGAATTATGAGATAAATAAAAATTCTTCTTTACCTATGATTATTACAAATAATTGGAAAGAATATTTTACTTCTTCATTTGATCACTGTGAAGAATCCGTTGTTAAAGGATTAGCAATGGGTAAAAAATTACTTAAACAATTAAAAGTTAGAAATAATATTAAAAAAGATATTTTTGAAAATCAGAAAAAAGGAAAACTAAATTCTAAAAAATTATTTCAAGCTTTATATAATGAAAATTTATTTTATAGGGTAGAAAAAGAAGATTTTAAAAACGTTTTCTTACATATATCTTTAGATTTAAGCGGAAGTATGAGGGGCGGAAAGATCGAAAAAACCATTCAGACTTCTGTAGCCATAGCATATGCGGCTTGTCATTTAAAAAACTTTGATGTAGAAATTAGTTTAAGGGGCACAGTTGATAAAAATAAAAGCAAAACAGAACAAACTCCCCTCTTAGCCTATGCTTTTAATTCTAAAAAAGATTCAATCAAGAAACTTAACGAATTTAAAAAGATTAGCCTATGTGGTATGACTCCTGAAGGAATTTGTCTTGACGAGATTAGGAAAACTTTACCCAAACCTAACTACAGTCAAGAAGTATATCTACTTAATATATCAGATGGGCTTCCTAATATAAGTTCTACTGCATATAACTTTAGCACAGCAGTAAACCATGCTGCTAGAGTAGTTAAAAACTACAAAAAGGATAATATTAAGGTTTTAAGTTACTTTGTACATGATGTTTGGGATAAAAGTGATAAAAGCAAAGATACTTTTGGAAAGATTTATGGTAAAGATGCCAAATACATTGATATTAATAATATATCTTTAGTAGCAGATTCTATTAATAATTTATTACTTTCTAATACTATTAAGGTTTTTTGATATTTTTATATATGTAAATTGGAAAAATAATTAATATGGAACACGGAGATATTATAATTTGTATTGAAGACTTAATTGAAGCTATTGAGTTTGAAGAATTGGGAATATTAGAAATTAAATCAAAATTACAGGATTTAGTTACTAATATTGAGGATAATATTAATATAGATAATGAGGGTTTAGAGGGATTTGATTTTGATTAAATCACCTTGTATGTATTAACGTCTTTAAAAAAATAGGTTACGTTTTAAACATTTGAAAGTAATCTATTTATGGCTAAAGAATTAAATGAAGATACTGCATTAAAGGTCAGTATTAAAACCCTAGGAGGAATCGGGGTAGGTATAGCAACCATCATTAGTATGTGGTTTGCACTTCAAGCAGACATTGCTGAAGCAAAAGAACTCCCCGCACCACCAATCCCTGAAATAACAAGAATGGAATTTGACATGAAGGACCAATTAGTCCGTCAAACCATTATGACCACTCAGGAAGACGTCTCGGAACTTAAAGAAGACCTTGACAGGATTGAAGCTAAAATCGATCAATTAAAATAACATGAAGTATCTAGTTACGTTCATATTATTTTTAGCTTCAATTAATGGTTTACCAGCCCAAACTGAAGTGTGCGATGGTGATTTATGTGTAGTGCAGTTTAATGCTGCATTTAATTCTGCGAATGAGGTAACTTGGTTAGGTGATTTAACAGACTGTAATATTAACACAGTTGATATAATGGCTGATCCAAAGTTACCACAAGATTATAAAATAGTTGTGGTTCCTACTATCCTAATTTTAGAAGATGGAGAAGAAGTAGCGAGGTTTCAGGCTAACATTATGATGACTATGGAAGCTACTCGTGAAGAAGTGCAAGAATCCATAGACGAAATCATAATGAGCAAATTTTAATGAAACAATTATTAACTTCCCTTTTATTACTTATTGGTCTCACATGTTTGGCTCAGCCAACATACTTAGACCTCACAATCCAACTCGACCAATTCCCCCCAGAAACTGCTTGGATAATAACCCAAGGACCTGATACAGTTGTTGTTAGTCCTAGTTATATGGGTGTTGTACCTAATACATTAGTTGAACAAAGAATATTCTTAAATTCCAATACTGATTATACTTTTACAATTATTGATGTATTTGGTGATGGTATCTGTTGTGAATTTGGTGAAGGATTTTTTATAACAGCTAATAACTGTGAGGGTATAGTATTCGAAGAATATGAATTTGGATCATCTATAGCTAGCTATGATTTTAATTTAATTCCTTGTGAATTACCTACTTCAGATGTAACATTTAGAGTTAATTTAGCTAACGCCCCACCAGAAATAGAAACTCCGGGTGTATTAGGTAATTGGAATGGTTGGCAAATTATTCCCCTGGTTTATGATGAAGGTGATGAATGGTTTGTAACAATTCCTATACAATCAGGAAACTATATTTGGAAATTTGCTGATTTTAATAACCCCAATTTACAAGAACTACCTGTTGGTATTGGTGAAAATTCATGCTTTTTATTTGATGGTAATGGGTTTGTAAATAGGACTCTAACAGTAATTGAAAATGAAGATCAAATGCTTCCTAACTATTGTTGGGAATCATGTTTACCTTGTGGTGCTATTCCAGGATGTTCTGACTTTAATGCTGTTAACTGGAATCCTTGGGCTAACTATGATGATGGTTCATGTATTATTCAAAACAGTGAATGCCCACAAGGTGAAGCTTTAATTGAAATTATAGTTACTCCCGATAACTTTGGACAAGAAACTAGTTGGGCCCTTTATGGTGAACAAGAAAGTTTATTCTCAGCTCCTATTGGTACTTACACTGGGGCTGCTGCTGGTATACCTATTTCAAACACATATTGTGTTCCTGAAGGAGCAGGATATGATATAGTGATTGAAGACATATATGGAGATGGTTTAGCAGGTGCTACAACTGGTGGAAATGTTAATGGTAATTTTGTAGTATTAGGATGTGAAGGAGATACTTTATATAATCTCCAAGATGAGTTTCCTGAAGGAAATTTTGGATATCAAACTTTATCTACTTATTTTACTCCGGTAGCATGTAATGGGACTACTGCTTTAACAGGATGTACTGATTCAAATTTTGTAGAATATAACTTTGAAGCTACTTTAGATGATGGAAGTTGTCTTACTTCTGTGATTTTAGGGTGTTTAGATGATTCTCAATTTAATTACAATCCTGAAGCTAATACTGCAGATGTTATTCAACTTTGCGATTATACCTTAACTATTACAGATGGTGTTGGAGATGGTTGGTTTGGTAGTTGGGTTGGGGTATATCAACAAGGATACTTTTCACCCCAATACCAAATGGGTCCTAATGATGGAACTGAAGTATCTTTTAACATATCAGGGTTAGATGCTTCTAAAAGAACTCACATATACTTTTTTACTACTCCCCAATCAATTAGTACTATTCAACAGTGCGGATTTACTTTAACTAATTCTGAAGGTGATATTATTATAGAATCTCCTTTCTTTAGTACAATTCCTTTTATAGAAGAAAGTGGATGGTATGTTTATGAAATAGATTTATATTGTGGTAATACTTGTGAAGAATTTGTTTATGGGTGTCTTGATGAAACTGCATCTAATTTTAACCTAAATTCAAATACTGAAGATGGTAGTTGCTACTACCAACCGGGTTGCACACAAGCAGGTTATTTAGAATTTTATACTCAAGATTTCGAAGCAGATTTTGATAATGGGTCTTGCGAAACATTAGCAATATTTGGATGTACAAATAATGAATCTTTTAATTTTGACTCCGAAGCGAATGTTGATAATGAAGGATGTATTCCTGTGTTAGAAGGATGCACTAATTCTTTAGCGTTTAATTTTGATGTAAATGCTAATACTAATGATGGATCATGTGTTGCTATTGTAGAAGGATGTATAGACCCATTATCATTTAATTATAATGAAAGTGCTAATACTAATGATAATTCATGTATTGATGTAGTATTTGGTTGTACTAACCCAACCTCTCTTAACTTTGATCCTGAGGCAAACACAGATAATGAATCATGTATTGATATAGTAATAGGATGTACTGACGAAAGTGCTTTAAACTTTAATACTGAAGCAAACGTAGAGGATGGTTCATGTATAACAGCTATTTATGGTTGTATGAATGTAAATGCTTTAAATTATAATGAATTAGCAAACGTAGATAATGGAACATGTATTGATATAATTGAAGGTTGTATGAATCCTATAGCTCTTAATTTTAATATTGAAGCTAATATAGATGATTTAAGTTGCATTCTTCCAATCTATGGATGTACCGATTCGGCAGCATTTAATTATAATGAATTAGCAAATATTGATAATGGTTCGTGTATTGGGATAATTAATGGTTGTACTGACCCTAATGCCTTTAATTTTAACCCCGAAGCTAACGTAGAAGATTTTTCATGTGAAGAATTTATATATGGTTGTACAGACCCACAAGCAGCAAATTATGATGAATTAGCAAACACAGATAATGGATCATGCCAAACTGTATACGCTGGTTGCACTAATCCAGTAGTTGAAGCATATAACTTATTAGATTTAGGAAATGAATGTTTTGCTTGGGTTATAGATGTTAGTCCTAGCTGTTGTAATAGTGGTTGGGCAGATGGGTGTCAAGAATTATACAACTATTGCGACGAAAATAACGCGATAACGGGCATAATTGAATATGGTGATAATGAAATCATAGTATTCCCCAACCCAACAAATGACATTGTTAATATCGCAAGTAATTTGCAGGTAAATGCAGTACTTTATAATGCCATTGGGCAATCTGTATTAGAAATACCTAATGTTAAACAAATTGATATGAGTGGATTTGAAAGTGGAATTTATAATTTAATTCTTACACATAATGAGTTACAATTTGAAAAAAAAATCATCAAACAATGAAAAAATTAATAATACTCTTAGTAATAGCTGCTTGTTCTATACCGGCTCAAGCTCAATTTTTACAAAAGCAGCTTAAATTTGCTACATTTTATACTGCAGTAACTGGAAATAATTCATTAGCAGATGTTAGTAATTATTCAATAAATCCATATACTGGTTTTTTAGAAGAAGATATTATATCTACCCCCTTTGATTATACTTTTGCTTTTGGTGTCAGAAAAATTGCACGTTTAGATTATGAAAATCGAAAGAGTGTATTTTATAATGGTACTGAAAGTTCAGTTTCAGATGCCGCTACTGTAGGTAATGTAGAAGGTTTAGAATATTTATTTGAATTTGACTATAAAAGACAACAAGGAAGTAAATTTGTAGATCAACAACACTTTTTACGATATGTTCATGACCATTGGATAGTAAAAGTAGAATATGTCCAGGATGGGTTTGCTGACTTAAGGTATTTTGAAGCATCTCAACGCTATAGATATAATATAGCAAAAGAATTCTCTTTAAACTTAGGTTTAGTACAACGATTTTCAGAACCCTATGGGTTTGATCCTTTATCTGAATTAGCAGGAGCTGACTTTACAAATATAGCTATTGAACAAGGTTATGGTACTAATTTTGAGGGAGAGTGGGTTAATCCTGATGGTGCCGTGGTTGCTGAAAATAATATAGTTTGGAATGCTATAGCACTCCCTAATGTATTAAGTGAATATGTTGATCAAGAAAGAGCATTATTACCTTACCAATGGAACCATTCGTTAGTATTAGGGTATGATTATTACCATTACACTAAGGCTTTCTGGCTTCACTCATGGGCTAGTGTATTACCACTTCATGTAAGTGCTAAAAATGAATACTCATATACCAACTTTGTTGATGGTAATACTTGGTTTGATTACACAGGTGGTTTAATTTTAGGATGGCAAGTAAATAAACAATTAGGATTATTTTCCGAAGGAAAATACCACAAATACTGGAATAGATCGTGGCATGATTTTTCAGTCGGTTTTAATTATAGAATAATTTAAAACAACACAATTATGGCATTTAAAGACATTTTTAAAGACGAAAACGACATTAACGAAAAATCAGTAGTAGGATTTGCATCCTTTGCTATTATGGTAATATTTGCCCTAACAGACCTAGCAACAGGTTATTTTGGTGAAGATTTAGTTATCAATGAAGCTATTTATAATTCATTTGTATTTGTAACCCTAGGCAGCTTTGGTATAGCTGGTTTAGAAAAATTTGCTAAATAATGTATGAATATAAAGCAATTGTAAATAGAGTAGTTGATGGGGATACCATTGACTGTACTATTGATTTAGGGTTTAGTGTATGGAAAAAAATAAGAGTGCGGATGGAGGGTATTAATGCTCCTGAATCGCGCACAAGAGACCTAGAAGAGAAAGAACGTGGATTAGCAGCTAAAGCTCGTTTAGTTGAAATCTTAGAATATAATGACAACACCTGCGTTTTACAAGTATCAGGAGTTGGGAAGTATGGAAGGGCGTTAGCCGCAGTAATCGTAAATTCTCTTTCCCCGGTATCCACAGAAACTAGCATTACTAAAATTAATGTTAATAAACAATTAATTGAAGAGGGGCATGGAGTTGAATATTGGGGTGGAAAACGTTGATTTTTAATATTTTTATATATTTATAACAAAACCCATTAGATGGCAAACTTAACTGAGAATAACGATCATTTTTACGGCTATAAAAGGACTCCTAAAAATACCAAAGGTAACCCCGGAGGTAACATTGATATGGAGTTTGAGTCGATTAACCCTTATGAATTTAAAAAGGGTATGGATGTTGAACTTAATAAAATGGGTGTATTATCTCTTCGTGAAGCTAATGAAGATGAACGAGAAAAAGCAACGGAATCAGCTATTAAAAATTTAAAAGATTGTGGTGCTTACTATTCATATATGGAACATTATGAAACAGAAACTCGTAATATGGATAAAAAGCCCTCATTTAAAACCTTTTTAAAGGAACTAGAAGGTTTTTCAATGAAAGAAGTAAAAGAAAAATTTACTGAAGATAAAATGAAAGAACTTAAGCTTAAAGAAAATATTAGAGCTGAAGTGCGTAATAAAATTAATGAACTTTTTAAGGGGGGTAAAATTGAGGAAGGGATTTTTGATAAATTTAAAAACAAGGTAAAGGGAGCATTGGACCCAATGTACAAAGTTCCTAAAGAGGATCCAACCCCCGAGGATGTTCCAAAAGAACCTAAGTTTCCTAACTATATTTTTATGAACGTAAAAAAAGGAAGAGATTTATTTCAAAGTGCACTACCTGTAGAGGGATGGATGGAAAAAATAAAAAAAGATGCCGATTGGGTTGAGACACCAAGTGACTTTATAGATTATCTTGGGTACATGGGGGAGGGGCATAAATTTGCATTTGTAGATGATACTTTTGGAAAAGATTTAGTTAATGCTTTTAAGATCATGCGGGCCGGTCTGGGATATAATTTGAGTCGATTAGGAGCAGATCCAGAGAAAGTTGAAGAATTGATTTTATCAAAAGCAATCACCCCCAAACAAATAAAAAGTGGCATCCCAATTCCTAGATTAACTATAGGATCTTTAAATAAAATAGGTGCCGCGTCACCTAAAACAAACAAAAACTAAATAAAATGACTATTGAAGAACTAAACAAACTTATTAAGGAAGAGCTTAATGCTTTCCTTGAGGCAGAAGACGATGACGTTGATGCTGGTGACGATATTGAAGTAACAACTGATGAACCCGCTGTAGAAGATGGGGATGAAGCTTTAGATACTTTAAGACAGATTTTTAACATGCTTAAACCTTTAGTTGAACCAGAAGGGGAAGAAGAAGGAGAAGTTATGGATTTAGAGGATGAAGAAACTGAAGAAGAAGAAATTGCTGATGGTGAGGATGATGAGGAAGGAGTTGATGAAGCTGTAGGGTACCCTAATTATAAAGCTGATCAAGTCCAAAAAGTAAAAGCTGATGCTTCTGATGTAAATCAGGGTTTAAATGAATCAGTTGAAAAAGAAGCTCCTAACACTATTGCTGATCGCTTCCAAAAACTCGCTAATATACAAAAATAATTCCTATGGTCAACATTGACAGTCTAGTTAATGAATGGGCCTACCGATGTGAGAAGGGCTATCCAGATATGGATAGCCCCTCTGATCTTCGTGTTTTAAAAACCATTCTTAAAGAAGAGGGTATTACTATACCTCAGTTCCAACAAGTAATATCGGAACAAGAAGAATCAGATGAACTTACTATAAAAGATATAGAAGATATCTTAAATCAAATTAAGGATGATAAAGCCGCTATAAAAAAGATATACAATTTTATATCTGATAGACCAGGGGAAAAAGGATTCTTTGGAGTAGCTGATAATTCTAATGTTACTGATAAAACTGTAGATACATCTAATGCCCCACAAGTTATATTTGATTTATTATCCAATAGTGGTGATTTAAAAAAATATATAGATTTTAATAAACCTGGATTTGGTGAAATAGGTAAAGAAGGTAATTTTCTAGACTTCTTTGAAGGAAAATCTGGAATATCCAAAGATACTCTTACTAAAATGTTTAATTTTTCAGGAAAAGAAAGTGGTAGGGGTGTTGGTAAAGGAGAAGTAGCTATGGCATTGTTATTTAAAGATGTTAAAATGGCTGCCGCGGGGGGTGGTGATTTAAATTGGGGAGGAAAATCTTTAGAGGTTAAAGGTTCTAGTGCTCGTTTAGGAGGAAGAGATAGGAAATTTGAAGGATTTGAGCGCACAGCTTTAGGTCAATTAGCTATAAAATATGATAAATCCGATAAAAGACTAACAACTCTTATTACTAATTTATCAGATGAAGATGGTTTAGATAGTAAAGAATTATTAGACGCTGTAATTGATTTTGAATCAAAAGCACATCCTAAAGGAGATGCTGAAAAATATTTTACTGAGGGTATTTTAGATAACCCCATTGAACTTAGGAAATCATTTACTAAAAACTTAATTAAAAATTATTCTACTAGTAAAAATATTGATCATTTTATTTGGTGGAATTCAGATGATATATTTGGTAAATATTTATCATTTAAACCTGAAGAAGCAGATGACTTAGTTGATAAGGGGTCATTAAGAACTAATAATATCTTTGTTTATCAATTAGATCCCTCTATTTCTAAGCCTTAATTTGGCTTTTCATCCCTTTTGCCGTATCTTCCCTTACTGTAGGGGGGGAGGGGGGAAAGCGCACCGGTTCGCATAATTCGTATCATGTCATTAAACAGTTTCTTCGATAGTATAGATATAGACACACAGTTCGATGTGTGGCGTGATTCTATTAGGCAAAAATTAATTCACTTAAAAAATACAATTCCCCTAGAAAATAGGCTGGAATTACACTATGTTGGCGAAACATTAGAATTTCTTAATGCACTCAATATTTTAAGTAGTGACTTTTTAGCTCATAACCCTGAAGCACAAAGTAAAACTCATTTCAAAGAAAGATTAAGAGTATGTAACTCTTATTATGAAAAATTTGGAAGACGGTAAATTTATTCGTATATTCAATTAAAACATTTAATATGGCAAAATATAAAAGACAAATGAACGTTGCAATGGAGCGCCTTGATCAAGGATTAGCTCGCGTTCACAGTTTAGTAAAGCGTGGAAAAAACGCTGACGCAATCCATTACATGGATAATAATTTAAAAGAATTGTATGGGGAACTACAAAATATAATTAACGTAGAACCCGACACAGATAACGTTAGAGTTAGAGGAATATGATTGGAGCTGATCAAATAAAGGTTAATTTTGAAGCCTTTAATGGAGTTTTAGAAGCATCTTTTGAAGGTGACCGTCTAGAAAAATTAAAAACCCTTACGGAAGCCTTAAAAGAGCGAATAATGTTTGCTCCAGCATCTACTAAGGACTGGTTTAATAATGCATTTCCTGGTGGTTATCTAGACCATGTTTTACGCGTAAATAAAATAGCCAACCAATTGCATAAATTATATGCTTTTCATAATGCTAATGAATCCTATACAGGAGAAGAACTTAACTTTGTATCTTTATTCTGTCAATTAGGTAAGTTAGGTGATTGGGATAATGAATATTTTACCAAAAATGATTCTGACTGGCATGTCAAGAATTTGGGTATGGTATATAAATTCAATGAAAATGTACCGGCTATGAAAATTTATGACCGCACTATGTACTTACTACAGGATGCTGGTATTAAAATTTCACATAATGAATACCTAGCTATTCGTAACCAAGAAGGTTTATTTGATGAGAGTAATAAGTTTTACTTTTATAGTGGACAGAAGGAAACCAAATTTAGAAGTCACCTCCCGTTATTAATTCACCAAGCTATTCAAACAGCTCAAGAAATTGAATATCAGGCGTGGAATTCTGAAGGTTCGGTCGTACAACAATCGTCTAAACCTGCAAATGCTTCCAAAGCTGATAAAAGCCTAAGGAAAGCTAAAGCAATTAATACGGAAAATAATCCTAATTTCAACGAAAAAACAAAATCAATCATTGATTCATTCTTTACAGACTAATGGAAATAATAATAGGAATATTAGTAGCACTTTTAATAGTAACAGGATTTGCCCTTCGTAATCTTATAAAAAAGAACGAAGTGTTAGAAGACTTTATTAAAAAACAAAGTGATGCTATTGATTATTGTGATAAAAGACTTAAAAATATAGATGATCGTGGATCATTTATAGCGGATGATGAGGTTGGGTGGTTTTTCACTGAACTTAAGAAGATACAGGAGGCATTAAATGAATTTCGCCTTCGCTAACTTAAATGGCTAAAAAAAGAGGACGCAAGAGTAAAAGACTATATTTTACTGAAGATACGGAGCTAGCAATTATAGAATATTTAGCTAGTGATGACCAACACTTAAGAAATCGGATATATAACGATAGGATACACCATTCGTTTTATAAACTAGCCGAAAATCTTATTCATACTTTTAAATTTTATTATACAGAAGTGGATGACCTCGAGGATTTAAAACACGAGGTCATCTGTTTTCTATTAGAGAAATTACACTATTTCAAAGCAGGAAAAGGTAAAGCCTTTTCATATTTTAGTATAGTAGGTAAAAATTACCTTATTCTTTATAATAACAAGAATTATGCTAAAAAGAAAAGAAAAGCAGATCCACTAGAAGCAGATATAGATGATAATATATTAAATGAGTTTGAACGACAAGAAGTTCGCAATGAGAAAAAAGAATTTCTAGATATGTACATAGATCATATGGACAGAAAGTTATTAACATCATTTAAAAAATCCGAAGAAGTAATGGTTGCTGATGCCATATTAACAATTTTTAGACGCCGTGAACATCTAGAAATTTTTAATAAAAAAGCTATTTATATTTATATCCGAGAAATCACAGGTATGGAAACTACAACTATAACTAAAGTAGTTAAAGTAATGAAAAACATTTTTAATGATTGTTACTCCGAATACCTTGAAACTGGATATATTTATAAGCAATGAGTAACCCATTAGATACAGTACTTTTTGACGGAAAGACATCAGCGGATGTTTTTAAGGAAATTTATGGTAATAGTAAAAAGAAAGATAAGCAAATTAATGCTTTAATAGCTGAACTAAAACCCCTCATCCAAAATATAGGTGATGCACCTGTAGTTGTACCCCTGATTAAAGAATATTTAGAAATTGGTGTAAAAAACGATGAACATCTTATTAAAATGATGGCCGTAATCCAACGCTTAAATAATAACGCCACATCAAGCGGTGGCGATTCATTATTAACAGATGATGAATTAAAGCAACTACAACAAATCGCTGAGGAAGTAGCAACAGATGCCCATAAGCCTAAAGAATAATGAACGAGATTCAGGGCTTAATTCTGTTGGATTTAAAAAAGCAGAATTATCGCCTGTCAGAGTATTTAGTATTATTTTAGATGATAGTCATCCAAAATATGCAGGGGAGGATTCAATAGGAACTATATTTTATGGTAAAGTTGATTTAAATGAATCATCACCTAATTTAAATAGTTTAAGTAAAGCCAAACCATTATTTTCTTTTATTAAATATTTTCCACTATTTAATGAGATTGTTTTAATATTAAACGCAACCTCTCGCAACATATATAGTGATACTAAAGGAGATAATGTATTTGTTTCAAATTATTATTTACCAAATATTAATGTTTGGAATAACCCTCAACAAAATGCTTTACCATTAGAAAGGGATTTAAAAAATAAACCTAATGCTAATAACGCCGAAGAAGCTTCATTAGGTATAGAACAAAATCAATCAGAAAAAAATAAAATCTCATTAGGGGAATATTTTACTGAAAAAGACAATATAAAGTCTTTACAACCTTTTGAAGGTGATCTTATTTTAGAAGGAAGGTTTGGCAATAGCATTCGAATGGGTGCTACAACCCCCTCAGATAAACCTAATAACTGGTCATCTACAAATAATATAGGTGATCCAATTACTATTATATCTAATGGTCAAGTTAAAACAACAGGTGACACCGTATTAGAAAACATAAACGAAACTCCTTCATCAATATTTTTACTTAGTAATCAAAATATTAATAATTTTATACCTGCTAGTACAAATATCCAAAGTATAGGAGCACCATTTACTCCACCATCTACAACACAAGTATTAATAGTAGATACACCTGAACCCCCTACAGTTATCAGTCCTGATCCTATAATAATTGAACCCCCTGAACCAATATTTGAGGAAACAATTACAATACCTACCCCTCCTACTGAAGCGCAAGTCACATCATCTGCTGTAATAGATGATCCTATATTTGCTTTATTAGATGAGGCATTTGAAGAAGGAACTTTAACATTAGCAGAGGAAAGTATTAACGATATAGCCGGTTCAGACCCTGACCCAGGTGATGATAACCCCACTGCTCAACCAAACCCAGCTTTAGATGCTAATTGGGTTGAAGAAAACGCTGCTGTAGTAGCAACAAAAAGGAGAGGTGTTTACCTTAAAAATAAGTTAGGACAAAGTGTATATATCCCACCACCAAACTCTTCATTAACGGTAAATAGACAAAATACAAGGAATATAGACTATATATTTATCCACACCGCAGCTAGTAGTAAAACTGCTACTCCCGTATCTCTTATGGATTTTTTCTTTAGACCCAACACAAATCCTAACCCTGAGGTTAATGGATACACAGGCAGAGATTTTAAAATTGGGGGTTATCATTGGATGGTAGAACAAAATGGTGATGCTACAAGATTATATAATGATAATGTGGTAGCAAGTGGGGTTAGGGATTATAATGGTAATTCAATCCATTTAAATTGGATAGGAGGAGCTACTGAATATAATATGACACAGCCTCAAGCATATACTCTTAAAAGATTAATCCTAAAATACACAGCAGCATATCCTGAAGCTAAGGTAATAGGTCATAACCAAGTCACTAATAAAAAATGTCCCTGGTTTTATGTTCCTAAATTTGCCGAAAACATTGGAGTTAATTCTAATCAAATAGATAATTCCCCTATACAAGGTCTAAATTTAGACACTGCAATTCAAAACGCAAATAAAGCAAGTAATGGCATTTAATCCAACTTCACCAGATCAATATATAGGCAAACAGCTTATATTAAATAGTGATAGAATTGTAATCAATTCTAAAGAGGATAATCTACTATTTTCAAACACAGGGTTTAGTTTTTCAACTAATGGGGAATTCCATTTTAATACGGGAGATAATAAAGAAAATAAATTTGTTGTTAATTCACCTAAAATTCATTTAGGAATGGAAGGCACTAAAATTACATCAAACCCCGCCGTTAAAGGAAGAGAACTCGAAAGTATATTAACTGAAGTGTTAGATATTATTGATACATTTTATAAAGTTGACGTTCTTTTATTAAATCCTATAGCTCCCCCAGCGGGCCCTTGCGCCCCTGACGCTGCTTTCCCGGGAAAAACCGCAGCCACTCAATCAAGAATTACGGGTCTTAAAGCAAGACTTAAGGATTTTCAAAGTGATAAAGTATACCTAACATGATACAATCAGCATTTAATTCACTTGTTTCAAGTAATACTTTACTTTTAGAAGAAGCTAAAACTAAAGTTAGAGATTCTGTAGAAGCTGACTTTAAATCCCAAATCGAGCAGCAACTTCCTAACCAAGAAACTATAAACTCTATATTAGGGTCTCAGGATATAACAACTAATGAAGATTTACAAAAAGTAGAAGCTAAATTTAATCAATTAAAATTTAAAACTAATTCTATTCTACAAAAAGTAGATAACAAAATTAGTCAATTACAACAAATTAAAGGTAAAGTATCTAAAATAAATAATAACTTTGATAAGTTAAGTGAAGTCACAGAAGTAGCAAATAAGTTTGTACCTACACTCAATATAATAATAACAGCAGCACCTAACATATTAGCATTCTTTACAGGTATATTTTCAAATGCTTTAGCAGAGAAGAAAATATCAGATGGTTTAGATTTAGCAAAAAGTAAAATAAAAGAATTATCGTCAATAATAATATCACTTAATAGTATTCAACCCTTTATATCAAAACAGACATCTGATATTAATAAACAAGTTGACCCCGCAATAGAAGTATTAGAAAGATTAAAGGCTAAAATACAAGAAAACCTTAATTATATTGATACTTTATTCCTACAAATAATAGCCCAATATTCAGGGTTATTAGACCCCGCTACTGAAAGTGAAGATACTCCACCATCACCTCAATTTAATAATCCATCTGAGATTTTAAATAATCTAGAAAATTCTAATAAAGAAAAGTTCTTTATTTACATTAATAGTCTTAAAGGTAACACAGGATACGAAATAATTAAAAAATAATATATTTATTAAAAACACTACATTATGAAATTGAATGCATTCGAAAAAATAATTAGAAAAGTTGTGCGTGAAGAAATTGATTACGCACTAAGACGTGAGATAGCTCTACTAAAAGAAGAATTATCTACATCTAATACAGTTGTAACTGAAAGAAAAAATGAACCTGCGCCTGAAGAATTCAGACAAAAGTTAAAAGAACAATTTACTCCACCTAATTTTAACAGTGGTGATGCTACATTGGATTCTTTATTAAGAGACACTGCTATAAATTCAGCCCCCATGGAAGCTGAGCCACAGTATAACCCCCAAGATCCTGTAAATCAATTTGCAAATAAAGACTACAGTCAGTTAATGGAAGCTATAGATAATAAAAAGAACTATAGACCCTAAAAATAATGGCAATTAGATTTAAACCAAGAGAAACAATAGAAATACAACCTATTGATTTACAACCTAAAAAAGCTTTAGGTGTTAGGTTACCCTTTGCTTCTGTTGGTAGTCCATTTATTCTAAATTATACTACTAAAGATCAAATTAAAAGTAATTTAATTAATATACTTTTAACTAATCCAGGTGAAAGATTTAACGAACCTCTATTTGGGGTTGGTATTTATGACCAGCTATTTAAACAAGAAGTTAATGCTGAAACATTAAAAGAACGCATTAAAAGACAAACAGAATTGTTTGCCCCTGAAGTTGAAGTAGAAAATCTTGAAATCTCACAAAACGAACACACAGTAGACATAAATATTATCTATAGATTATTAGCTAATAATGCTATGGATGCTGTAACTATAACATTGAATTAATGGCATATTCAAAAGTAAACAATGGTGATAAAGCTGTAACCTATTTAGATAGGAATTATAGCCAATTAAAACAACAATTAATAGACTTTGCTAAGATCTATTATCCGGATACTGCTAATGATTTTTCTGAAGGCAGTCCAGGAATGATGTTTTTGGAAATGGCCTCTTATGTAGGTGATGTTTTATCCTTTTATACTGATACACAAGTTCAAGAAACAATGCTTGAATATGCTCAGGAAAGAGAAAATTTATTTGCTTTAGCATATAATATGGGTTATAGACCTAATATTACAAATGCATCAGCTGTTAATTTAGAAGTTACCCAGACAATACCAGCCGGTACTGATGGACCTGATTTTAGATATGCTCTTACCTTAAGGGAAGGATCAGTTTTTACTCCTTCTAATAATAGTGGTGTTGAATTTTTAACCCAAAATGATATAGATTTTAATTTTTCTTCATCATTAGATCCTACTGAAGTATCAATATTTAGTATTAACACAGTTACTAACCAACCTATAAAATATCTTCTTAAAAAGAATGTTAAAGCCATTAGTGCTAAGAAAAAAACAAAAACATTTAATATAGGTAATCCTGAGAGATTCTTGAAATTAGAACTTAATGATGACAATATAATCAATATAGAATCTATAGTAGATGATAATGGTAATGAATATCATGAAGTCCCATATCTAGCTCAAGAAACTATATTTGAACAGGTTAAAAATACTGAAGCTAACGACCCTAAATTATCTCAATATAATGGTCAAATCCCATATCTTTTAAGACTTAAAAAAGTACCTAAAAGATTTACTACGAGATTTAAAGCTAATAATAATTTAGAACTTCAATTCGGTGCAGGTATTTCAGATTCAGCAGATGAAGAAATAATCCCAAACCCAGATAATGTAGGATTAGGAATTAATGATGGTCGAAATATGTTGGATTTTGCTTATGACCCTTCTAACTTTATGTATACTAAGGCTTATGGTGAAGTCCCTCGAAACACAACATTAACAGTAACATATCTACAAGGTGGTGGTATAGTATCAAATTCTCCATCTAATTCAGTTACACGAATAGGTACCTTATTAACTCAAGCCAATACACCTGGCATTAGCATATCAGACCAAATCTCATCAATAACTGTGAATAACCCATCCCCCGCTAACGGAGGAGGACCTGGTGATACTAATAATGATATTAGATTAAATGCGGCTGCTAATTTTAATTCACAACAAAGAACTGTAACTAAAGATGATTATATATTTAGATCATTAGTTATGCCCCCCAAATTTGGTAAAGTAGCTAAAGGATATATTATACAAGATGATCAAATATCAGTAGATACCTCACGTAGAATTTCTAACCCCAATGCCTTAAATTTACATATATTGGGGTATGATATAAATAAAAATCTTACTACCCTAAACCTAGCAGCAAAAGAAAACTTAGCAACTTACTTAGAACAATATAGGATGTTAACTGATGCTATTAATATTAAAGATGCATATATAGTTAACTTAGGTTTAGATTTTGAAATTACAACATTTAGGAATTATAATAATGATGAAGTTATAACTAATTGTATTCAAAAATTACGCGATTATTTTAATATAGATCGTTGGGAGGTTAATCAACCCCTTATTATTAGTGAAGTTTCTAATACTATATCTCAAGTAAACGGAGTACAAACATTAGAATCTATTAAATTTAATAATAAATTTGGAGAAGTATTAGGATATTCTAAATACAAATACGACTTAGATCAAGCAACAGTTAATGGTGTTATATACCCATCTATGGATCCCACCATATTTGAAATTAAGTCTATAAATAACGATATAAAAGGGAGAGTTAAAGCATATTAATCATGGCACATTATTTTTTATTTCCTGAAAAAGACGCTACAATATATTCTCACCCATTAAGAAAAACTCTTAATACCGGGATAGATGAAATTTTAACCATTTCAGATGAGGATTATTTTGGCAGAAAATATCCTTCCAGGGCACTTATTCAATTCAAAACTACAGAAATTAAGGATACTATTAATAATATAATTGGTAGTAATCAATTTTCTGCTAGTCTAAAATTATATGAAACTGAACATACTAACTTAAGTATAAATCAAGATTTAGAAGTATACCCACTTGCCGAAGGACCTTGGGATAATGGAACTGGTAGATATGAAAACCGACCATTAATTTCAGATGGTGTTTCTTGGGATTATAAAGATAATGCAACAACTAAAACCTCTTGGACAATTTCAGGATATGGAACTGGTATAACGGGTAGTTGGTCATCATCTGCAGCAGGTGGTGGGTCATGGTATACTGGTAGTGGATTTGAAGTTGATAGAACTTATGGTTATGGTGATGATTTAGATTTATCATTTGATGTTACTTCTCCTATTACTAAAATTTATAGTTCAAGTCAATTTTCATCTACATACCCTAATGGTATAGTTAATAACGGATTTATTTTAAAAAGAAGTGCATCCCAAGAATTTAGCGATATAGATGATGGCACTTTAAATTTTTTCTCTTTAGATACACATACTATATACCCTCCATATCTTGATTTATCTTGGGATGATTCAAGTTACATCACAGGAAGTGGCACAGTATTAACATCTGGAGATATTTATATGACTCTTAGAAATAATAAGCAAGAATATAGAACCGTAGAAGAACGCACATTCAGACTTAATGTAAGACCATTATATCCTACACGTAAATTTGTAACTACTTCAAACTATTTAGATGTAAATTATTTTACTAGTGAGTCTTATTATTCATTAATTGACTACGCTACTGAAGAAACTATTGTACCTTTTGATGATCACACTAAATTAAGTGCTGATGCTGAAGGTATGTATTTTAAATTATATATGAATGGGTTAGAACCAGGAAGATATTACAAATTATTATTCAAACATAATAACAATGATGGTATTACTGTTCATGATGAAGATTGTTACTTTAAAGTAGTTGAATAATGGGTAAAGCACCAGTAACTATAGAAGAGGCTAAAAAGCCAATAATTCCACTTGCAGGAAAATCCCCTGCAAAATCACCCAATAGTGATCGTTATCGTAAACCTAATACTGAGGATACTCCTCCAACAGAAGCCCAAGTTGCTGCACCTTTAGACCCTGTAGAGATAATTAATAAAAGCACTATTACACTAAATCGTGAAATATATTCACGTAAAGGATTTAACCAAACAGTAGGTGTAGATTTTGAAGAATTTTCAAAAAAAGAAGATACGTTCTCGGTTACGCAGTTTTTTCAATTATATAACGCATTATTTTTCGATATACCGCGTATCGGGGTGGAGTCACATAACGCCATTAAACGTAGGAGCAGTGAGTTTATACGCGGTTTTAGCGCAGATAATGATCCCAAAGATGACACAATAGATAATCTTAATAATAAAGTTCTTGAATTAGAACAACAATTACTCTTAGCAAACCAAACAGACCCTGAACACCCATTTTTTAGAAATGGATCATTAGTAGCAGAATCAGTTGATGGGCAAAGAACAGGTAAATTTTATTATATGGATAAAGGTTATAAAAGGAAAGTAGACTATACGGCTACATTTTATAAAACTTTATTAAGTGTTTTAGGATACCCTACTGCTGATGATTATCCTGAAACTAGTATCACAATACTTTCCCAAATAAAAACTGGTCCTAATTTAAGTGAAGGTAACTTCGAACAAGGCACATTTATTGAAAATGGAGAATTATATGTTGGTGAAAATGTTAATGATGATACTAAAGATGCTAGAATTAATGATTTAAAGGATCAATTAGGTCAAATCAAATCAGGAGATTTTAGTAATGCCCCAGAGCTAGAAGCATTTGTAGTAGATAGTGATGAAGCTCAAACCATAACGGATAATATTGCTAATTTTATAGAAAATAAACTTAATGAAATTTTTGAAAGAGAATTTGGGTCTTCTTTCATAGCATCTAATGGTAGAACAGTTATGCAAAACGATATTCAAGAACTATTTAATGAAATTTTGAATGAAGTAGTAGATAAAAGTCAAACTGCCTTTGAACAGTATATATTTAAGCAATGATTATAAAGGAAGAACAAATAGATAATTTAGATAATCAAGATTTATCTGTAGTAGCTACTAAAACTTTAATTCGTAAGTTTGGTAAGCCTGAGGATAATGTTGAATTATTTGTATATGACCTTAATGGGAATCTTCTTTTAAACCGAGAAAATTTTAGAGGTTACAAACCACCAGATAATATTACTGACCCTAATGGTTTATACAATGAAATCAATATTGATTATACTCAAACACTTAAAACCTTAGGATTTACAAGTGGGGAATATCAATTAATTTTAGGATTTTACCGCAAAGTTATACTAAATAGTTTTGTTAAACCTTTTTATATCTCTGAAATATCTCCCTCTAGACGTGAAATAAAAATTAAAAGCGATCTTTTATCTGATGAAGATGTAATAAAAGGATTTAATGATCTTATTGGCGTAATAGAAGCAAGCTCATATTTTAGGGAATTCATTCTAAATTTTGGTAACAATATCCAATCCACTGGTATTAATTTCCAAATTGACAGTATAACAGAACCCACAGAAGTTCTAATTAAGTTATATGATCCTCTCCCTAATACAATTAATGTTAAGTCTAAATTTAGACTAACAGAGGAAATTATTAACCCAGTCTCTATCACAGTAGATTTAGGTGAACCTACTTTAGATCAATTAATAGTTGGTGAAGAAATTAAAGGTCCTAATCTAAGAATTGATACAAGACTTAATTCAAGCAAACCATCAGCATTTAGAACATATGATCAAATATTAGGTGGTTCAAATAGTTCATCATTTGCTAATATTAGTAACTATTTATCTTCAAGTTTAGAATTAGCAATTGACTTCGAAGATATTGACACAGACTCAGGTTACCATTTTGAAAATTTTATACATTTTAGTTCAGCAGTTGAAAGACTTAAAAATTTCCGTTATAAGCTCCAATTAGTGGAGACTTATGATGGTGAAATTAATGATATTGATACTTTAGAAGGTTCACAAACATCTTCAGTAGTTGTAATTGCTGAAAGAGATAGAATAGAAAAGAAAAAAAACTCTCTTATAGGTAATTTTGATGCTTATGAAAGATTCCTATACTATGAATCAGGGACGTATGCCTGGCCCAAAACTACTTCAGCTAGACCTTTTACACTAGCTAATACAAATACTAATGAAGCTAAAGCATGGATAGGTAGTGAAGTATATACTAGTGGGTATTATGGTGGGCAATTATTAAGTGGTTCTGAATACGATGATATTAATATACATCGTTTAACAGATACATTACCTGAACATGTTGTTTCAAATAATGATAATGATCAATATACTTTATTTGTTAATATGGTTGCCCAACATTTTGATAGTATATGGATTTATATAGATCATATTACAAATATTAATCAAGCTGAAAATAAATTAAATAGAGGAATTTCTAAAGATATGGTATATGATATCTTAGAAAGAGCAGGCTTAAAAGTATTTGATCAATTTGAAAATGATAATCTATTTGGATATATAGCAGCAAATGAAGGGGCAAATGGAAATTTTCAATACCAAGCTCCCACTGGTCAAACTATGATAAGTGCATCAGCCGCAGGTTCAATACCCAAAGGTGATATAACTAAAGAAGTATGGAAAAGGTTATACCATAATTTACCATATCTTTTAAAAACAAAAGGTACTGAAAGGGGTATGAAAGCTCTTATATCATGTTATGGTATACCTGAAAGTATATTAAATATAAAAGAATATGGAGGTCCTAATGTAGATAAAACTAATTTTAGAACTTTTAGTTACCAAAAATCAAGTAAATTTACTAATAATTTTTCTTCTTCGGTTGCAATAGCTTATAATTCTACACCATTAACTTCCCAAGTTAGACACCTACCCCCTACAGCATCTGATAACCACAATTATGCTATAATAACTTCTACACAAAACGGTGCCGAAACGTATCAATTATCTATTTCAAAAAGTGTTGATGATTCTAAATTAGATAGTGGTTTATTAGCATATTTAGTTTTAAGATCAGGTAGTGCTACTTCTAACACAGTTAACCAAACCGTTAGTAGTAGTTTAGGGGCTATATTAAATGGAGATGCATGGAATTTTAGTTTAGTAATAACTAGTGGTTCAACCCCTAACACAGTTACAGCATATGCTACTGATAATACATTTAATAAGGATATTGTTACATTATCTTGTAGTTTAGAAGTTCCTGATTCATGGCTTAATGGTACTTTTGCTACTCAATTCCACATAGGAAATTTCTCTACACCTTATTTAGGTACTAGTAATGAAAATGTATTTTCTGGGAGCCTTCAAGAATTTAGAGTTTACCAAGAAGCCCTAACCAAGAATACAGTTAACTCACAAGCATTATCACCTTTTAATTATAATGGTAATTCTATAAGTTCTAGTTATGAAAACCTCTTAGTAAGACACCCATTAGGCTCTAATGATACTAATACAGTAACTGGACTACAAAACTTTGCACCTAAGGAGTACAATAGAAATAATTATTCTATTAATATAATAGGTACTCCCTCTCCTATAGAAGTACTCGAATTACACCATTTAACTACCCCAGATACAGTAGGTAAATCTATGGTATCTGATAAAGTCAGATTAGATACTGGTACTATAGCAGACGACATATTATCACCCTTTATTAGAAGTGAAGAATCTACACAAGATAGACAACCAAATGATTTTTCAGATTTAGGAGTATTTTTCTCACCAACTTTTGAAGTTAATGAGGATATAATATATACTTTAGGTGGATTTAGAATGGATGATTATATTGGTGATCCTAGAGATTATACTTCTAGTTTTTATCCTGATTTAAAAGCTTTACAAGATATATATGTTCAAAAAATTGATAATAAAATAGTTAATATTTGGGATTATTTAAAAATTGTTCAACAATTTGACCATACGTTATTTAAAATGATTGAGCAGTTTGCCCCTGCAAAAGCAAACCTAAAAACAGGTGTAGTTATAGAACCCCATTACTTAGAAAGACACAAATTAAAAGGATTATATATAAACACTGATTCTACTTCTTATAATTTAGATTTACCAGGTGTATTACCCCCAATTTCATCAGAAAATTCATTACATGAAATAGACATAGATGTGTATGGGTATTTGGTTACCGGCTCAGGTGGTGATATAGAAAACAATGCTGTTAATAACAGATTAAGTTCTAAATTTTACACTAGAGTTAAACCTTACAATCAACTAACCCAAGCAGGTCCTCCAATTAATCCTAACACAGGTGACCCAGTTTCAGATGAAGCAGGTAGTGGAAGATAATTAATAATATAGATATGGCTAAAAAACAAATAGGTGAATTAGATTTTAATGTAGAATTTAATGATTCCGTATTAAGTACTAAAACTTGGAGCAACCCTCGCTATGATGGGTGTGAAACTAAAACCCAGGAACTAAATAAATTTACAAATGGCGATATTACTTATGGTAAAAGAGCCGCTGTACAAAAATACACTCGAAATATTTATATTGGGGATCAAATAACACAAGCATCTAGCAGTGGTGACTTAAATTTAACTCCATTTTCTGGTTTTTCTTACTTAATGTCTACAAAAGTAATTACTGTAAATGAAGATGATACTATATCTCAAACTTTTTATGACGGAAGTAATTTAGATCAAAAAAATGGTTATTATAGACAATTTACGGAAGATTTTAATATAGAAAAGAGTTGTCAAGTTTTATTATTAAATGAAAATATAACCAATTCTCTTAAGGATAGTTATAATATTTACTTTACTGGAGGTAAATTAGAACAAGTATTACATTATTTTAATGGATCAGGATCTATTAATGAAATAGTACCTCAATTAGCTACTAATGCCCAACCAGCATTTGGTAAATTTTTTCCCTTTAATCAAAGTGTATTAAATACAGCGGGGGACTATGCCTCAGGTAGTAAGGTTACGGTTTTTGATAATAAAAGTTTTAATAGTATTAGTAGTACTATAGTACCAAAAGCCTATACTAATTCAGGATCTATAAGTACCCTTATGGAGGAGATACAAACAAATATAGAAGATTCTCCATATAATAGATTTTTCTTAACACTAGCTAGACCCCAAGACAGTACTAAACAATACAATTCAAGTATAAATTATACAATTCCTCGTGAGGATAGTGTAAAAAATCTTTTTGTGCCTACCACTATAGATAAAACCCCTACAGCTCTTGCTACTTTTGAAATCCAACAAGTTTTAGTTCCTGATCCTTATATAGGAATAAATGGTGATAAAGTTTTATTTAGCAATAAACTTACCCCTACTAGTGGTTTAAATGTTCTAGGTTTAGATTATTATGTTTCTAAACTTGATGATAGTATTCCATCTGTATTAGTTAAATTAGAAAAAACTACAGAATTACCAAATGGGTTAATGGCAGGACAGAGCTTTAGTGAAAATCAATTTTATGTAGATCCAGGTATTGAGGCTGGTCCTAAATTTGTAATTATACCAGATAATTTACACCCTTATATAAAGAACAACATAAAATATTTTTTAATTAAAGCAGGCCTTGCGAGTGAAAATGAAAGTCTAACAATAAATCCTCAAAATAGGCAACTTTCTTAAAACAAATTATATTTATATAAAAACACACTAATGGGATATTTAAATAACTCTTCTATCATAGTAGATGCGATTTTAACAAAAAAAGGTCGCGAATTATTAGCCAGACAAGATGGCTCATTTAAAATCACTCAATTTGCATTGGGTGATGATGAAATTGATTACACTTTATTCAATGAAAACCATCCTAATGGTTCACAATACTCAGGAGAAGCAATCGAAAATATGGAAATTATCGAAGCATTTCCCGATGATAATAACATTATGGTTTCTAAATTAGTTACTCTTCCTAGGGGAACTACTAAAATGCCTGTTGTCACAGCAAATGTATCTAAGATTCAACTTTCTTTAGGCTCTAACACAATAATTAACCCAGAAACACTTAATTTAAATGGTGTTGCTACTCTTAAAGAACCAGCAGGTTATTTAGCTACTATAGCAGATAGAAGGTTATTAACTACTTTTACTGGAGTAGGTACAAATGAACAGGCCACATCTACACAACGTCCTTATTCAAACACTACTCTTTCAGAAACTATTAAGGGTTCAAGTTTTTCACTCACAGCAATTAGTTCAACTTCTTTGTTTGGAACTAACGATAGACTTTTAACTTCAATCACCGTTGAAGGAATCGAAAGTGGAGCAAGAGTTACTATCCCCGTAGAAATTAGTAAAGATGTAATCGCAGTAACAGCTACTCAAGCCCAAACCGGAGTAACATTAAGATAATAGAATATGGCTACTTATAACAGATACGCACAAGACGATATAGTAATATCAACTGATAGAGTCTCAACCTCTACATGGAGTAACAACACAAATAATCTAACCACAGCCCATACCGCTTCATCTGAAGCAGTTTTTGGTTCACCTACATCTAGTGGTGCCTTTCGATTAGATATATATAATGCTGCCACCTCTTCAACCTCAGAAGAGGTACAATATTCAGTTTTATATGGTAATAGAAAAGGAAGCGGCTCATTAGATTTTACAAACGATACAGGTTCATTTGGTCTTGGTGCTTCTAGAGATATATACTCTCAATATAGGAATTTAGTATTTGGGACCGAATTAACAGATTTTACGTTTGATACAACTACCCCTAATGATATTTTTGTCATAAATGTTAATAGATCTCGTTACAAACAAAATCTTAAACCAGGTACATTAAACCTTAAACTTACTGGTGATAATGGTGAATTTATCCTTACAGATGACTCCATTACCAAAACAGGAAGTGCTGTAATTACAAATATTGGTCGGCAATTTAATATAGTATCCGGATCTAATGGAATAATGCAGGGAACTGTATTAGGACAAACAACTTCAGGAAGTTATGGATTATTTTATCCAGATGCTGGTATATTATTATTTAATGCAGGTGCTATTAGTCAATCAATTGGTATTGATATAAATAGAGGCCCAAACACTGATGGTAAAAATAACCAAACATTTTATGATGCAATTTCTCAATCAGGACATTTCATATTAGATTCTGAAGAAAAAATTACTTCACAATATTATTTTACTAGGGTAAAAAACCAAGAATTTAATTACACAACTAACGCTTCTTTTATAGAAACAGATGGTACTTTATCATTTAGTTCAATGAATGATAACCCAAGAACATACATTACAACTATTGGTTTATATAATGATAATAATGAATTAGTAGCTGTAGCTAAAATGTCCCAACCACTTTCTAAAGATTTTACTAAAGAAGCACTAATAAAAGTTAAGCTTGATTATTAATGTTTGTATACAAAAAATTAAAGGCCAGCGATGTAAGCATTACACCGTCTGAAGCCCACAAACAGTATTCGTTTGATTCTTCATCTGCGGGAACTAATGGGTTAACCTTTAATACCGCTTTATGGACATCTGAAAGTAAAGCCCATTATTCTACTAATACACTAGCAGGTAATTTCCAAAATCATAGGAAATATTTCCAGCTAGATAAAATGTTTTATCGTGATTATATCACAGATAATGCTAATCTTATTCCTGATGTAAATTATATTAAACAGGAACGTAGATTATATGATAAAACTAATATATTAAGTATTCCACAAAATTTATTTGGTAGTAGAATACATCCAACATCTTTTATACTTTCTGGAAGTTTTAATAATGGGGGTACTATTATAGAAATTAAAGATGATGGTGAAGGTAATATTTATCCTACTAACTATACTTTAGGAACTACAAACTGGCCTTCTGAAAAAGGTAGAATAGTTTACATAGGTCCTGTAAAGGGATTTAAGAAAAAGGATCTTACAACAATACCAGGAACAGGACATAAAATTGTAAATGAAGAAGATTCATTTACATTAGAAAATGTATATGATGATTCATATTATATTAACCAAGTTGACTATAATAAAGTTACATTTAATGGTGATACACCTTTAACCTTCATAAACACAGGAACTGAAGGACATTTAAGGTTAGATCATGATTCTAAATATAACTTTGGGTTTGATAAAGATTTTAACATTAGTTTTTACTTTAAAACATCTGAAATAGACTCCCAAAGAGCATCTGGATCAGCGGATAATGGCAAATATTATATTATTGCTAAATCTGATACAAAAACTATAATTCCTAGTCCTGGTGAAGGACAATCAGAAATATTATCCCCATTTGCAAGTGGTAATCTGCAAGCCTTAGATGTACCTGCAGAAAATACTTACCCTTTTAAAATCTATTACACAGACGATATTAATAATACTGGCTCTATTTTTTTCGAAAGAAGTAATGGAAGCATAACATCGTTTGTATCTACACCCTTATTCAATTCAGGATCTACAGATGAAATTATCCACATCTCAGCACAAAAAATAGGAAACGAACTTCAAATATGGAAAAATGGTGTAAAAGCTGTTTCAGGAAGTGATATTAACCCTGTGATTTGTAAAGACCAACCCCCAACTAATGAAGCTAACCTTTATATAGGTTCAAGAGGTAATATAGATAGTTACTTAAATAGTAATTTATCCCAAATTATGATATGGGATGGTGCTTTATCAGAGACCCAAATACAAAACGTTTCTGAAAGTATAACAGGTACACCTTATATTGGTAATATTTTTTATGATGAGGGTTTTTTAACAGTAAATCATCCATCTTATTCAAACGTATTACAACAGTATGGATCACCCCAAACCCAAACTATTACACTAAATCCTACTTTAGGAGATGAAGAAAATCATGATATATCTACACTAACATTAAGTAACCCTTCATTTAACTTTAATGATTATGCTTCTTTCTATAATATATCTTCTAAATTTTGGTTTCACCCTACGAAGTTTAGTTATTTAAACCCTACCACAGTTAATAATGGTTTACAGGCATCAGGTTTTTATACATTTTCACCACAATCAACTGATGTAAGTTTAGGTAATGTTACACTAGCAAGTATTAATAGAGAAGTTTTAAGGTTTGACTTTATGACGGCTTCTCTTTTTGATTCAACAAACTCTAATACCCAACCATTTACTCCTTCGGGATCTGATAATAGTATAACATCTGGGTATTCACCTACAAATGACCCTACATCAACTTCTTACGTATTTTTATCTTCTTCTACCCATGAAGTTACAGAAAATATTAATATACTATTTGCTAGTAATTCACAAGTTGTATATACTGATAACTTTACAGGAAGTCAATCATCAATTTCAGATACATTATTTAGGTTTGGATCTGATCCAGTAGCTATAGGGACTGCTAATTTAGTAAATTTTGGAGGCAGTTATGAAGACAGTGCTGT
>TARA_R110001632_G_scaffold64778_1_pt1 | contig 28759 bp, 15 predicted proteins | sample TARA_R110001632 | Tara Oceans TARA_R110001632 (sample SAMEA4398266) | marine metagenome | biome: Polar Biome; feature: [SRF] surface water layer (ENVO:00010504); material: water (ENVO:00002006), including particulate matter (ENVO:01000060) such as... | depth 5 m
AACGAACTCAGCGGGAGCAAATAATTCGCCTACAACAGGTAGTGTTATGATAAATGGCTCTCAATCAACAGCAGCTTTAACTGGAAGTATTGTAGCAAAAAAAATATCAGCTAATACAGCTTCAGGGTTTAGTATTGTACAATGGGAAGGAACGGTAACTACAGGTACAATAGACCATTGCCTTTCTTCAACTCCCGAGTTAATTTTAACTAAAAATATAGATACTGCAGCTAATGATGGTTGGCCGGTTTTTACAACTTTTACTGGAAATGGGAAATTTTTACAATTAAATACATCCTCAAATGCATTATCCTCAACTGGAACTTGGAATCAAACTGACCCAAACAACACAGTTTTTACAGTAAATAATAATGCAGCTAATAATAAAGATGGTGATAATATTATAGCTTACTGCTTTCATTCAGTGCCTGGATATAGTAAAATAGGTCGTTATGAGGGAACTGGTTCATCAAGAGAAGTATATTTAGGATTTGAACCTAGATTTTTAATGATAAAAAATTATACAAACACAGGTAGTACAGGTTGGGTTATATTAGATACAGCAAGAGATACTCTAGCTAATAATGGTAATGCTTTATTTGCTAGCTCAAGTGGTTCTGAATGGGGTGCAAGTAATACTACTATAAAGATAAATTTCACAGCTACAGGATTTACAATAAATGACGGTTATGTAGTTGTAAATGGTGGAAGTGATTCTTACCTTTATATGGCATTTGCACACAGGTAAAACATACAATAAATTATTATATTAACTTAAATTTTATACAATGAAAAATCAAATTAAAACAGAAGAGCTAACTAAGCTACAAAACTTAAGCACAGTCTTAAGAACAACACAAGATCAAATTGGTAACACAGAAGTACAAAAACACATGCTATTGCATAGGTTTGATATATTAAGTCAAGAGTTAAATAAATTTAAATCTGAACTACAAGAATCTTATGGTAAGATTAATATCGACACTCAAGACGGTAGTTACGAAACAATTAAAGAAGATGAATCTAATAAGAAAAATTAGCATTGGTCGTGATTATAAAAACGATGCAATGCATTATAGTGTTGGCCAAGAGGTATTTGGTGGCCACACTATAACAGAAATACTTGAAGAAAAAAACTGCTATAAAATATATATAAGCAAAGCTGATGAGGTCTTGCCTTGGAAAAAGTTTAATAAAAATATGGCGGTGTCAATAGAATTTAATTTAGATTATTAATGAAACACACTCACGCTTATATTGTTGAACCTATTAAAGGTAGATACAGTAATAAGAAAAATGTTGGAGATAAACAATTAATATTAAACACATCTATAGAAGATCATAAGTTTGTGAACAGATCTGGCGTTATAATTGAAACTCCAATTGTTAAAGATGAATATAATTTACAAGTAGGTGATGAAGTAATTATACACCACAATGTGTTTAGACGTTATTATGACATGAGAGGTAATGAAAAAAATAGTACAAACTATTTTGAAGAAAAAAAGTACTTTTGTTATAGTGATCAAATATTTTTATATAAAAGAGGTGGTAAATGGTATGCACCACCAGGTTTTTGTTTTGTAAAACCGATTAAAAGCACTGATAATCTAACAATAGATAAAGAAAAGCCTCTCACAGGTGTTTTAAAGCACGTAGGAAGCAATCTAAAGAGCTTTAATCTACAAGATGATGATTTAGTAGGTTTCACACCAAATAGCGAATATGAGTTTGTTATAGACAATGAACGATTATATAGAGTACCATTCAATTCAATATCAATTAAATATGAACGCAAAGGAACTGAAGTCGAATATAATACAAGCTGGGTATAAAGCGGTACACGAGCTTATACGTGTTGCTGAAGAAGAGATTATAGTAGAAGGTGATGATGAACTTGCTGCTGATAGATTAAAAAATGCCGCAGCTACAAAAAAGCTTGCAATTTTTGATGCTTTTGAAATACTTACACGTATTGAAGCTGAAAAAAACTTAATGGAAAATAAACCAGTTGAGGGTAAAGAAAGTTTTAGTGGTTTTGCTGAAAAAAGATCTAGATAATGTATAAACAGTATTTAGTCAAGACTATAAACCCAATAAAAAATAACGTTATTAAAAGAAATAATCGTTATAAAAAATGGGAATATGGATATAACAAAGAGTATGATGTTGTTATAATAAGCAAAAATGGCATGATAGGTGAAATCATAGAGGTTCAGGGTTTATGTATAGCATTGCCTGCGGAGCCTAAACATGTGGATAAATCGGATGATAGATGGACTCCAAGCATTTATCCTAAAGAGTTAAAGCAGATTAAAACTATATTTGACTGGGCATCAATGCCTGAAAACTTTAAAAACAAATGGTATGGTTACATTGATGAAGAGTTTAAAAAAAGAGATGAAGGGCATTGGTTCTGTAATAATAAACTTTCAACTTATATTACTGGCACTCATTACATGTACCTGCAGTGGACCAAGATTGATGTGGGGAAGCCAGATTATAGGGAAGCAAATAGAATTTTCTTCATCTTTTGGGAAGCTTGCAAGGCCGATAAAAGGGCTTATGGGATGTGCTACCTTAAGAATAGAAGGTCAGGATTTAGCTTTATGTCCAGTGCTGAAACAGTCAATCAGGCAACAAGCACTTCTGACGCCCGCTTTGGGATACTCAGTAAGACAGGATCTGATGCTAAGAAGATGTTTACAGACAAGGTTGTACCGATATCCGTTAACTATCCATTCTTTTTCAAGCCAATACAAGATGGGATGGACCGTCCCAAAACTGAACTTGCCTATCGTGTCCCAGCCTCAAAACTCACACGTAAATCCATTACTGCCAAAGAGACCAGAGAAGAACTTGAAGGCCTCGACACAACGATTGACTGGAAGAACACAGGAGACAACTCGTATGATGGGGAGAAACTTAAACTCCTTGTACATGACGAATCCGGTAAATGGGAGAGGCCCGATAATATCCTTAACAACTGGAGGGTTACAAAAACAACATTAAGATTAGGTAGTAAAATTATTGGTAAGTGTTTAATGGGTTCTACTTCAAACTCTTTAGATAAAGGAGGAGGTAATTTTAAAAAACTTTATAATGACTCAGACGTTACTAAACGAAATAAAAATGGACAGACTAGCTCGGGATTATATAGTTTGTTCATACCTATGGAATGGAACTACGAAGGATACATTGATTCTCATGGATACCCTGTATTTGATACTCCGGAAAAACCCATACTTGGAAACGATGGAGGCTATATCGATATCGGAGTAACGGAGTTTTGGAACAATGAAGTAGATGGATTAAAACATGATAGTGATGGATTAAATGAATATTACCGTCAATTTCCTCGTACAGAAGAACACGCATTTAGAGATGAAGCTAAAAACAGTATATTTAATTTAACTAAAATATACGAGCAAATAGATTATAATGAAGATGCTTTAAGAAGTGGTCTTGTTACTAAAGGAAGTTTTTTATGGGAAAATGGTATAAAAGATACTAAGGTAATATTTTCACCAAATAAAAATGGTAGATTTTTAGTTAGCTGGACACCTCCTAATAACTTAGAAAATAATGTAATAGTAAAGAATGGGATTAAATTTCCTGGTAATGAGCACATGGGTGCTTTTGGTTGTGACTCATATGATATATCAGGTACAGTAGATGGTATTGGATCAAAAGGTGCATTACATGGCTTAACAAAGTTTAGTATGGAAGATGTGCCACCTAACACGTTTTTTTTAGAATATGTTGCTAGACCTCAAACTGCTGAAATGTTTTTTGAAGATGTATTGATGGCCATAATTTACTATGGCATGCCTATACTAGCTGAAAACAACAAGCCTAGATTATTATATCACTTAAAGAGAAGAGGTTATAGAGGTTTTTCAATGAATAGACCAGATAAAATATGGAACAAACTATCCGTTACAGAAAGAGAAATAGGTGGTATACCAAATACATCTGAAGATATAAAGCAAGCTCACGCTGCTGCAATAGAAACTTATATTGAAAAATATGTTGGTTACAAAGAAGATGGTGTAGGTAATATTTATTTTAACAGAACTCTTAATGATTGGGCTAGGTTTGATATAAATAAAAGAACAAAATATGATGCAACTATTAGCTCTGGGTTGTCTATTATGGCTTGTAATAGGCATTTATATCATCCTAAGCCAAAATACGAAAAACCAACATTAGATTTAAAAATAAAAACGTTTAACAATAAAGGAATGCATTCGCAAATAAATTAATAGCATGGCTGAAACAATATTAAAAAGTTCATTTCCTAGTCAAATAGCAAGTGATGCTGAAAAATCTAGCTTAGAATACGGATTAAAAGTGGCAAGAGCTATTGAACACGAGTGGTTCAAGAGAGACTCTGGTGCAACAAGATTTTATTCTAATAGAGATGAATATCATAGATTAAGGTTGTATGCTAGAGGTGAGCAATCTGTAAAAAAATATAAAGATGAATTATCTATAAACGGTGATTTATCTTATCTTAATTTAGATTGGAAGCCAGTACCTATTATACCAAAATTTGTAGATATAGTAGTAAACGGTATGTCTGATAGGATGTATGATGTTAAAGCTTTTTCACAAGATAGTTCTAGTAGTAAAAAAAGAACTGAATATGTGGAATCTATAATGACAGACATGCAAACTAAAACTTTTAATGATCGCGTTCAGTCAGAATTAGGTATTGATGTATATAACACTAAAAAAGAGTTATTACCAGAAAACGAAGAAGAATTAGCATTACACATGCAGCTTGAATACAAGCAAGCTATAGAAATTGCTGAAGAGCAGGCTATTAATGTTATATTTAATACAAATAAATATGATTTAACTAGAAGAAGGGTTAATTATGATTTAGTTACTATTGGTATAGGTTGTGAAAAGAATAACTTTAATAAATCACAAGGTATTAAATTAGAATATGTTGATCCATCTGATCTAGTTTATTCTTATACTTATTCTCCTTATTTTGATGATATATATTATGTTGGTGAAGTAAAAAGCGTGACTATCAATGAGTTAAAAAAAGAATTTCCTGATTTAACAGAAGAAGATTTAAAATCACTAACAAAACAAGGCACACAAACATCCGCATCACATAATAAATTTATAAACGAGGATAGTGTTTTAGATGCTAATACAATACAGATTTTATATTTTAATTATAAAACATACAACAATGAAGTATATAAAGTAAAAAGAACAGCCTCTGGTGCATTAAAGGTTATTGAAAAAGATGATCAATTTAATCCACCTAAAGATACTAGAACACTGTTTGATAAAATATCTAGGTCAGTAGAGGTTGTTTATGATGGTGCTTTTGTTTTAGGTACTAAAAAAATGCTTAAATGGGAATTATCAAAAAACATGATTAGACCTAAGAGCGATACAACAAAAGTAATGTTGAACTATAACATCGTAGCACCTAGAATATACAAAGGACGTATTGAATCTTTGGTTAGTAGAGTAACAAGTTTTGCTGATATGATTCAATTAACTCATTTAAAGCTACAACAAGTGTTATCAAGAATGATACCTGATGGAGTTTATTTAGATGCAGATGGTTTAGCTGAGATTGATTTAGGAAACGGTACAAATTATAATCCACAAGAAGCATTAAACATGTTCTTCCAAACTGGTAGTGTTATCGGTAGATCTTTAACACAAGACGGAGATATGAATCCTGGTAAAGTTCCTATTACTGAATTAACGTCTAATGGTGGTAATAATAAAATAAGTTCTCTTATAAATACTTATAATTATTATTTACAAATGATTAGAGATGTAACTGGTCTTAATGAGGCTAGAGATGGTTCTACACCTGATGCTAATGCATTAGTTGGTGTTCAAAAACTTGCAGCAGCAAACTCTAATACAGCTACAAGACATATATTACAATCAAGTTTGTATTTGACAGTTAAAACAGCAGAGGCTATTAGTCTTAGAATATCTGATATATTAGAATTTTCACCAACAAGAGATGCTTTTATATCTAGCATAGGAAGGTTTAATGTTGGCACTTTAGATGATATTAAAAACATGCATTTACATGATTTTGGTATATTCATAGAGTTAGCTCCAGATGAAGAAGAAAAACAGTTGTTAGAAAATAATATACAACAAGCTTTATCTAAAGATCAAGTGTTTTTAGAAGATGCTATCGATATTAGAGAAGTTAAAAACTTAAAGTTAGCTAATCAACTTTTAAAAGTAAGAAGACGTAAAAAGCAGCAGAAAGATCAAGAGATCCAACAACAAAACATACAAGCTCAAGCTCAAGCTAATACTCAGACTCAACAAGCTGCAGCACAGTCTGAAATACAAAAACAACAAGTAATAACACAGCAGAACTCTCAATTAGAGCAGATGAAAGCTGACCTTGAAATAAGAAGATTACAAACTGAAAAGGAGTTGAAAAAAGAGTTAATGCAATTTGAATTTAACTTAAACATGAAACTAAAAGCTCAAGATAAAACCTTAGTTGATTCTAAAGAAAAATATAAAGAAGACAGAAAAGATGAAAGAACTAAAATTCAAGCTTCACAACAGTCTCAGTTAATAGAACAAAGGCAAGGCAATAGTAAGCCACAGAGTTTTGAATCTTCTGGTAACGATACAATGGGTAGTGGTTTTAACCTAGAACAATTTGAACCAAAATAAATTTTTTAATTAATTATATGTTATTTTATTATGTCTGAACAAACAAAAGAAGTAGAGAATGTAGATATTACAGATACTACGCAAGAAAATGAAACAATTGAAACAACACCACAAGAAGACAATACTGTCAAAGTGGATTTAAGTAAACCACAAGAAGACGACAATGTTGTTAAAGTGGATTTAAGAGAACAACCTAAAAAAGAACAAGATACCATTCAGGACCAAGAAACAAAAGTTGTGGATGCGGATGAACAAACCGAAGTTAGCAAAGAAGTGGACGGAGAAGTACAAGCCGATAACACAGAAAGCGAAACAGAGGAAAATGTTATAGAGCTTGTACAACAGGATGAAAATACACAAGAGAAAAAAACATTATCTGATAAGATAAAAGATATTCCTGAAAAGCTTAAACAACAAACTGAGGATGTAAATAATACTCAAGAAGTCAATGAATTACCTGAGAATATCAATAAGTTAGTTGATTTTATGAAAGAAACAGGTGGTACACTTGATGATTACGTTAAGTTAAACAAAGATTACAATTCTATGGAAGACATGGAGTTGCTAAAAGAACATTATCGTCAAACAAAACCTCATTTAGCTGAAGATGAAATAAATTTTTTAATAGAAGATTCTTTTGATTATGATGAAGATGTTGATGAAGTAAGAGATGTTAAAAGAAAAAAATTAGCATTAAAAGAAAGTATTGCTGAAGCAAAAACAAATCTAACTAGTTTAAAAGGTAAATATTACGATGAGCTTAAGTTAAGTTCAAAGTTAACCACAGAACAGAAGGAGGCGGTTGAGTTTTACAATAGTTATAAAGAAGAACAAGATTCTACACAAAAGTTAACACAAAAACAAAGATCTATATTTCAAGAAAAAACAAACAATTTGTTTACTAACGAATTCAAAGGTTTTGAATATAAAGTTGGTGATAATAAATACAGATTTAAAGTTAAAGATGTTGATGTTATTAAAGATAGTCAAAGTGACATTAATAATTTAGTTAGTAAGTTTACTGACAATGAAAATAATATTAATGATGCTTCTGGTTACCACAAGGCACTTTTCACTGCAATGAATGCTGACTCTATTGCTAGTCATTTTTATGAGCAAGGCAAAGCTGATGCAATAAAGCAACAAGTGTCTAAATCTAAAAACATCGATATGAATCCAAGAGGTACACATCAAGAAGTTACGTCTAATAGTGGATTTAAAATAAGAGCCGTTAGTGGAGATGATAGTTCAAAACTAAGAATTAAAATAAAACAATAATTTAAAACCTAAAATAAAATGGGATTATTAAAAACAGGCGGATCGTTTCCTGCGGGATTAACACCGTCGCCAACTAAAACACTTTTTTCAGGTAACTACCTGACATTTGATTCCGGCTCAGGAGGCGGAACATTTGCACAACAATTTTTACCAGACGTATACGAAAAGGAAGTTGAAAGATACGGAAATCGTTCTGTATCATCTTTTTTACGTATGGTAGGAGCTGAGATTCCTTCTGCTTCAGATCAAGTTATTTGGTCAGAACAAGGAAGATTACACATCGCTTATGATTCAGCTGCTGCGCACACAACAACTGGAGTTATTACAGAAAATGGTCACGCAGTACGCGCTGGACAAACTGTAGCAATTGCAGAAGGATTAGTCACTATTAAAGGTGTTGTTTCCGCTGTAACAACAAATACATTTACTGTATTAGCTTATGGTGGTTCTACTCTTGATGCTGCTGGATTATCAACTGGTACAGCTGTAGCTGTAAAAGTATTTGTATATGGTTCAGAGTTTGCTAAAGGAACTGCTGGAATGACAGGATCTATAGATGCTGGCTTTCAACAATTCAGTAATTCACCAATTATCATTAAAGATAAGTATTCAATTTCAGGATCTGATGCTGCTCAAATTGGGTGGGTAGAAGTAACTACTGAGAATGGTGCATCTGGATATTTATGGTATTTAAAATCTGAGCATGAAACACGCTTACGTTTTGAAGACTATTTAGAAATGTCTATGGTAGAAGGAGAAAAAGCTGCGGCTGGATCTGGAGCTATTGGAGCGAGCTACAAAGGAACTGAAGGTCTTTTTGCTGCTATTGAATCAAGAGGAAATATTTATCAAAACTTTAACTCAGGTGAAGCTACTTTAGCTAATTCTGGAGCAGATAGAACTGCACTTGGAGATTTTGATGAAATTCTTAAAAATCTTGATAAGCAAGGTGCTATTGAAGAAAACATGCTATTTTTAAACCGTGCAACTGCATTGGCTTTTGATGACATGCTAGGTGCTGTTAATGCTCATTATAACGGAGGATCTTCTTTCGGAGTATTTAACAACAGCGAAGATATGGCTTTAAACTTAGGATTTAGTGGTTTCCGTAGAGGATCTTACGATTTCTATAAAACTGACTGGAAATATTTAAATGATGCTGCAACACGTGGTCTTACTGAAGATATTGATGGTGTACTTGTACCTGCCGGTACTTCAACTGTATACGATCAACAATTAGGTAAGAACATCAAACGTCCTTTCTTACATGTTCGTTACCGTGCTTCTGAAGCTGATGATAGAAAAATGAAATCTTGGATCACTGGATCTGTAGGTGGAGTTTATACTTCTGATGTTGATGAAATGAACGTACACTTCTTGTCAGAAAGATGTTTATGTGTTCAAGGTGCTAACAACTTTACTTTATTTAAGTCTGTTACTCAATCATAATTACTAGTGTAAGATTTACCCCTGTTTTATTGACAGGGGTATTTTCTTACTTTTTATAAATCATATTATATTATATCATGGCAAAAAAGAAAACAGCGGAAAACGTTATAGACGTGCCGCAAAAAGAACAAAATACCACTGTTAATACAGTAAAAACCACAAATAACTTGTGGGATGTTAAAGATAGAACCTATGTGTTAAATGGTAGTAAAACCCCTATAACATTCACGTTAGCTTCAAGACATCACAATAGGAATCCATTAATGTGGTGGGATGAAGATAAGAGTGTATCAAGAGAATTAAGATACGCATCTAATCAAAGATCACCTTTCAGAGATGAACAAGATGGATTTTCAACTTTAAAACACATAGTGTTTAGAGACGGAACTTTATTTGTTCCAAAGTCTCAACAGTCATTACAAAAATTACTATCATTATACCATCCACAAAAGGATTTAACTTATTATGAGTTAGATAACGCAGCAGATGCTAAAAATGATTTACTAGATATAGAGTTAGAAATTGAAGCACTAAATATTGCTAAAGATTTAGACATAGAACATGCTGAGGCCGTTTTAAGAGTAGAACAAGGATCAAGCGTTTCTAAGATGACTTCATCTGAGATCAGAAGAGATTTACTTTTGTTTTGTAAAAGAGATCCAGGTTTGTTCATTAATTTAGTTAATGATGAAAACGTACAATTAAGAAACTTTGCTATAAAAGCAAGTGAAGCTGGTATTATTAGTATTTCAGGTGATCAAAAAAGTTTTTATTGGGCAAGTAATAATAAAAAGTTAATGTCAGTACCTTTTGATGAAAATCCATACTCTGCATTTGCAGCGTATTTAAAAACAGATGATGGTGTTGAGGTTTACAGATCAATAGAAAAGAAAATAAAATAATCATCTATAGTGGCGTGGCCATCTTATAGGTGGCCATTTTACTATAAACAATAAAAATATGATAAGCGTAGATACAGTATACCAAAGAGTACTTGCTATTTTAAATAAAGAAAATAGAGGTTATATGACTCCGCAAGAGTTTAATCTTCTAGCAAATCAAGCACAGTTAGAAGTGTTTGAACAATATTTCTATGACTTAAGTCAGTTTAATAGAGCAGGAGGTGTGACAAATGAATACGCTGACATTGTAAAAAATATTAAAGAAAAAATAAACTTATTTAAAACAAACGTAACGCTTAATAAAAGTGGTAATAAATTTGTTTTACCATCTAACATGTATCGTCTTGGCACTGTATATTATAATGATTTAATTGAAGTTGAAGAGATAGCTGAAAATGAATTATTATTTATGCAACAATCTCCATTAGCTAAACCATCCGCTGGTCAACCTGTGTACACTAGAACAGGTAATAATATAGCTGTATATCCTTTAACTATAATTTCACTTATAAAATGCTCATTAATAACATCTCCGCCTAGAATTAGCTGGGCTTACGAAGACGTTAATGGCTCGGCCTTGTATAATGCAACAAGTTCTGTTAATTTTGATTTACATGAATCAGATGAAACAACTATAGTATATAAAGTACTAAGTTACGCAGGGTTAATTATTAAACAACCTGAAGTAAGTCAAATAGCTGAACAAAAAGATACTATTAAAGTACAAAAAGAAAAATCATAACAAATGGCTTTATCAAAATACACTCCAAAAGATTATTACGAAGGCAGTAATAAAGGTTATTATCAATTTGTAACTATAGCAGACATAATAAGTAACTTTATGGTTTCTTATGTTGGTGATGATAAAATAATAAAATCAGCAAAAAGAAATGAAGTAGGTTACCATGCTCAACGAGCTTTGCAAGAATTAAGTTATGATACTATTGACAATGTTAAATCTATAGAAATAGAGGTTCCTCCTTCATTATCTATACCTATACCTCATGATTTTGTTAGTTATGTTAGATTAACAGCTGTAGATCAAGCTGGTATAGAAAAACCATTAAAACCCGCTGATACAACTTCAGCACCTACACCAATACTGCAAGACGATAAGTACAATTATCTTTATGATAACAATAATAATCTTCTTGTTGCTACAGAATCTGAAGCTATAAAAAGATTTAAAACAAATGATTCTAATGAAACTAAACTTCAAGATACTAGTGAAATTAATTATCTAGAAGAAGGTTATGGTTATAATGTTGATTATGGAAAAAGATATGGTATTGATCCACAAAGAGCAACTAGGAACGATCTTTTTGTTATAGATCAAAGAAGAGGTGTTATATCTTTTAGTAGTGGTGTTAAGGGTAACATATTAATTTTAAAATATGTTTCAGATGGTTTAAATATAGATGATGACTATAAGTTACATAAGTATGCTGAAGAAGCTATGTACAAGTGTATAGCATTAGCTATCATGTCAGCTAAGTCTAACATACCTGAGTATCAAATTAATAGATTAAAAAAAGAAAAGAAAGCAAGTTTAAGAAATGCTAAGCTAAGATTAGCTAATATAAATATAGAAGATTTAACACAAGTAATGAGAGGTAAATCAAAACAAATTAAACATTAAATATGGCAGAACTTAAGCATACTTTTACATCAGGTCGTATGAATAAAGATCTTGATGAAAGACTTGTACCTAATGGTGAGTATATTGATGCTTTAAACGTTCAAGTTTCTTCATCAGAAGGCTCAGACGTTGGTGCTGTTGAAAATCTATTAGGTAATATTAAGGTTTCTAATTTAAACTTACCTAACGCTAGAGTTATTGGCGCTACTACATACGGTATTGATGATAAGATATTTTTCTTTGCTACATCTGATGTTTTAGATGGTATATATGAAATTGAAGGAAATAAAACAAATCCTATTTTAATTGATAGGAAAACAACAAATACTGTACAACTTCAAGGTATCGTTGTTAGTTCTAACTTAGAAGGAGAGTTTGTTGTAGAATTAATATCTGAAAGTTCTTTAGCTTCCATCATTGGAAATGATGTTCCTAAAATTGAAGATGAAGAGAAACTAGTGCTAAATAATATAGATATTAGTTCTTCTAATTTTATCATTTCTATACCTAAAAATACTGTATTAAAAAAAGATGGTAATGGTCATTTTGTTTTTAAAAACATAAAATATAATAATAAAAAATACGGTAATATAGATGCTGTAGCTGAGTATACGGGTGGAGGTATATTGAATTTTTCTAAAAACAATTTAATAACAGGTATTAATGTTATTGATGATTTGTTATTTTGGACTGATAATTTAAATCAACCAAGAAGGATAAATATAAACGAATTCAAAAAAAATACTAATGGTGTTATTGATGAAGATACTCAAATAGAGTTTGCAATAAAAGATAATACTACTGGTTCTAGTACTGTTGTAAAATTAAAAAGACCTTTTAATGAAGATGATATAAGTGTTATAAAGAAAGCACCTATGTATGCTCCTTCATTAGGTTTATTTGATACTGTTTCCGATGGTATAGTAGATATAAAATATACTTTTGATTTATCTAATGTATATGTAGGTGAAATTTTAAAACTTGAAAATTTATCTTCTTATCCATCTTGGAAAGTTGGTGATTTTGTTAACGTTTCTTCTGTTGATGTTGATTCATCAATAGAATGTAGTGTCAAAAGTGTAAGCGATACTTTAATAGAGTTAAATGTTGTTACAATATCTGGTGAATTTGATGCTAGTTATGAATTTGACATTGAATTAAAAGAAAAGAAAGCTCTATATGAACTTAACTTTGTTCGTTTTGCTTATAGATGGAAGTATAAAAATGGTGAATACTCAGTTATGTCTCCATTTACAGAACCAGCTTTTATTCCAGATGAATTTAAATATGACGGCAAAGAAGCTTTTAATTATGGGATGATAAATCAGCTTCAAAGAGTTGTTTTGTCAAATTTTGATCTAGGTAATGATGATATAGAAGAAGTTGATATTCTATTTAAAGAAGGTAGAAATCAAAATATATATGCATTACAGACTAAAAAGAAAATAGATTTTACAGGGGTTTTTGAAATAACAAAAGAACAAATACATTCAGTGGTCCCTAATGATCAGTTATTAAGACAATGGGATAATGTACCTAAAAGAGCAAAAGCACAAGAGGTAACAGCTAATAGGGTTATATATGGCAACTATACACAGAACTACGATGTGTATAACGAACCTGATATGACTATTTCAGTTGAGCAAAGAGACGATCTATTTAAAAGAACAATAAAATCTAATAGAACTTATCAATTAGGAGTTACTTACATAGATGATTACAATAGACACACGCCTGTTCTTTCTAATGATACAGGTACTTACACTTTAGATAAATCTAATTCTACAATTAGAAATAAATTTTCTATAAAGTTAAACAATCAAGCACCTGCTTGGGCTAAACATTTTAAGTATTATGTAAAAGATGTTTCTGGAGAGTATTATAATCTTTCAGCTGATAGATTTTATCAAGATTCTGAAAATGGTTTTACTTACGTATCTTTCCCTTCTTCTGATAGAAACAAAGTTACAGAAGAAAATTATTTATTATTAAAGAAAAAACATGGATCTAATGACCCAATAAATGAAATTGATAATAGATATAAAATTATTAATATTTTTTCAGATCCACCTGAATTTATAACTAGCAGAAAAAAAGTTGTTTTTTCTATTGGTGACGTGTTATTTACAGATGATTACTCGGGTTCGGGTGGTGGTAACACTATAACAAACAAAAACCAAACTAGTGTTGAGAATTCATCTCCTATAAAAGACTATGCTACTGTTCAAATAAAGAAAGCCAATGGTAGCTCTGATGGTGTTCCTATAGATGATGCCAACGAAATTAAACCAGGTAGATTTATACAGTTTGCTTATGGTTCAAAAACATCAGACATATATGAAATAAAATCTATTCAACAACACCCTGAAGGAGATAATGAAATAAAAATAACTGTTACAGAGCCTTTTGATGATGATGTAGATGTTATTTATGGTAAAGTAGCACCTTTTAATCTAGGTGATGCATCAACACAAGCTGGTGTAAGTATAAATATATATGAAACATATACCGCTGCTGGAGATAAAGAATTTGATGGTAGATTTTTTATTAAATTAAAAACAAACTCAGTTTTATCTAACTCTATAATTAAAGAGGAAATTGGTGGTAAATCTTATTTAGCAAAAGATGGAATACCTCTTAATGGTGTTTTTGCTGAACAATACGATCCAGGTTCTAGAAGTAACACTGGGTTTAATAACGTTGCTAGATATAAAAAATCAGCAACTTCAGATCCTTTAATACCTTTTATAGTATCTCAAGGAGGAAGTCCTAGTGGAAGCAAAACAATAGGTACTATAAAATATAACATAACACTTGAACAAGCTACTCACAACAGCGACACACAATTCGATCAAGTTGCTAAAAGAATAAAAGTTGGTGATTTTGTTAGATTTAAAAATCCAGATGGAACTTTACATCACGATACTGTATACGAAGTTGGATCTAAAGCTATCACTGAAAGAAAACAAACAAGCTGGAGTGGTAAAACTTTTCTTGACAAAGATAGAGTTATAAAAGAATTATCTCTTTACTTTATAGATATTGACACTGCTGATTCAAAACCATTAGAATCTAAAGTTGTTACAAAAGGTGACAACACTTATGATGAAGAGATTGTAATGGAAATATTAGAAGAGCTTAATGAAGAAAAAATTATTATAAAAGATCCTGCAATATTTGAAACTGAACCTCTTGAACAAAAAACAGAACTAAACATATACTACGAGACTGAAAAAGCTATTCCAATAGCAGAGCATGATCAAACACATGTGATAGAATGGTATAATGCATTTGCTTTTGATAATGGCGTTGAATCAAATAGGATAAGAGATGATTTTAACGCAATATTTGTAGATAGTGGAGTAAAAGCATCTACAGTACTAGCTGAACCTTTTAAAGAAGAGCATAAGTTTAATGGAATAATTTGGTCTGGTATTATAAATTCAAGATCAGGGACAAATCAATCGAATCAATTTAACATGGCAAATGCCATAACAAAAGATGTTTTACCATCTTATGGTAGTATACAAAAATTCTTTGCTAGAGATAGTGATTTAGTTATATATTGTGAGGATAAAGTAATAAGAGCTTTAGCTGATAAAGACATACTTTATAATGCTGATGGGAGTAGTAATTTAACCGCTAGCAATAGAGTTATTGGTAATGTTATTCCTTTTGCTGGTGAGTATGGTATATCAACAAACCCAGAATCATTTGCTTATAATGGCTTTAGAGCTTATCACACTGACAGTAAAAGAGGTGTTGTTCTTAGATTATCAATGGATGGTTTGACACCTATTAGTAATGCTAATATGAATGGCTTCTTTGAAGATAGATTATATAATTCAGGTCAATACATTATTGGTTCTTTTGATAATAGAAATAAATTATATAATTTAAGTTTTGAAAATTTAGATACCGTTTGCTTTGATGAAAGAATAGGTGGTTGGGTTACTAGAAAGTCATATTTACCTGAATATGCTTTATCTTTAAATGACAGGTATTTTACGTGTTTAAATGGTGATATTTGGGAACATGATATTGAAATTGTTCCTAGAAATAATTTTTACGGACAACAATATACCACTAAAATAGTTTTAGATGTAAATGACAATCCTTCTGTGGTTAAAAAATACAAAACATTAGCATATGAAGGTACTTCTGGTTGGAAAGCTGATATGTTTACAGATCAACAAAAAAGTTCTAAACTAACTTTTAAAGATAAAGAAAATAAATACTTTTCTAATATCACAGGTGAAGCTAAATCTTTAGATAATATAGATATTAAAAACTTCTCTGCTCAAGGTATAGGTAAATCAGTAAGAAAAACAACAATACCAATATCTAATCTAGCCATTGTCAAAGGCGTTAATGGAGAAATAATAGTTATAAATGGTGGTGGTGGTATTGGATCCTTAGGATCTGATTTTATAATATCTGGTATTGGTCTTAATATAAGTAATAATGATACTGGTGGTTTAAATATAACTGGTGGTAACATAAATACAACAACTGGAAATGGTAATACCACTGGAGGTGTAGGTCTTGGAAACACAGACACTGGTGGAGATATTTTTAATGGTAATTTAGATATTTTAGATAATGGTAATGGTGGATTAGGAAATGTAGACACAACAGGAGGCTCTGGTGGGGTTGGTACTGTAAATCAAGATACTGATTATGGTGATCAGCTAGGAGCTATAAATAACACAACATCTACTTTTTCAATATCTAACATAAGCCAAAGCGCTGGTCCTTATGGTGTTAAGAGCGTTGATATAACAAAAAATCCTGGAGAAAAAATAAATCAAGTAACTTTTACTATTTATCCTAACAATGGTTATTATATTCTAGCATCTGACTTTACAAGTAGTGATGCTTTTACATTTACACAATCTGGTGACAATGTAACCGCAATACTTTCTCCAGATTTAACACAACCAACTTCTGATACAATGTATCAATACAATGTTAATGGTGTTGAAAGAAAAAAACCAGTGTCTGTTTCAGGTAGCTTTTCTTTAACATTAGATAATGCATCGAGTTCATCTCAAAGTTCTGGAACATTTGTTAGACAAGGAGATTATGGTGAAGAAAAAATAATAATTGAAAGAATTATAACTGCTAATACTGGTTATACTATATCTAAAAATGATATAAAAAGCAACAATAGTCTTGTTACTTTACAGAAAATACAAATATCAAATACTGCTGTAAAAGTTATTGAATCAGTTTATATCCCACAAAACAACACAACCAACTTAAATTACATAGTAACAGCAACAGCAAAGATTGTAGTTATAGCAGATAAATTTTTAGTTTCTAAATCTGTTTCTACTTCAGGTATATCTAATGACGGAGAAAATAGAAGTATAACAGTAAGAGGAGAACAAAATGCTAAGTTTAAATTTTTATTAGAAGATACAAGTGGTATTATAATAAGTGAAACTATAGAGTTAGATTCTAGCGGCAAAAAAATTATAGACATGCAATTTCCAGCTGGATCTGCAGCTGAGACATATACCATGAGTATAAGTAACTTAAGCGGTACTCAATTTGATAATAATTTTGGAGCTAAAACTATAGTTTTTTCTAGGCCATCTAAAGTTAGAAAAACAGCAGCATTCTTAGTAAACTACTCTAATACTATTAACGAAAATTTTTTACTAGAAGATTACGTAGGTGAATCTACAACTAGAAGTTTTAGTATTTCACTAACTCTTCCATCTGGAACATATACTATAGGAAAGCAACCAAGTACTCAAGATATATCCTTTGGCACAAACAACAATGGAGCTTCTATATCTTTAAATAACATATCTTTCTCTAGTAATGTGTTGACTGTTTCTGGTAATTTAAGTATTAACTCTTTTCAAGATAATGAAACCTACGTATTAGATGTGTTTTCTTTTGTTGGTGTAAATGTTACTACAACTTTTAACTTTTCTAAGACATCTCAAAATTCAAACACTTTAGGTAATTATACTTTCACACCTGCAGCTGGAACTAATACGGTAACTGGTGGTGCAGGATTATTATCAAATCCAAGTGATGCTGAGTATTTCTTTACGTTAACCCCATCTTCGTCTTATTCTTTTAAGACATCTATAGATGCTGATGACTTTGAAATATTAAGTTCATCAAATGTTGATGTAGCATCTATATACTGTTTGTCGGATCAATTGTTATTGAGAAAAGTTGGAACAAAACTAGAAATTGGTTTTAAAACAAAAGAATTTAACCAGCCAACAGCTTCTTCTACTTTTACTATTAGACCTAAAAATACTATTACAATAACAGAAACAACACCAACTGCTACGATACCAACTTTTAGTTTTAATCTAAAAGCATACGTTGCCAAAGATGGTGTTTCCCCTGTTTATCCAACTACACAAAGCAGTGGTTATATTCCTAATCTACCTGTTACTGGTAACAAGTTGCATCAGTTAACATTAAGTGCTCAGACAGGTGTATTTGATACTTCTGAAATATCAAATAATAATCTTTTCTACATAAATAACACTAATAGTACACACATAGCATTAGCTACAGCAGGAACTTATGGGTCTATAACTATAGCAGGTCCATGGGAAATAAGTTTAGATAAGAAAACTTTAGTAGTAAATTTATTGATAAACTTAGGAGGAAGTTCAGCTTTAACTTCAGGTTCAGTAGATATATATGCCAACTATTCAACCAAAAAAGCTGTAGATGCTAACAATAATATAGTAGATAAGTTTTATCTAATCGAAGCTAAATTAGCAGATTGTGTTCATGCTGTTGGAGGTAAGGATGAAAATATTTTACAATGGAGTTCTGTAAATGATACTGAAAATAGATGGCCAAAGTATTATTCAGATACTAAAACATTGTCTAATAACAGTAGGTTTTATTTAAGACCATCTCAATTTATAGCCGCTCCTGGAAATTTAGCTTCTACAGTAAGTTTGATACAAAAAAATAATCCAAATTTATTTTCTGTAGAAACAAGATATAACGGAAATATCTTAACTCACGGTTGGGTTGTAGATAAAGGTATTTGTACTTTTAACACTAATAATTTAACTTTAAGTTATAAATCTGATGGTGTTCCAGCAACTAAAATTAAAGATAAATATTATTATGATATTGTAGAGAGCTCAACACCTGTGTATAGCAACTTATATTCTGACGAGAAGGTAATTTTAACTGGATCTTATGATTTTGATAATATATCTAACTATGAAAGTGTATTACAACAACTTGTAGATTCTGGAAACCCTACAGTTAAACCAATACAAGGTGTAACTTTAAATGATGATGGTACTTTTTCTAAAGAAGTTTACTTTGATAAAGATGGTAATGCTTCTATTGACTTCTCTATGTTTAGAGGAGCTAAAGATTATTCTGTTGATTTAAAGTTTGATGATTTATCTGGCGATAATAACGTTGATAAAATAACTGCAAAATCTTATCCAATGGTTAGGCTAGCAGATACAGGTGAAGACACATTTAGCTATATAGACGCAAATGATTTAGATGGTTATGAAATAAAAAAAGAATACAAACAAGGCATAGAGTTAAATAGATTTTCTTTAGGTAATTTATTTGATAGTACTTCAACTAGAAAAACTAATGCAATATCACCTTCTGATGTAGCTTCATATAATTTAAATACATTTTCTTTATACGATGCTTTATTTACAGATCATACAGATGCATTCACCAGCAGTAACGATTCTAGTTTAGTTGATTTGTTTACTTCAGTTCCAGTTGAAGTTGTTAAATTTGATAATTATTTTTATGATGCACTTACTAATCAGGGTTCGGTTGCTATGAATAAGATGGGCTCACGTGTTTCATTTAGGATGAATCAATTAGATGCAATAACTTATGGTAAAATAAATGAATTTACAACACATACTGCTCAATCAGTGATTTTTCCAATAAATTTATTAAAAGGAGGTCTAAATCCTACTGGTGTTGATACTAGTAACATACAAGAATACTTTGGTTCTTCAGCAATTGATTTTGATGGAGGGCATGGAATGCCACACCAAAGTTTCAATAATAACACTCACATTTCAAGTTATATAGTAAGCAATTCACCAGGCGATAATATGTATCAAATTAAGACTAATACAAGAAAAAGTAGTACATCTATTGAATTTGATTTTTATTTTTTCCACCCAGTAGTTAGACAAGACAAAGCTTACACAAACAATTACTGGAAGCAAGATGAAAATGTTGATAAATTACACAATATAAGAATTCAACTACCATTTGTTGTTTATAGTAATAACACATATGCAGCAACAATTAACGCAGCTCTTTTTGATCAGTACATATCTCCTAGAAGAGGACTTGTGTTATTAGACGGCCAATCAAGTAATGGCACACTTGTTGGTAATAAAATACTTCTAGAAGCATCTAAGACGCCTAATGCTTCAAGTTTTAATCAATGGAGAAGTACATTTTAAAATATAATTATGGCAAATTTAACAATAAACTTTGATCAAAAATTAAACACTTCTTTACAAAAGGGTGATATAATATATTACGTTAAAAATAGTAAAGTTCAAGAGTTAGGCATATGTCAATCTGTAGCTTCAGATAGATATAGCTTTATTGTTGATGTTAGCAGCACAACACCAAGACCTAGCTTTGGAGATTACTTTATGTTTGCTAAAAATAATGTAATAAATAGTAATGGACTTATTGGTTACCACGCAAATGTAACCATGGAAAATGATTCAACTGAATTTGTAGAGTTATATGCTGTAAATTCTGAAATAATGTTAAGTAGTAATTAAAAATAATATAATGGGACAATTTGATCAATTTCAACAGGTAGACTTTGGAGGCATAAAAGCACCTGAATTACCTAGTTTTCAACAAGGTTTAGCTGGTGCTGCTGGTGGTGCTGGTGGTGTTGCAGCTGCTGGAGGTGGTATGACACCTGGGAAAGCGCAAGGTGTTGCAGGTATTGTTACTGGTATTGCTGGTATTGCACAAGGTATAATAGGTGGAGGTAAAAGACGAAGAGAACAAAGAGCTGCTGAAACTGAATTAAAACAACGTAAAAGTGCTTACGAAACTTTTGATTACAAAGATACTTCAGCTAACATGACCAATACGTTTGAAGACCTTACTGTCAACCAACAACAAGCACAATTTGAAGGTCAACAACAACAACAGGCTCTAGCTAGCACATTATCAGGTCTTGGAGCTGCTGCAGGTGGATCAGGTGTTGCTTCTTTAGCACAAACAATGGCTCAACAACAATCTCAAAACTTACAAAGATCAGCAGCTAGTATAGGACAACAAGAATCACGTAATCAAATGGCCTCGGCTCAAGGAGCACAACAATTACAAAGAGCAAGAGCGCAAGGAGCTTCTCAAAAACAAGAGTTTGAATTAGGTAGAACAGAAACATTATTAGATGCTGCTGGACAAAGAAAATCAGCTGCTGATGCAGCAAGAGCAAAAGCAACAGAATCTATAGTTGGAGGTATCGGTAATATTGCTAGCGGAGTAGCTAGCGCAGCTACCGGTGGGTTACCGATATAAATACCATTTTAAATAAACAAGAATATGCCAAGTAGATATTATAACCCTAGATTAGCAAGAAGTATTGCAAATTCAACAAAACAAAATGTTCTGAATTTAGCAGATCCTGTTGAAAAAGCTTTTCAACCTTTTACACAGTTGACAAAGGAGATGTACAATGCTCGTATGAAAGAGAAAGAAAAATATAATAAACAAAAAGAAAAGTTAGCTAACGAACAAAATGCTTACTTTGATAGGATGAACATTGTTGATCCTAACACTCTTGATCCTTCTTTAGAGCCTTTTGCAACACAAGATATACTAGGGAAACAACAAGAATATAGATTTATTGTTGAAAACACTGAAGGCTATGAAAGAATTAAAGGCTTAAAAGACATAAACAATGGTATTGATGTTTGGAAAAAATACAACACTTCATTAGCTACCTATCAAACGGATTATGTAGAAAGAAGAAATCCAGATCAAGAAGGTGGAGACAGAACTAGTAAGGTTAATGATTCTGTTACTTTAGAGATAGATAGAAGAAAAGCTAATAAAGAATATGAAGAGATATTACAGGGAGAAGATGGTAGGTATTATGCTGTTTTTAATCCACAAGAAGATAGTGCTATAGAAGAACCGGTTATGATACCGCTTGAGGAATGGGCTGATGCTTACAAGCCATTAGAAAGACAAACCAAAAAATATGTTGATGCTTTAGCTGGTTTTGATCAAATGATGGAAAAATCAAAAAGAGAATCAAGATGGGAAAGTGATCCTACTAATTTATCAGAAATTGAATCAACATTAACTTCTTTATCTTTTACAAAAGATGAAGCAATGTCTATAGCTATTGACTATTTAGACATGTCAGAAGAATCTTATGCAGGTGTGTTGCAACAAGATTTAGACAATGATGGTGTAGTTGGTACTCTTGATGATATTAATATGTGGGTTAAAGATCAATTAAGAACAGGTGCAATAACTACATTAAAAAATCTTAGAGAGGCTAAAGATTTAGCTATTAAAAAACAAAATAATATTCCTGGGCCATTAACAGCTGCTCAAATAAAAGAAATGGAAAGACAAAACAAAATTGCGTCTACAACAAATTCTTTATTAGAGATTAATTTTCCAATGGATAACAAAGGTAATTTAAATATATCATCTTCTGTTTTTTCAAATCAATTAGCAGAAGCTGGTTTCTCAGTTGCTGGTAAGATGTTAGAAGACGGTGAAACAGGTGAAAAATTTATTAATGTTAGAAATAATTTTACTAATGAAACTGCACAAATTTCAGCTTCTAATTTAACTGAAAGTGATTTTAAACGTATATTAATGGAATTAGCAGGAGATACTAAACAAGGTATAGATAAATATTTTCCTAAATCATTTATAGGTCCTAAAGAAGAAATTAATTTACCTGGTTTTCAAACGCCAGCTGAAGAGCCTACGCAAGGTGACGGAGCTGAAACTTCACTACAATTTTAAAATATAGCATGAATAAAATTTATATATATGAAGGTGCTGAATTTAATGAGGCACAAGTGGCTCAAGCCGCTAAAAACTTAGGTCTTTCCATTAGAGATTATATTGAAAAATATAGTTTGAAATTAAAAGGAGACGAGCCGGGAAAGCTATTAACCACGGATCTGGGTGCGCCTGTGGAAAAAAACCAAGCACCAGAATCTTTGGGTTTAACATTAACGGATACCACTTCAGTATCACAAGAGATTAAACCAGGTAAAACACCACAAACCGGTATACAGAACATTGGAGATGGGGACACACTAGCTTTAACGGAAGAAGATCAAGAATCCTCTAAAAACATAGTTAGTACATTGGTAGGTAAAACTGCTAGAGGTATATTAAATACGGCTAGTAATATACAATCAATACCTGAAAACTTATTATACGGAGGTATTGCTGCGTTTAATCCAGACATGACAGCTGAAGAAAAAATAGTAATGAAAAATGCTATTTCTACAGGAGTTTCTATAGCAACACCGTTGGCATCAAAAAACTTAAAAGATGCTGCAAAAGCAATGGATGGTGTTATCAAGAAGTATGATGATAAAGATATTTATACAGCAATTTCAAATGGCAATTACGTTGATGCATTAGAAATGACTGTTGGTGGTGCTTTAGAATCAGCACCTTCTATTGGAGCTGCTATGACAGGTGTAGGTGGTATAGCTGTTTTTGGTGCTAGTATTATGTCAAATAAATTTGACGAAGAGCTTAGGGCTGATCCTGAAAAATCCTTAGGTATGTTAACTTTAAATAGCTTGTTAACCGGAGCTAATGAAGCTGCCGGCGAATTGCTTACTAGAAAGTTATTATTTGCAACAAAGCTAATTAAAACAACAGGTGCTGCAGGAGCTGCTGCAGAATTTTTAGAAAATGGATTAAAGTCTATTTTTAAAAAATACGCTATAAAACCTGCTGGTGAAGGTTTTTCTGAATCTTTAACAGAGATAGCTAATGCAGCTATTGATAATATAACTTTAGGTAAAGACATAACATGGCCACAACTTAGAAATCAATTAGTAGAAGCATTTACAGTTGGAGCATTTACAGGTGGTGCTGTTAATTCTATACAAGATGCACATACTGATCCAATGAGTAAGAATCTTGCTGAACAGATACTAATGCCAAGCCAAACTCAATTTGAGCTCAGAAACAAGATGAATGACATGTCTAGGTTTGGTAGTGAGTTACAAAAATCTACAGAGCCCATGGAGCAGAAAGCTTACATGGATATGATGGCTGAAACAGAGCAAGAAATAATAGATTTAAAAAATAAAAATAAATTTGAAATAAATACTTTAGAGGGTGGTGATTTAAAAAAGTATAGTAAAAACAGAGATCAAGTATATAAACTTGATGATATTAATAAAAAAGAAACAACTCCATTTGTTGTAAGAAAAAGAAACAGTGATTTAATAAAAAAATTAAATAAAGAAAACAACGGGATAATACAAGAATCTGTTGAAAAAAATTATGAAAATAATTTAACGTCTATTCAAGAATACTCAAGAAACATGAATTATGATGTTAAAGAGTTTACATCTCAAGAGTCTTTTGATGAGTTTTTAGATAAAAAGAAAGGAGAGAGAGCTGTTCGTTTATCAACTGAAGGTATTATATTTCCAAGTTCTAATTTAATTGTAATTAACAAAAATGCTGCCATAGCATCAAGAAACATAAATGCACCTGCTCACGAGATGTTACACGCTGTTATGGTGAAAAGTATGATTGATGGTGAATCAAATGCAGAAGCTTTTGCTGAAAGTATATTTGAAATTCTTAAAAATAAAGTATCAAAGGATGGTCAACAAGATACAGAATTTACTCAAAGATTACAATCATATATGTCAATGAATAACTACGGTCGTAAAAAATTAAATCAAGAGGTTATGACTTTGTTTAATGACGGTCTAGTTACTGGTGATATTGATTTATCAGAAAGCAAACTAACTGAGTTAGGTGATATCATGAGAAGGACTTTTTATAGTTTTGGTTTTCAACGTAAGTTTGATAAACCTCAAGACGTATTAAATTTTCTTAAAGACTACAACAACTCAATAAAAAAAGGTTATGTAGACAAATCTATAGTGCGTATAGCAAAAGAAGGTGCACAAGGTAGATTGTTATCCAAAGATGATAATGTTAACCAAGAAGTTGGTGAGATGATGTCTATTAATCGAAAAGCATTAATAGAAGAAAACAAACAAATACTTGCTAGTGTAAAAAACGATTCAAGTAAACTTACTAGTGAGCAAAAATTAAAAATATCTAACAACGTAAGTAAGATAAGAAACTTTGATGAAGCCACTGAGACTAAAGCTCCTGATGGTGTTTCAAAAAAGTCAATTGAGCTTTCTGAAAAAACACAACAAGTTTATAAAGAAAAAGGTACATCATTTGAAGCTCTTGAAGAGATAATTCAAATAAATAAACCTTTTATAAAATCAACTGTAAATAGATTTTTTAAAGAAAATGATGGCTTTAAAGAAAGAGCTATAGATAAAGAAACTTTTGAGTTTTATTTAAAATATGGTATAGACAATAAAAGAACAGCAAACTCTATTTATAGATTATTAAAAACATATAAACCAGAAATGGGTAAACCTCTTTCTCAATATATAATGCAGAATCTACCAAATAGAGCTAAAGGTTTGTTAACTCAAGTTGTTGGAAAGGATGTTACTATAGGCGCTTCTGATATTGATACAGCTTTTGATATAGGAGAGGAAATGGAATTACCGGAACTTCCTTTAAGATTGCAACGTAGAGCAATATCATTAGGTATTAAAAAAGACATCTATAGTTCTATAACAAGTAATGTGAAAAATAGATTAATGTCAACATTACCCGTGTATTATAGAAGAGATTTTATCTCAAGACTTCAAAATGATTTTAGATCTGATTTTGCTAGCGCTATTCAGAAGACTTGGCCAAAAAAAGAAGCAGCTTGGGAAAAGTATGTGAATGAAAATATAGAAGCTATATATGAAACTTTTACTCAAGAAAAAGTTAGAGCCTCTACTTCAGGTAATTTACGTGATATACTTTATGATAAAAATAAATTAAAACCTCTTGACGAAGTAAAAGAGCAATTAATAGAATACTATGTGTATCCAAAAAGTAAAACATCTACTGATATACGTAAAAAAACTGAATATTCAGCAAACTTAAGATCACAACATAAATTACAATTATCACAACAAATAGCTGATGCTATTGGTTTTGATGCTGCAGCCGATATACTTGAAACAGATCCAGATGTGCAAGAGGCTTTTAATTTTAAGCAAAAAATGTCTATAATGCAAACTGGTTTAGTAGAATCTGCTTTTGATGAAAAAGAAATTATTACTAATACCTTAGAATTTATAAATGATAAAATAAGAAACATAGATCTTAACTCATTAGAAAGCGCAGCTAAAGAAAGATTGAGAAAAATAAGTAGAGCTGCTTTAAAATTGTCACAACAATCTAACTTTAAAGATATGGACATAGTTGATATAAACAATTTCTTTATTGAAGAATTTGGTTTAGATTATGTATCATCATTCAATGTTTTAGAATCTAACTATAATTTATTACAATATGTTAAAACTTCTGATTCTGTAGATAGAAATGAATTAAAAGAACTCTACGATGTGGCAGAAAAATCTTTAGATAATTTATTAAAAGTTGTATATAAAAAAGGTGAAACAGAAAACGAACCAACTAAAAAAGACAACTTTAATACATTTGAAGAGTTTTACAGAAAAGAAGAAGGTATAGAAGAAGATGATGAATTATATTCTTTAAGTAAAAAATATATAATAGAAACCTTAAATGAGTTTAATGTTTTGCCTAAAGATTATAAAAAAATGACACGTGGTCAATTAGAAGACTACATGAATAATAAAGCTTTTGAAGAAAAGAAAAAACAAATAAAAGGAAAAAAAGTAGAACGAAGTCAACAAGACTTAATGTTTAATGAATTACTAGAAGAAACAGAAGGTATTGACAAAGAGCAAGTATTATCAAGAGCAGAATCTGTTGCTTATACAAAATGGCGTAGAAAGAAAAACGTAGGTTCTATAATACCAGCTAGTGCTGAAGATTTTGAAGGTTTACTTTATAAATTATTAGCTAGAGGCAAAAAAGGAGAGAAACAATATAAATTTTTAAAAGAAAATTTAATTGATACATATAATAAAGGTGTTTTTGAAACTGATGTATTTAAAAACAGTATTTTATTAAAACATCAAACATTACTTAAAACGTTACCACAATACAAAAGATCTGGTCTAACTTCCGCAGCAAGTAATGTTAAAAAATATCTTGAAGGTGAACTAGATGGAACTGTTGTTAGTAGACAAAATGCAGTAAGACTTTATCTTTGGAGGATGAATGGCTCTTTAACTTTACCAGGAGATAATGGTTCTGATGGTAAACCTTTAGGTAAAAAAGCAAGTATTAGAGATGTATCTGTAGAACAATTAGATCAGATTATTAAAACTGTTAAAGCAGATAAAGATTTAATGAACTATGCTCACAACATAGGTTCTACAACAAAAAGAATTGGAAATGATGGTAGACAGACATTATACACAGATTATAATGCAAGTTGGTTAGGTGGTAATATAGGTGTTGACCTACTTGATTACGCTAATGGAATAAAAAGATCAGAGTTTTTATCTGAATGGCAAGGTAATGTAGATAATATATTTGATGAAAAAAACTTAAATAAATTACAGGCTTTATATGGTGTAAAATACGTTGTAGCTTTAAAAGATATATTAAGAAGAATGAAAAGTGGTAGGAATAGATCTCCCGACATGAATACTTCTGGAGCTAGATTTTTAGATTTTATAAATGGAGCTGTAGGTAATATAATGTTTTTTAATGGTAAATCAGCTGCGTTACAGGTTATATCATTTGTAAACTACTTAAACTGGAGTGATAATAACATAGCATCTGCTGGTGTTGCTTTTGCAAATCAACCGCAATACTGGAAAGACTTTATGTTTATATTAAACAGTGATTTTTTAAAAGCAAGAAGAGGTGGTTTAAAAATAGATATAGCTGCAGATGAATTAGCTCAAACAGCTAATGATAAAAATAAGTTTTGGAGATTGTTTTCTAAACTAGGTAAAGCTGGTTTTATACCTACACAAATAATGGATAGTGCTGCTATTAGTTTAGGTGGTGCTTCTTTTTATAGGAATAGAGTAAGTAAATATTCAAAAGAAGGTTTAAGTAAAGCTGAAGCAGAAGAACAAGCTATGATAGATTTTATAGAAATAACAAACAAATCACAACAATCATCAGATCCATCTAAAATATCTAAAATTCAAGCTGATGGTGTTACGGGTAGACTTGTATTTGCTTTTGCAAACACCTCTATGCAATACTCTAGATTATTAAAAAAATCAACTTTAGATTTTTTCAACGGCAGAGGCAATCAGATAGAAAATTTATCTAAAATAGGTTATTATGGAGGTGTACAGGCTATAATTTTTGGTGCTTTAGCTAATTTAGCTTTACCATGGGGTGATGATGAAGAAGAACCTAAGAAAAAAGATAATAAACGAAGAGCTCTTGAGAGTATAATTGATGGTCATTTGAGAGGTATAGGTATGGGTGGAATAGCTGCTTACGTTATTTTAAATATGAAAAGAGAATACATAAAACAAGAAGAATCAGGTAGAAAAAAACCAATGAACTACGTTATTCCTTTTTTATCATTCTCTCCTCCATTACAATCTAAAGC
>TARA_R110001632_G_scaffold65039_1_pt1 | contig 28666 bp, 38 predicted proteins | sample TARA_R110001632 | Tara Oceans TARA_R110001632 (sample SAMEA4398266) | marine metagenome | biome: Polar Biome; feature: [SRF] surface water layer (ENVO:00010504); material: water (ENVO:00002006), including particulate matter (ENVO:01000060) such as... | depth 5 m
CTGAGTGTACTAGAACGTTCATATGACATACCAATACTTCCATCAGTAGCCAAAGCACACATAGCAGTTCCTTGTGATGTTTCGGTATAAGCAGCATAAGATTGTGAAACCCCTGCTTCAAACCCAACAACTGATGAAGTAGTTGCATTATAATATGCCTCCATAGCATCATTGAATTGACCTTGTTTATCTAAGGTTACTATGTTTGGAAATGATGTATTATGAAATCCTAAACTCATATTATACTAAGTTTTTAACTGATGTTGCATAAACATATTTGTTTGAAGCTCCATCTGCTTTGTTATAAATTTCAAATGATAATATATCTTCTGCTGAAGTTTGATTTGTTGCTTGGTAATCTAAACCACCAGCAAACTTAATTGTATCATCTGTAAAGTCAATTGAACCTGTACTTGCTGATGATTGAGAAAGTAATAATGAGAATGATTCTCCATCTACTCTGTTAGATACTGCTATTGTTGTTGATGTACCTGAAGGAACATCTAAGTAAAATTTAGTACCTAAAGATAAGTCTAAAGTTGCAGTTCCACCAGAAGGTGTTACATTAGTTACTGTTGCTGGTCCACCACCTCCTCCACCGAATGATGAAGTAGCTGCTGTTATAGTTTGTCCATTGCTATCACCTACCCATACATATCCTTGTTCTAATGATGCAGTCATTGTACCATCTATGTTTGCGGAAAACTGAGGATTGTATCCACTACCAGGATTACCAACTCTTAGTGTAGTATTAAATGAAATTGGAGTTGAATATGCAGGGTTACCGAACTCTATTGCAGAGTTTGGTACATTTGTACCTACTAGAATATTCTCTGAATCTATAACATACATTGTTTGAGGAACTCCACCAGGGTATTGTACTTGTCCAAATGCTTGTACATATTGTCCTGTTGAACCACTTGGTTGAATTGCCGAACCAAAATACAAAGGAGCTTGTTTGGTTACTGAAAAGAATGAACCTCCACCACCTAAGAATTGAGTTGATATTCCACCTGCATCTGTTCCACTAGAATTTCCTTTAAATACAATTGAGTTATTATCATAATCAGCTCCACCCAATCCATTAATCCCAGTATAGGTTGGTAATTTTACAAAAGGAAATTCTCCGAAATTAGCTACTGTTGGTTGTTGTCCAATTGCTACTGGCGATTGAGGTGAAGTATATAAACCTCCACTTAAGTATAAATCATCATACTTTGTAGTTGAGCCTGTAATAGAACCACTAAATTGCATTGGTGTTTGTACTATTACTGTACCATTGGTATAGTTAGATGCATCTTGGAATTGAAGTACTTCTTGTATTCCTCCTCCTGTTGCTATTGATAAACTTGGATTTGGATTTGTTAAACCTGCACCTGGTATGTTAGATGATTTGGCTGCTAATATAATTCTTCTATCAATACCACTTGCTTGGTCTGCTATTTCAATAAATGCATTATTAACTGTTGCTGATTGATTTGTTTGTCCGTTTGCAAACTGACCAAATGCTTCACCACTTGTACCATTTAAGTTCATTACAATTTGTCCTGCTCCACCTTTAGCCATTTGAAAAAATTGCCCACCATCACCATCGTTTTGTTGGAAGAGGGTTTGAGCTCCTAGGTTATTTTGCTGCATTAGGAATTGGTTACTTCCATTTCCGTTATTAGATGATGATATATCAACAAAAGATTTACCATCAGAACCACTTGTTTGTAATGATGTTTTTGCTATTAAGTTAGATGCTACTACAACTGTGTTAGTATTCAATTGTGATATTGGTGAATCGTATAAGTGATTATCACTATTAGCAACTGGCATAACACCATCAGTTAAATGTGTAATGTTTGATTTATCAGAACCAGTTGGACCTGATATGAATCCTGCTGATGTTCCATCTTCTCCTACGTACAACCAATGGTTTGTTTCAGAATCATATTCTATTGAACCTGTACCTGTTCCACCAAATGAACCACTATCGATTACTTTAATACCACCGAATCTAACAGTTGGTGTATCTGTATTCAATTGTATAAATGCATCTCCAATAATCTTGGCTGAACCAGTTACGGATTGTATATAAGCGAATGAACCTGTACCTTCAACTGTAATATTGTTAAACGTTTGGTTACCACTAAATGTATTGTTTTTATCTGTAAAGGCAATAGAGGATGTTGAGAATGGTTGTGGTACTCCATCACCATCTCCTAACCATATGTTTCCTTGTGCTATGTTTGGTAAATCGTTTGCTCTTTGAATACAAGATACTAATATCTCACCTGTGTTTTGTTGTACTCTACCAATTATACCAATGTTTTGAATTAAATCTGTACCTACTGGTTTAACGTTTGTATATCCACCTCCACTAGCAACATATAAAGTTTCTCCTACTTGTGGATTTGATAAATTAGTTACTGTATCTGAATTAGGAAATGAACCAGCTACACTTATTAATATTTGGTCGTTGTTAACAGCATCTACTATTACTAAACCAACTGCTGGCATTTTAGATGGATTACTCGCATCTGCTTTAAGTACTTCAGGTCTTGCTTGACCTACATTATATCCACTTATATAGACTGGGTCACCTTTAGTTAAAGTTTCTTTTGCAATTACAGGTAGTTGTACTGTATCTGCGTGTTGTGCATTTACTGATTCTGATACGTTGTTTACTAATATAGAAAACTGTGAACCATCACCTTTTGTAAATGTAATATCTGCATCTAATACTGAAGCAGTTATAAGAAGTGAACCTGTATCTGCACTTCCTCCACCTCCACCACCTGGTATGTTAACATCGAATGTTGTACCATTGTTTTTAGTGAAAGTTAAATCTCTTGTACCAATATCAAAACTAGCAGTTGCTAGAGATTCTGATATCATTGGCTCGGTTGAACCTGAGAAGGTTACTTCATCTACTAAGGAATTAATCATTTCATCATTGAAATTTCTTAATATCTCAGGAGTAATCGCCTGTGAGTTGTTGTTAGGAAACGCATTCGAGTTCGATGCTCTCAGTTGGTCTTTAGTTATAGCCATAGTGTTATCTTATTATTTCAATATCAAATCCATTGTCAAATCCACTAGAGAATGCTCCATGTTCAACAATCACCGATTGTATTTTACCTATACCTTGGTTTTGCATATATCCTTTGCAACAAGATACATCGTAAATATTTCTATCTAAACACAGACAACCCCTTCTGGAGTTCTTAGGTGAAGAATTACTAACAGTAGGACCTACATAGATACCTGATACACTAGCTTTTCTATCTTTACGTGAATATGACATTTAATCTTAGTTTTCAATTATAACAACTCAATGATTATTTGTATGAGATAGATTTACTTTGACTTATACTTAGCCATCATTTCTTTATGTACTAACTTGTCTGTTAGAGATTTATCTTGTAAATAACATAAAAACAACAGGCACTCACTTACTGGTCTACTGAGTACCTCATCGAAATTTAAGAGGTTGTCTTCTGCGAGTGTTGAAACTGATGCATAACCTTTCCACTTTTTACCAAAATTGACTTGATGTTGTGAGGTATTCCCGTCTGACTCTCCGTAGATTTCTGGATAGAGTTCAGTAAGTCCTGAGACAAACGAGAGAAGAAAAAAAAACTACCAAAGTGGAAATCCATTCCCATGCTTAGCCATTTATCTGATTCCCATGGTTCAACACCATTGTATTTTTCAATTTCATATAATGCTCCACTCTTCTTTACAATAGGTCTGTATAAGATAGAAAGTATATCTGTCCAATTCTCATCTAATTGTATAGATTCGTATTTACTAATATCTAAGTAAGCTCCATATGCCATTTGAGATATGTTAGGTTCGAATCCATATTCTACATCTCCTATGGTTACCCTTCGTTGTAACTCATATTCTTCTGTCTTAGCCATGTAAGAAGTTAAATCTTTTCTTATACTATTAAGAGTATCTGAATCTAAAGATGACATTATGTCAGGTGTAATACCACAGATGTGATACAGAAGTGTAGGTTCGTACGCTTCAGGTGTATCTTCATAGTTCTTTAAATCTCTTTGTAACTTCATATAAGTTTTTAGAGAGATTGCAGACCAATCAGTAGGTACAATGATTTCTATTTCTTTTTTCATATTTCTATTATGTTGTTTAATTCTTGTTCAAGTTCTTTAATACTAAGTTTCTGATGTCCTATATCTGATTTAAGTTTTAGGATATCTCCTCTTTGTTTAGTTAACTGAGCATCTTTTAGTCTGTTCTCAGCTTGTATATTTTCTACCATACCTTTCATCTTCTCAATGAATGTTGATAGTGATACTATATCATCATACAACTCACCTCTATCTTTACTTCCAAATGGTTCTGGTATTATTCGTGCCATATTTAATTTATTTAGTTTATTAATTCTCTCTTATCCCAAGTGTTACTTAAAACTTAGTGTGTACTTACCTTTGTTCTTTTGTTTTAAACTTAACCTACTCATTGCTAGGTATCTAAGCGCATCAATTAAATGATTATTGAAGTCCTGTGGTTTATCTAACACAATTCCATTCTTATCTGTACGATACTCATATGAATATAACTCATCTATTAAGTGAGTTGATTTCTTATCTACTACAATACCAAAGTTCTGTAATACAGATATCCCGAAGTTGATACTATCAGGTCCTTTCTTAACAGGCTTGATATTAAAACCACTTCTATAAATCTCTTCGATTAATCTTGGTTCTGCACTATCTGCCCATATCTCATCTGTTCTACCTATGTTAAGTGATTTTAGTTTCTTTACAATATCTGAAGTTGTTAGACCTGTATCATACATTAGTTCTCTACAATACAACATATCATGATGTCTATGTACTGCTACCAATGCAGTTGGGTCTTGTGAAAATCCAAAGTCTAATCCAAATCCTATTAACTCATGTGTAGGCATCTCTTCAAGTATTTGGAAATTAGAGAATACTGCTTTCTCATTAGGAGCATATTCACCTAGACCATATATCTTCCAATACTTTGGATTCTTTATTTCTAATGCTTCAATCTCTTTTACCATTATCTCTGGTAGATAAGGGTTATCTTTATAGGTTGTATTGAATACTTCTACATCATCCATACCACGAAGAAAGTGATAAGGTGAGATAGTTGGGTTGAATGCTAATATGATTTCACCTGTTGTACGAATAGATAATTGAAAGTATGCTTCTTCGTGTTGTTCTGATGCTTCATCGATAAATAGAATATCCGATTTAACCCCTCTTAATTTCTCTGCATCATCTGTATTAACAAAAGAGATTAAAGACCCGTTAGAGAACTGGTAAACCCTATCTGAGATGTTATACGATTCATTACTCCATATACCTAAATCAACAAGTATCTCTTTGAAATCTTTTATTACACTTCTCTTAAGTGAAGGTACTGTTCTACGTACTACGGTAATGTTCTGTTGTTCTTGTAATGCTTTAACAAGTAGATATTGTAATATTGCATAAGTTTTACCACTACGAGTACCACCAATGTGTTGGGTAATTCTCTTCTTGGCTGATAGAAGATTATCAAATGTAATAGTTGTATTAACTGTTAGTTCCATCGTTCTTATTAATGTTGATGTTAATTGATTGTATCTTTGCTTCTATTTCACCTCTTACTTCTACTCGTGATTGTTTAGGTAGGATGTATTCTAATAGTTGTAGATATAACCTTGCTGCTTGTATTGGGTCTTTCTCACGAATCTTATTTAAATCTTCTTTCAAATGATTTAATCCTTCATCAGTAATACGAGCAAGTGTAAGTTTAGCCATTTCGGTACTACGATTCAGTTGTCCCCTTGGTCTACCCTTACTTAATTTATTTCCCTTTTCAAATGGCATCTATGTTTTCTTATGTTATTTATACTATAACAAGTATATACGTATATATTAGTAAGACCTATATATCGTTGTTTAGATTCTCTCTTTGTTCTTTACGTATTGCTTCTTGTTTTTGTCTTCTTCTCTTAGTTGTAGGTTTAGTGTAATACTTCCTATCTCGTAACTCATCTAGGTGACCTGAATCCATTCCTTTTCTTTTGAATAGTTTTAATGCCTGTGTTATATTACCTTTCTTTACTTTTACTACAACCTTTGTTTTGTTTTTCATATTATACTGCTATTGTTTTTCTTCCTTTAATTCTTCGTTCAACTCGTTCTAAATCTTTCTCTGATTCCATATCCCACATACATTCTTGAAATGGTCCATGTTTTTCAAATAACAAATCTGCCATCTTTACAAGATATGCTCTGTACACTTTCTGGTCTTCTTTTGAATAATTGAAACCTTTACGTTCTTGCCACACCGGAAGTGGTGGATTATACTTTTCTTTTAATTTGTTTTTCTGTTTTAGATATTTTAAATAATTCTTATCTTGCATTTTATGTTCTTCAAATGTATTAATTGATAGCTTAGTCTTCATCGTGTTCATCTTTAAATGGATTTTCTACGTTCTTTTTTAAATACTCCTTTGTTTTTTTGATATGAAGAAATGTAGTTGATTTACATATGCCAATTTCTTTACTAATTTCATCCATAGTTTTAGTACTAAATGCATATAATTCATATAACTTAGCAGAAGGCCATAACTTAGTTTTAGTTAACTTCTGTAACTCTCCCTTTACATCATCATATGCTTGTTCTAGTAACATATCTTTATCTACATCATACACATCAAGTGGTGTATCTTTCATATTATCTTGTGATACCGATTTGTTCTGCCGTTTAATAAAGTTATTAAATCGTGATGTAAGAAATCTGTGACAGTATAGTAAGTTAAAAGATTCTTGATAATGGAGTTTGGGATTCTGTTTCTCTAAGAGATACAAGTAAAGTTCTTGTACTAAATCCTGTGATACTTCTTGGTTCTTTGATAGATTGTATGCACAAGCGTGTAACCACGAGTTATGATTTTTGTATAGTACATCTATTCTCTTTCTTGTTTCACGAAACATTGCTTCGTGGTTAATCTCAATTGAGCCTGTTATCATATGTTTTATTTATCCTTAATGAAATCTCTTAATGATAGTATAGCTTTTCTCCAAAGTTTAGCAGAAGAGTTACAAGTACAAGGTTGTCTTTCTTGTGTGTTGTTTATCTTTTTGTACCAATTCCAAACTGGTCCTGCTAAGTAATCGGGTATATGTGATTCTACCTTTGAGAGTATTCCCTTTAGTTCGATTAGTTGTTCATCTGTTATTACCATAACTTTATATCTTTACAATTACCTTTATATTCTTTATCCGTTAATCTGTTTAACCATTCTTTTCTTTCACAACAACCACACGATTCAAAACCGAACAGGTCAACTGCAATCCATGAAGAGATGTATTTACCCCACCCTAGTGTGATAACGTTTATAACCACCTCCAAAATCGTTCCTATGTGTATCTTTCTCATCTTTGTCTTTTAAAGTTTTTGTCATTTAATAAATCATACCCATCTTCTTTCATTCTGAGTATCCATTTCTTTTCTAATTTGTATCCTTCATACCGAGTACCTGGTTTTGATTCTAGTACAATAACTGATTCTAATGATTTGTTTATTTCTTCTTTACTCATCGTATCCCACATTCTATGTAGACCTGGCATTCTACCATGATTTCTTGAAGAATTATAATCACCTCTGTGTACAGACATTCGTACATTTAATCTTGCTTTTGTCATACCTACGTAAAAATGGTCTTTAATCTTTAGAAGATATACTTTGATATCCTTATCTGCTCTTGTATAATCTGCAATATATGCCCACCTAGATGAATCACTAAAGTAGCCATCTTTATGATTCCAATATTTTGGTCGTATAACCTTGCGATACTTCTCGTTGTATTTGTTTTGGCAACTCTTGCACTTGTACTGAAACCCATCACCATTTTTAGATTGCCTTTTATGGAATTCTGATGTTGCCTTGGTTTCTCCACAATCATTACATGTCTTAATATACATAAATATTACTTTTTAATTTTCTTTATAATAGTAGAACTTCTACTTTGTTATCTAATATATCTTTCATTGCTTCCCACTCTTCTAGTTTTCCTATTACATCTCGGTAATCTTTTAGAGCTTCTGGCTCATGCAAAACATAATATGTAGTATCATTCTCAATATCATCTGATATACTCTTAAGTTGCTTTATATTGTGTTGTACCAACTTATATAGTTTAACATAACTGAGTGGTATATCAACTTCGATTCGTTTTTTGCTCATATGTCTTATGTTGTAATCCTTTTCTAAGTTCACGTACTTGATTCATTATGATTTCATATCGTTTATAAGCATAATCATCTTGACCTGTGTTGTATAAGGTAAGTTGAGATTGTGCTTCTTCAAGTAATAAGTTTATTTCTTTTCTCATAATACTATATAATCGTCTGATGTATCTTTAGGTTTGTTCTCACTTACCCACGTATCTATTAAATCCCAATTACTAAACGAACATTTCTTTTCTGCTTGAACAGTTTTTACTGCTCTGATTACAAACTGTTCTTTAGGTGTAGGATTGGTTACATCATTTAATAAATCTATTGATGAACTTAATAATGTTTTAAACTCTGATGGGTTACCTTGTACTTCTTTAAATTGATTCCTTCTGAACTCTTCATATGAATCTGCTTGTTTTATTTTAGTCATAATGTTTTTTGATTATAATTTTTAATAGTTCTATCTGTTCTTCTAGTGTTGTAACTCTTCTTGTTAATCTTTCGAATGCTGATGAATATTCCATCTTACGATTCTCATACTTAAGTTCATCTATAACTGCTCTTAACGACTCTTCTTTATTCATATTTCTTTTTAAGTTTTATATAAGATGTCTTTAACATAGGTCTATGTTGTAGTGCCTGTGATTGTAATTGGTAGAATAATTTTTCGTTTGTTATATTCTTAGCCCAAGTTTTCATGTCCTCTGATTTGAGGTAATACCATATACTACTCATCGTTCATAATTTTATCAAATTCTTCTTCAGTCATAATAGATGAACCTTTAGCAATTATGTTAATAACTTTAGGTTTTAGAATTGCTCTAGAAGGAGATAGCCATTCATTTAATTTCTCTGTGTTTACTTTTACTTTATCTTTCATTAGTTAAATATTTTATCAAAGTATGAATCAGAACATATTGTATTAGAATTTACAACCTCGGATTGACTAGTAGACAGTACTAGGTTATTACTTTCTTTTATATTCTTTTCTTCTTTATTCTTTGTTACATTATTCTTTGTTATAGCTACGGGTTTACCACCTACGGTTGAACCACCTACGGATAAACCACCTACGGATAAACCGACTGTGGTTAACACGTTGTCGGATATCACATATTGATAATCATATGTACCGTTCTCAGTTCTAAACTTTTGCTGTGTAACATATCCATTATCCTTAGCTTCTTTCCAATACTTATTAAACTTATCTCTACCTATACCTCTTTTTTTCATTACCTTCTGTACTTGTTCTTTATAGATAATCCAATTCTCAGGTAAGTGAACTAAATAACAAACTAACCCAACAGTACCTAAACTGATTGTTTCATCTGTAAATAATTTATTAGAAATTGGTGTGAAGTTATGCTTACTAGAATTAGCACTTCTTATAATTTTTGTAGTGTTTGCCATTTATTTATCCTTATTTGTTATACAAATATACGAAATATAATTGAATTAAACAAGTCTTTTCTCATTTATTTTGCAGTATATACTTCCTACTATATATAAGTATATCAGAAAAAAGTTTCCGTATATTTTTTTTACAAGACAGTAAAAAGCCACCCATAGTAGAAGGTTACAACAGATTCTCTAGGATGGCTTTTAAAAGTATATTTGTATAGATGGTAAGGAACAGGTCTGGCAAGACCTTATAAACACCATCGTATATATAACACATCAACTAGTAATTGTTCATATATATTTATATTTTAAATAAAGTAGAAAAAGCTTGTATAATCCAATTAAAAGTTGTATATTAGTAGTATAATAATTAACTAAATAAACTATAAAATTATGAGAAACATGATGATTGACGGAATCTGTTACAACGATGGATTCGATATGGTAGCAGCTCACATTAAAAAGAGTAACCATTTAAGTAAAATTGCTAACGAGTTATATCCTACTGATGGAGAACCAAGGGTTAACTTTATAGGATTAAGTAACGAACAGAGAGACTCAATATACGTTGAGTATTGTAAACAATTAAAATATTAAAATTATGATAATAATAAACAAGTTAACAGGTAGAGATGTATCAAGAGAGTATTTAGCTCTAATGGAAGGTATAATCACAAACGATGAGTTTGAATTGATAACCATGACGATTAAGTAATATGGATATAAAGATATTCAATCATACACAGAATAACGAAGTAGTTGTTAGATATATTGCTAACAATGGAACACATCAAATCAATATGCAAACTTTAGTAGAAAATAAAATGAGTGTAGATGAATTTAAAAAACTTGCTACAATAGAATTTAAGAATCTATTTTGATGCAGTTAGGAACTTTTACACCATTCTTAATCTTCATACCATACTGTTCATAACCCTTGTAACAAGGTTCTTTCAACTCTTCTTTAGTTGGGTATAGATTTATACGATTTAGAAATCTTTCTTCACTAGAGAGGTTCTTATTACTTCTCCAATATGAATTACAAATAGCAACAGATTGTTCTGGTGTTTTACCATAACCTATTTCTTCACTTACACATCTACTGATGAATTCAGATTTTTCTTCTGATGGGTTAATTGCTATTGGCATTTGTTGTTGTTGTTACAGTTACATGAGGTGTTGTTACAATTACATTCTTTTGATAATTGTAATAATGGTATTGGTGCGTACACATAGTTGTTATTTTCCATTTTAATCAATTTTGTAAGTTATACCATTTAATTCAAACTTGGTAATCTTATCGTATATAAACGTTCTGTAACCACCTTTATTCATATCGAAGAATATCATGTATCCTTTTGCATTATAGTTGTATCCTACACCAGGTGAACGAGAAGGACCTGTAAAGGTAAACACTTCTCTACCAGCATATCTCTCACCTTTAATAGTAGTACCCCATATCTTCATAGGAGTATTCTTATTAATTAAAGTAAGTGTACGTAATCTTCTTACAGATATTCTCTTATCTGTTTTTGCAAACTTATTTAATTTGGATGTGATTAAACTATTATACATTATATTTCAGGATGTAAATCACCTGGCATATGGTAAGTTTCGCCAGTATCTATTTTATGTGGATGAGAACCTTTTAAACCAATTAACTCAGCATACATTTCAGCCATTTCTTTTGTAGGAAATAGGATATTTTCATTCAAACCTTCCAATGTTTCAGGTGATATGAATGCAGGGTAATCATATTCAGGTGAATCACTTTCACCAGGATAAGAAGATACTACTGAAGGTGATACTGCTTCTTGTTTAATGATTTCTCTTATCTGATTAAGTAATTGAGTTGCTTGTTTTTTTGTATAATCTTTGTTTTGGATAGATGCTTTTACTAAATCGTGAGTAAAGATACCTTCCACAGAAAACCCCTTAACGATACCATCTTTTACATAGTCATCCCAAATCTTATCATTATCAACTTTAAACAAACCTACCCAAGTTCCTTGAGGTAAATTTAGACCATAAGAGTTTGATTTATCTAACTTAGAAGTTTTAACCCATGATTCAACTAGGGATACTCCTTCAACCTTTTCTTTATGTTCTATTGTAGCAGAACCTTGGTATCCTTTTTTCAAATAGTTTTGAGCTAGTTTCTCAACTGTTGCTTCACTAAAGAATACTTCGTATGGTTGTCCTTGACCATCGATTCTTAAAATCTTTTTATTAGGTATTAATATAGGACCAGCTACTATTCGTTTTTCGGTATCTACCTTAGCGAATTGTAGTTTTTCATTCTCGAAATACACGAAGTTACTTTCGATTGCTGGATTCTCTACTAATGATATAGCGAATATTTCATCTATATTTATATCATCGATTGTAAGTTCAAATAGTTTCATATCAATTTAACAATTATATATTAGTTTATAGTGTTGCCGCTCCACTGGTTCTTCTATCCATCGCTTGTTGGGATGATATATCAGATGAAACAACATATGCTCTTAGAGGTCGATTTTGAGAAGAAGCAATAGTTTCAGCAATTACATTTGTATTACCTTGTCCTGCTCCTCCTGCACTTAACTCAGGAGCTGAAAATGATGTACTTGGTTTTGGTGGTGGAGCGAATGATGCTCCTCCTCCTCCTCCGCCAGAAGTAGAACCTCCACCTGGTTTAGGAATACTAGGTAACTTTTGTTTTCTAATTGCATTTACTTGTAGTAAACCACCTGCAATTACAGTACCGGCTGCGATAGCTCCCCATGGTGGTGGATATGTTGCTAAGGCTTTGGTTGCTCCTAAGTATGTGTTTATTAATGCTTGTGATATAGCCAATGCTTTACCTGCAACAGTTTCTCTACCAACCATATCAGCAACTGCTCCAAGAGCATTACTAATGATTGCCAGTTTAGCTTCTGCTTGTGCTTCCTCAATCTGAGTTCTAACAGTTGCAGTTTGTTTATCAAAGTTAATAAGAGCCTGTGCTGATACTTCTTTAGCAACTAAGTTTTGTCTTTCTAATCCTCGGATATCATCAAACAACTGAACTTCTGATTCGAATGATTGAGCGTTTTGTGATTGTTTGAATTCCCAATCAGTTTGAAGAGTTTCTATTTTCTCTAAACGTAATTGTTCTTCATATGTTTTTAAATCAAGTAATCTTTGTTTCTCTTCTGCTAACGCTTGGTCTTTAAGTTCTTTTTCTCTTGCCAACTTAGCATCTAACGCCGCCTGTTCTTGGTCATTATATGTTGTATTGATTGCTAATAAATCAATTCTGTATTCTTCTTCAAATGCTTTTAAATCTGTTATACCAGCTTCTTTAAGAACCTTCAATTCTGCTTGGTATCTACTTTCTCTTTCTGTGAGTTCTCGTGTACGTTTATCCATTATAGATAATTCAGATTCAGCAAGTATATTTGCTGCTTCTTCTAATAACGCTTTACGAGCTGCTGCTCTTTCTTCTGCTTCTTTCTTTTCTAACTCTATTCTTTTTAAAGAATCTGCTTCTAACTTCTTAGTTCGTTCTTCATTTTCCTTTTTAGCTAATTCAATTCTCTTCTTAGATTCTTCTTCTAGTTTCTTAGTAGCTTCTTCTTCTGCCGCTATTGTTTCATCATACTTCTTTTGTAGAACTTCGGATGATGCTCTCGATGCTTCTTCTATTTCTTTTGTACCAATACCTAAGAATTTAGCAAATTTATTAAATCCTGCTGCTACTTTATCTAATACTTCAATAAAGAATTCAAATATAGGGAATGCAACCTTTTCAATTATTGCAAATACAGGTCCTAATATCTTACCAAATGCTTCTGATGCTTTGTTTAATAATTCTTGTCCTCTTTCTGTTTTACCTAGGGATTCTTTTAAAGCAATAAATAAACCTGCTAAGAGAGTTACTACTGCAATGATAGGATTGGCTGCTAATACTTTTAAACCACCATCTAATCCTTTTAATGAACCACCTACTAAACCTACAATACCAGGTTGTTGAGCAAGAGCATCTGAGAATCTACGAGATTGTATTTCAGTATCTTCGAATGTTCTTTCTAAACCATTTAGTTCTTTTCTTAAACGTTTAAATTCAGTTTTATCACCCGATATCTTTGCTTTCTGTAAAGCTTTACGAGTCTTACTGATGGATTCTTCTAAATCAACAAAACCTTCGATACTTTCATCAAGGTTTTTGTTTAACTTATCTAAGTTATCTAAACCTTTAGTTTCAACATCAACAACCGCTTTATATGTAGTAGTATTATCTGCCATGGGTTATATTCTTTTAAATAGATTTTTAACTTGTTTCCAAGAACGAGGTATTTGATATTTACCTTTGGCCATATCTAGGTCCTTACTCTCAGAGTAAAAATCAGAATACTGTAATAAATCTATAATTTCTTTAATTCTCATATTAATTTAACAATTGTAATTGGTTTAGTAAGAGATGTTATCTCTAGCATCTTGTATAATAGGTCCTAATAGTTCTAATTTACATTCACCTGTTTTAAGGTTGTAACCATTTATTGCTCTTAAATGATAATGTGAACCTTTGTATATTACGATATCATTTAATTCAAATTGAATAAAAAGTGAATATGGTAACACTGCTGAACATCTTACAAATCTTGTTTTAGGATTGTATAACATAGAAACATATGTATTCCAATATTTTGTGTAAAGAGTATCATCAGGTATAGTACCATATACTGCTCCTTCATTAAAGAACAGAAGTGATTCTGAACTTGAATCAGGTTCGTTATCACCTGTACCTTTTGAATAATGGTCTACGTAAGGAAACTGGTCATAATCAGTATAACTATTTGTTGTACCATTTGCATCTGTCCATCCACCGAAGTAATAACCAGGTGTTATAGTTTTTAATCCATTATAGAAAAATTGCCTAGGATTGATTGTAGAAGGCTTAAACTTATCGTTAGCTATAAAGGTTGGTATGTATAATAATTGTGATGCCATATTGCTTATTTTGTTTTATTTAACAAGGTCCTATTGCTGTTTGAGCTAACCCTGTCCATACATTCATTAGAAATCTAATTCCTGAACTTACATCTTTAACTATATAGTAATATCTGAATGGTATAGTAAGTTGTGCATCTGTATATAAGATATCATTTTGTATAATGTATCCTCTATTTGATGCAATAAATGCAGTACCGGCAAAGAATCCATCATTACAAATTGTAGTAGAAGAGTTGTTGTATATAATAGATACAGCATATCCTACTGCTCCTGAACCTGGTCCTTGTGAACCATTCACGAATCGTAAAGGTGAATTAGAAAATACAGTTTTAACATCTAACGTACCTTGAGAGAAGTTGTTTTGTGTATCTTCGTAAAAGATAGTACCAAAACTTCTATTTGCTTCTTCTGTAAACGTTCTTGCTAATAAATCCTTACCTTGTTCATCGTTAAACTTTACTTCTCTAACTGCAAGAGTATTAGCAGGTACAACTTCAAAATCTTCATCTTGTTGTACAAACTGTGATATATCTCTTTCTGCTCCTTGTTTATACCAATTGTTAAAAGTTTCAATTATAAAGAAATTTGATATTGTTTTACTTGGTGTAAATACCAAGTTGTATTTCTTTTGTATTCCTTTTAAATAATCTAAACAAGTAATACCACTACTACCAAATGGCATATTGAGTGGTATCTCCATTGTACGATAATCAGCGGCTTCATTTAAACGAGAGATTTCTATTCTCGATTCCGAATTACCACTAGGAGCTACTGTTACGTTAAAATCAGTATATCCATTTTTCGTATATCTTAAACCAAATATAGTACCTGATGCATTAAGTAGTGTTGTACCTGTTGACCATGTTTCTTCTAGTGTATATGTTTTTGCTCCAATCTTATCTAACTGAGAATACGTTTGTCCCATGAATAGATTGATTTGTTCTAACTCTGTTGCTACCCAAGTTGCTCCACTATCTTGTGAGAATCCTAACTCAAATGTAGGATAACCACTACCACTATCAGAATTATCAGAACCACTTACTTCAAAGTTTAATTTAATTTGACCATTAAGAGATGACCTTCTTGGTTGATTGTAAACTGCTGCAGAAGCCATGGCAACAGATGGGTCACTATATGTAGAATCAAACTCAAGTTGTGTAAACGAACCTGCAGTTAAAACTGTATCACTTGTTGAACCACTTGTAGGTCCTATAATAACTTGTCCAAACCCTTCTAAATCTACTCCATTAAATACAGGATATTGTAATCCTCTATCACATAAAGTATATACCTCATTTTTAAAGAAATCTTGGTCAAAGAATGAAGATGAATAATTAAAGTTAAATTGAGAAAAGATAGCATCAATTACTTTCTTTGTTCTAATCATTGGTTTAAAATCTTGTACATTTAAACCACCAACAGGGTTATCTATACCAACTTGTCCTGCTGATAAAGCTGATTGATAAGATAGAGCTCTACCATAATCAACTAAAGGATATACAATATCACCACCAAATAAATTACCACTCCATGAATCTACTATATTAGTATAAGACATAGTGTGATTGTAAACAGATAAATCAGTTAAATCAGTTAAATAGTTTGTTCCTAAATCTCTAGAGAAGTTAGATATAGAACCATAGATAGTAATAGAATACGATTCTATGTGATTGTTTTTAATATTAACTTTGTTTAATTGTAGGTAACCATCTACAAGTAAATAACCACTTACATCAAAGTATGCTTCAATCTTTTCTGATTCTTGAAATAGAAATGGAAAATCAACATCAATATTATAGAATTGAGAAAAGAATGCGTTATTCTTTCTTGAACCAGGTATTTGCATCTGTCTAGAAAAATCCGATGGTATCTTATCGATATCGAATAAACCTGTAACGTTATTGGATACTGATACTACTTCATCATCAAATGTTTCTAACTCAACTCCATTTGCTATTATTTTAAAAATGTAATTAGTCATATTATAGTGTTAACTTATAAGGTGTACCGTATTTGAATACAAATGAGTAATTAATTAATTTATCTACATTAGATGTTTTAAATTGTATATTTTTAGAAATTAATTGTAAATTAGTTAATTCTGCAGTTTGATTAGGTGGTGTGTATTTACCTTGCTTTTCTACTAAATAAATTTCTTCAGCTACCAATAACTGTTCAAAGTACGCATTGTAATCTTCTGTAAGGTAATCTGAGTTTACTGTAATAGTTTCAAACCCATCTGTATAGTATGTTTCTATACCTACATGAGAATTGTATGTTGCTAAGTTCCTAGATAAAGCATTCGCTTTATATTGTTTTGTTTCAGCCTGAAATGATTTACGAGATACTAAAGTAAACTCGAACTGGTCAAATGCTCCATATCTGTTTTTCCAAGCAATACGAATTGGTGTATATTGTTTTTCACAATTATCATACTTTAATAAATGAGATTGACCTATTGGTGTACCATCTGCATATGCTTGTAGTACAAGTTCGGTAGAACCACTTGATATAAAGTTTTGTATCTGTATTGGTTCTATTCTTAATTGATTTGTTGCAGTAGATGAAGATGCATATAACTCAGGACAACCTTGGAAATTACAAGGTAACACATACGAATCGTAAATGTTAATATTATCGATATCATATACTTGGTAATGAGTTGGTTGTGGTGATGATGAAATACCTTGTAAGGAACTACTATTGGTATCTACTAGATTGTAAGTAGAAAAGTAATAAGGTACATCAGTACTAATAAACGATTGTGTTACAGGCGCTGAAGATAAGATAGGAAAGTTATCAACTGATTCACTAAAGGGAACTTCATCGTTTAAAATCTGTCTTTCACCCCATACATTATATCCATCTAATGCTAATCTTGGATGACCTGTACTAACTTTAGAACCAGTAACATAATTACCACTTACTAAAGTTCTTGAGTATGCATCTACTGTAAACCAAAATGCTTTGTTTATACTTCCATTAGGAAATTGAGCTGTAGCTGAATTGATTTCATCTACATTAGATGCGGTCATGTAAGATGATAATATTGAACTTACATCAAATATAGATGTAGGTTGATAATCATAAATCTCACTTCCTTGAACTGGATATTTGTTCATCACATAAGATGGTGATGTAGGTTTATCTGTATTGTAAGTTCCTTGCCATACATACAAATCTAAACATTGTTGATATCCACTTGAGCCTGTAGCTACACTATCATCAATTACTGTATATATTATTGGTGATTCGCTTAAAGAAGATGATTGTGGTATTGTTGGTACACTTAATCCCATAGTACTTAATAATATTTTAATAATATAACCAATAACTAAAAGAATGTATGTGAGAGACTAACTTACAGAGAAACCTGCTTTTTTAAAATCTTTAGAGATTGTAATAAATTCGTCTTCTAATTTTTTTGATACCTGTCCGTTCATGAACTCATCTAGAGCTAATGTAAACTCTTTTGATTTAGCTCCAACTTCTGCAAATGGTCTAGCTTTCATATACTTAGTACCTGAATTTACATACGAACCATATTCTGCATCCCTCGGTCCTACTACTACTCTAAAGATAAAGTTTTCGTTTTCTTTGAATCCTACTTGAGAAGCAGAGTTACGAGGGTCTTGATTAAACTTCCTATACAGGTTACCAGTACGATAGGCCTTAGTTGGGCCTGATTTGATAGCATTACTTACCGCTTGTTTATATATACCGGCTATATCCTTTAAACTCTTTTGTTTTTTCATCTAGTACCTTTGATATATTCCTAACCAATTTGTTCTCATTTCTGCTTCTGTTAATGGTTCATCATAAAGAGCAAAGATTTGGAATGCTGAATTATCACCTAAACCACCTCCACCTTGTCCACTTGGAATCTTTTGATTATATACAGGATTCCAATCTGATGGAAGTGAAGAACCACTTACAATTACTGAACCACTTGTATCACCATCACAGAAGTATGACAATGTGTCAGTAGTACTATCATATGCTATTTGAGATATGTGCCATCCAAATCCACCACCACTTTCACGAGCCGTATCATTACCAACTTCTACTAACTGTCCACCTGCGTTAAATACAATACCATGGTCATAACTTGCATCACCACCATTGATTCCCCAATTAGAACCACTATCAATCCAAAGAGGCATTAAGTTTGTAGTTGTATTGAAATCCATAAAGTTACCAAACCAACTAATACACATTGTAAAGTTTTTCTTAGTAGTAAATTCATTAGAATCAAATGTTACTCTGTTATCTACTAAAGCTAAAGAAGATGTATATTCTATAAGTGAACCACTATCTAATACTGCTGTATTGTATTGGTAACCTTCAATTGCCGATAAAGATGCTGAACCAAATGAGTATTTACCTATATCGTATAAAATACTTCCACTACCTGCATAAGATTCTGTATAAGCAACATCTATATAAGTTGAAAGAGAACGTGATACAGGTAACTGTGTTGGTGAATCTACATAACGATTGTCTATGTTAGAATCGTATTTGTAAGACATTACTACTACACCTTGTTTACCTTTTTGATTGAAGTTACCACCATTACCATACTCATCAGGAGTTGGTGTTACATTGTTATTACCTTGTCCACCTCTTGAGTATAGTTCATCATAACCTTTGAAGTTATTTGTTTTACCATCACCACCATTAAAGTTATTACCGGCAGTTCCAGCTCCACCACCTCCACCTGCCCATTGGCTGTTTGGTGCCTGTTCTCCCGCTGCTCCATCATTACCTTCACCTACGATACCTTGTCCACCGGCTGCTCCATCTACTCCATTAAGTGTTGATGCTCCACCACCACCGCCTGAACCACCACCATTACCTGCTTGACCGTATGTTGCGTTAACTCCTCCATATCCACCACCATCAGAGGTGATTGATATTCCTGAACCAAATACCCATGTGTTATTTCCATTAGAACCAGATGCTCCTCCATCACCAACTGTACATTGGATAGTTCCTACGTTAGAAGTTACTGCTTGATTAGATGCTGTAAGGAATCCTCCTGCTCCACCTCCACCATTTTGTCCACTACCACCACCTGCTACTGCTAATGCATTGAAATCGGTAGTTGAACCACCAAGAAGAGTTAATTCTTGATAACCTAAGTTAGTAAACTCATGCCATCTATATAAAGAAGAAGATTCATTTCCATCTATATCAACATACTGACCTATCTCTTGTCCACCACTAGCTATTAAGTTTGATGAATCATCTGCTGATGAAGAACAATAATAATCACATATTATGTTTGATTTTAATATAGTACCACCTGTAATCTGTGGAGTAGGTGTTGTACGTGCACATATCTCACCAAATTTAGGACCAGCAAATCCTTCTGGTAAAACTAACTGTTGTACTGTACCATTACCATCTACATAAACAATTGTTGTTCTTAAATAAAAGATACGTTGACAAGATGCAGGTGTAGGATAACATTGTGAATCTCTTGTATATTCCCATAGGTACATATTATCAGGAAACTCACCACTACCAGTATCACACGATGGTTGGGGTTCTATTGGTATGTAAGTGTAACAAGAGCCAGTTGCTGTTAAAAGAACATCTCCACTTGCTGAAGGTAAAGTATCTATTACAAATGTACAGAATGAACCTGTATGATATGGTTCTATTGCATCTACTATTGAAGAAGTTGTACCACAAGGAATGAATGAAATGTTACCACCACTTGGACCTGATTCAAATGTGTATTGTGTACAATTGGTTACTTGTGAAGTACAAAGAGGAATCGCTATAATAACTACACCATTTTGTCCATTACTTACTTGAGGTCCTATTGTAGAACCAGGGTTTGAACCTTCATCAGATGAACCACTACCACCACCACCATATGAAGATGTGTAAGGGTTTCCATCATATTGGTTTAATAACATACCAGGACCACCTGTTGCATATACAGAACCAGTACCATCCATAGTAAAGAATTGTCCTTCTCCTGCTTGACCTAATCGTGTTCCTATATTATCTATTGTTGCATCTTGACCAGGAAACTTAGAACCACCAGCTCCTGATGTTGCTTCTAATATTGTTCCTTGGTTATCATATGTTCCACCATCATGACCTTGGTTAGCTACTTCTGCTAAACCTTCTCCAAAATCTGTACGTGATGTTACACTATTTACATTTCTTACTAAAGTATTAAAGATACCTCCACCACCTGAACCACCACTAGTTCCATTAGAACCTCCTGGCCAATATGGATTAGATTCTATTTGGAATGTAGAGTAAGCTCCTGCTCCTCCACCTAACGCAGTTAATTGAGATGCAGTAGGAAAGTATTGACCTGAACCACTATTATCGGATTGTGCATATAAAGGATAGATAAAAGAATTTTCTCCTTCACCTGAGTTTATTTGTTTTTGTGGGTATGTTCCACCATTACCTACTTTAATATTATAAGTTCTAGATTGTAATTTAGTTTGAGTATAAACTACACCACCTGCTCCACCACCACCTGCTTGGTTATCTGCTTGAATTCCACTCGGTTGAGTTGTATTAATAGTATGACCACCTGCTCCACCACCGGCAACAACTAATACTCTTGCATTATCTGCTGAACCTGAATGTATAGTTAATGTATGGTTACCTGGTGTAGTAAACTTGTAATACTGCCATACGTTGGAACCTGATTCAAATGTACCTGTCTCATCTGCCGTAGAAGAAGCTGAAACACATAAATTTAAACTTTGGTTATTCCATAATCCTCCGAATAAACTCATATTATATCTGTGTTGTAAAATCGTTATTAATTATTCCGTACAATTGTGTTCCTTGTAAAGAAGGTAATGTAACAAATGTTAAAATATCTACACCAGAATCTGTATCTGATAATACAGGTTGTGCCAATCTTGGAAATAAGAATGATGATGTAGCAAACGTTGCTGTTGCTAATCCACCAGGTAGATTACATTTTACAATTACATTCTGTCCTACTTGTGCGTTTGTTGCTGTAAAGTAGTTTGAACCAACTACAAGTTGTACATCAAAGAAATTACCTTCAGATAAATCTAAGTTTACTGTACCACTTGATGAGATAGGTGTTATGTTTCCATATACTCCTCCTTGTAACTCAGTAGAACCACTAACTTTAAGTGAACCACTAATTACTTCATCTCCTAAGAAAACGTTTGAACCAGTTGTTGCATAAGAACCTGTATAAGAAGAAAGAACATCTACTCTTGAATTAAGAGATGAACTAACATCTGTAATACTTTGTGTTACTGATGCTGTAAATGCGTTTATTAAACTAACTGAGTTATCTAATGATTGTGTAGTTAGTTCTATATTATCTAATCGTGTATCTGTTAATGTAGTATAATCATTAAAAACAGTATCTGTTACAAAGTTTAAAACTAAAGAAGAACTAAAGTTTTCTTGTAAATCTAACCTATAATCTACCGATGTAGAGAATGGTGTAAATACTGAACTTGTCCAACTGTTATCTAACTTTGAATTTAATCTAGTATCTACTGATTGTGAGAACGGTGTATATACAGATGAGGTCCAAGTGTTATCTAATTTTGTATTTAACTCTACTTCAATACTTGAAGAGTAAGTTAAGAAAGAACCTGAATCTAATTTCTGATTGATTCTTGTATTTGTATCTGTTGGGTTACCTGCTAAGAATTCTAAATTAGGTATGTTAACAGTACCATTTAAAGTTTGTATATCAGATGCTTCATCACCTAATACGTTTGAACCACTTGAGAATATTACTGAAGCTGATTCTTCGATTACATACAATGTACGAGCCGTTATTGAACCACTTACAGTAATGTTACCAAGAAATTCAGTATTACTACCACTAACTTCAAATGCATCCTTTAGAGATGATGTATAGATTTCTAATTGTTCAACTCTATTATCATGTATTGATGAAGTACTTTCTAAATCATCTAATCTTAAATCAACAGATGCTGAATAAAGGGTAACGTTTCCTATACCACTTACAGTTGAAGATGATATATTATTAGTAACTGACAAATTGTCAGTAACAATCATAGAATCATTAACAGTTACCTGCCCATTAAAACTACTACTATTAGCAACAGTTAAAGTATTACCTACTGATAGTGAACTTGAAAGGATTACATCAGATGAACCACTTTGTACACTAATACCAATAGGAGTACCTAACCCATCTTCGAGTTGAGGATTACTTTGTTCATTGAATCCTTTGGTTGAGTCATTAAGGTTAATCAAACCTTTGTATGAACCCGATATGTATAAACTACTTAAATTACTCATATTCTTGTTTTATATTATTAAGTGAACTGCCACTTTCTTAATGCTTCGTCTACTGCTCCATTATCCCATTTCTCTGGTGTACCATCCCATATCTTAGGAGATGTCCATAACTCACAATTATCACAAGTTACATAATCTTCATAAGGTAGAGCTACAATTGGTAAATTTACAAAATCGTAATCATCTCTATCTTCAAACGTATCTTTTATTTTAAAACATCTTAAATAATCATATGTTTCTAAATAATACCTTGGTGAAGGATTCGGAGCTAGTACTGTTGAAAACACTTGTCCTATTGAACCACTTGTATTTTCTGATAATACTGCTAAGTATTCTTCTTGAGTTTCACAATCTTCTATAATATATCCACTTCCACTTGGATTAATCAAAAAAAAAAGACAACGATTTCTATCGTTGTGAACTGTTAATTCAAAGGTGGCTGACCAACCGGCCAACCCATTGTTAAACCGGTCAACGAAAGGTTCACATTGTATGTCCCCATTAATCTCAAACCCCTCGGTCCCTCTCTGTGTATAAGATGTTAAATCATTTAAAACACTTAACGTGTTAGCATGAATATCAACCACATCATCAGTCCCATAAAAAGGAACAGATTGTTCGTTTGTTTCTCCTTTGGATTCATTCTCTAATACTTTAGCTTTATCAGCAACAATTAATTGTACATTGTATTCAGTTACATTAGTTCCAAAGTTTGCTTGTGTTATCAAGACGTTACCAAGAGGATATTCAGGAAACTGATTACCATCCAATTGAAAGATATCTCCTTGAGAAACATGAGCAATCGATGGATGATTCTTCATGATTGTTTTAAAATAGTTCAATGTATTATAATACAAAGAAAAATTCGTTGAGTTATTATGTACTATTTGTTGACTCATAATGTTTATTTTATAATTGTATTCCTCCGAAGTACTGATTTGATTGGTCAGGCCATACTTGTGTAGTGTTACCAACTGTTTCTAAGAACTGTGGTATCTCACTAGAGTATGCGATTAGAAAATCTTGTAATCTTGTAGAATAGTAATCTGCATTATTAAGAGCTTTGTTTAAAAGATAATCAACTTCTGTTTTAGAAGGAGATACACCTGTTTCACTTTGTTGTTTAACTGCTCCATTGGATTTAAACTGAACAGATGAGAATGGAATGTATTCTACACACCCATACCATATCAGGGTAGGCTTAACATAATCTTCCATTAACTCTTGATATCTACCAGTAAAATCAGTTTGTGCTACGATTTGTTCTTGTAGATAATCATATAGAACTGTACCTAATAAATTAAGTAAATACTTTTCTTGAGCTGTTCTAATAAAAGGTAACAAAGCATCTGCATCAACTGCTCCACCTAATGGAGTATTCTTGATGATATCATTTCTTGTTATAAAGAGTGCGAATTTTGAGCTCATAATTAATTAAATTTATCTTTGAAGAATGGTTGTGAGAATCTAGCGTTCTTTTCTTCATAAGCCAGTTTATAAGCTTCATCTGATGTTAGCTTCTCATCTTTCATATCTTCATCGGTTGTGTTTTCGTTTTCCATTTGTTTGTTTACATCATCTTCTGCTTCTTGAATAGTTTGGTTTGTTTCATCTGCCGTTGTACTAAGAATTACAAGAGGTGTAAGTTGTTCAAACATTAAATCCTTCTTTCCAATACCACCCATTATAAATGCTTTATCAATAGCATTTAATACTAAAGATTGGAATGGAAATATTGTCATTGTTTGCATAATAGAATATGCTGTTTTCATTTCTTCTGATTGAGAACTAAATCCATTATTTGCTGTTCTAATTCCAAATAGTAAAGGTGATACTATTCTATGAGCAACAAGGATACGGTCTTGAGCGTACTCAGCAACATAGGTGTACTTCTCATGAAGGTTATCTATTGGTATGGTATCAATCGTTGGTTTGTTAATTGCATCATCGTTAAACGATACCATAAACCTTCCAGCATTACGAGTACCTGTGAACTTAGTTTCTAATAAACTTTCTATTGTTTGTCTTTCTTCAGGTGCAGGAACTCCATTATTGAAATTAACCATAGCAACAGGAAGGAAACCATTTTCTATATTGTTAAGATGCAGGTTAGATAACTCTGCTTCTGTAAATGAATATTGTAAAGCAGATATCCAATCAGGTAAAGAATAGTAATACCTATTAGGTTCATATTCTTTTATATAAAGAATCTCACATTCTTCATCTGATGTACCAAATGCTGGTATTCTGATTTTCTCTTTGTGTCTTCTTACATCATCCCAATCAGTACAGTAGTAGTATGCTTGTACTCTGTTCATATCTAATAACTTTTCAGCTCTTAGAGTTTGTACAGGTACGTGATAAAACTTCTTTATCTTCGTATGTTCTTTATTCCAATAAACTTGGAACGCTGAATTACCATACAGTTTCATATCAAAGGTTACTCTCTTTAAATCTTCTGCTGGTATTAACCTGTGTAATTCATCTTTAAAAGAGTCATCATCTGTTGTTAATCCTTTACCATAGATTAAATCTGCAACTCCCTCTATACAAGCCGCGTTGGTTGTAGAGGTGTTATATGCTTCTGTTAATAAGTGGAAGAAATCATCTTGTTCGTGTACACCTACTGGTACCCATCCATATCTTGTTTTTCTATCCTCCGTTACTATTGGTACTTCTTCCCTAGAGAAGTTTACAACAGAAAAGTTATTAGGTTTACTCATAATACAATATATTCGTTATCTGTTACGTTGGATATATATCCATCATTTTGGTTTTTATAAACCGTTTTATCAATAGATTGAGATGCATATACTTGGATAGTACCTCTCCATATAGAACCACTAACATCTTGTATATCAGCGTAAAATTCTTGTCCTGTACTCACTATGTTTTCAAGCGATTGTGAGAATTGTAGTATGTTTTCATATGGTGTAAAAGTATATGAACCACTTAAATCATATGATGATGTTGTTTGTGTCAACATATCATCAAGATATAGTGTAAGGTCAGAACTCGATGTATTCTCGGTTCTAACTACAAACTCGTTTGATTGTGAAATGTAATAGCTAAGCATTATCTCTAATTATCTATGATTATACGTATATAACAAATAAAGTTAGATTTGTAGTATAAAAAAACCCCCACCGAAGTGAGGGTTTAGTTTATCTTAGATTAAAGAGTATATCTACGAAGAAATGATAGTTGGAGGTCCAACTAATCCTGCGAAGGCATCAGCTGCAGTTGCTCCATTAAGGAACGTTGCTGGTAATGGTTCTTCACCTGTCATGGTGATAGAGTATCCGTAAAGGTCACCTAAAGCGGCTCCTGTTTGAATAGTTCCAGCTGATAAATCAGCTCCATGTTGTTCACCTACTAAGAATGCTTGACCGTTGTTAGTCCACACAATTATTTGTGGTCTACCCCATGCAAGAAGTTTTAGTTGTGTACTCATTTCGTTTGTTAACTTTTTCAAGTTAAGTGTTAATTCTTGAGAGAAGAACGTAGTTCCTGATTCTCTACTAGAGTTAACAGTTTCAGTATATGCAGATGTACCTTTTAATTCGTAATAATACACAGTAACGCCAGTTAAATCGTTGATTTCTGGATCGATACCAGGTGAGCCGGCAGTCTTATCAAAAGATCCAGATTGGTAGTTTAAGAAGTAAACTCCTTGTATTCCACCTACTGATTCTTTACATACTTCCGCTCTTCCGTTAGTTAAATCACAAGCCATAATGTTATAGTTTTTGTTAAAAGGTTAATTTAAAAAGGGTGAGTGGTTAAACCCACCCTTTAGTTTATTATTTAGTTTCGATTAAAACGCTCCGTAATATACGATGTCTTGTCCGATTCCAAATTCTGTATCTGCAGTATATCTCATGATAACTCTAAAATTTTGTGAGCCGTCAATATTTGCCATGTCCAGGACACGCACTTCATTATAGTCCGAAAGCAATCCAGTCCCGAAGTGGAAGTTAGATTTCTGTCCAGCTGCAATAGTGTTAGCACTCATTCCTGGAGCTAATACGATTTCAATACCTTGGAAGTTAGATGGTTTTTCACCAACGTTTAATTGGTTGTTAAATGAACCTACGTTAGTTACACCACTCAATGCTGATTGGTATGCTTTGATTACGTTTGTTCCACCATAGATAACTAAATCAGATTTTCCATAAACAGTAGATGGTATAGTTTCATATACTGCTGATAATTTTTCTAATACGTTAGCTGATGTTATAGAACCAGATACAATTACTCCTGCTGAAGTTTTAGCTGAAAGAACATCAGTTGCTCCTCCTACTGAAACAGATGCAGATAATGCAGATTCGAATCCGTCAAATTGTCCGTTTACTGCTTTATCACCTTGCCAGATAGAGATTTCAGTTGCTTCAGCAACTTGACCTCCAACGTAAGATACTAAGTAATCAGTAAAGTTTCTTGGAATTTCGTCAAATGCAGAATATCCAAGGGATAATGCTTCCCAGGAATCTAGGAAATTTTGCTTACATAAAGTAAGGTTAACTTGTAACTCTTTTGGAGTTAATACTCTTTCAGTAATTTCTACTGAACCAGAAGTTACAAAGTCACAACTAGCATCTTGTACGATACCAGCTACATCAAGTTTCTGAATTACTTCTTTGTACTTGACGTTAGGGTGAATAGTGATTAGGTTGTTATCTAATGTTTTAGCCGATAACAACGCAGCTGCGATAAAATCAGATGCAGCCTCACCTGCATAAGTACCGTTAGTTACGGTAGGTAATGCAAAGTTTTGGTTTTTTCTCATGATATATGAATTTTTTAATTAATTATTATTTGTATAGTTTGCTTAAATACGAGTTCTGATAATTACCAGTTTTCGTTTTACTGTGAGTAGATTTTCTGAATTTAGAAACTTCAACAGGAGCGCCATCCAACTTCTTGTCTTCTAGCTCTTCCTCTTCTTTAATTTCATCTTCCATTTCCTCTTCTACTTTTTTGTCTTCTTCCATCTTATCCTCAAGCTTCTTTTCCATCTCTTCAATTCTATAAGAAAGTTCTTCAATCTTCTTAGAAACATCTTCTAATTTGATTTCTTCTTCTTCCCCATGGTCTTCAAGGTCTGCTTCTTCAGCTGGTTCTACGATTTCAGTTTCTTCTGCTAATTGAGTATCATTAGCTTTTGGTTCATCGGTTGTGTTAGGTAACGGTTCAACAGGAAGAGTTTCTTCTTCTAGTTCAACATTTTCACGTTCTTTGATGACACCCCCCTCCACATAAATCTTGATACGGTTTTCATTACCTGATTCATCACGTAATTCCAACTCATGCCAACCATCTGGAGCAGGTGATTTTTCACCATCCTCATGAATTACCTCTACACTTTCACCTACATCAAATGTTGGTGAATCTAAGATTGTTCCATCTGCTAATCTTGCTTGAGTAAGTTTGTCTTCAGACTTATCAATAGAAAGTAATGTCATAATCTTATTAAGTACTGTGTTTGAGTTCATAATATATATTATTTAGTTATTAACACTATAACAATTATAGTTTGTTTTATTTAGTTTTTTCTTAATTTGATGTATTAGGAATGAATCCTGAGGTTCTATCTGTATTACCTGTTGTGTTATTAGTATCAAACATCTTTAATGTCCAATACACAGGTGCGTTAGGATTAGTAGCTCCAAATAACCTTCCATCAGATAACATCATTACCGCTTGGTTTTGTCTATCTTGACCTGTACTAAAAGCTGGCAGTTTAAATTGTGTCATAAAGAAACTCT
>TARA_R110001632_G_scaffold210222_2_pt1 | contig 28486 bp, 30 predicted proteins | sample TARA_R110001632 | Tara Oceans TARA_R110001632 (sample SAMEA4398266) | marine metagenome | biome: Polar Biome; feature: [SRF] surface water layer (ENVO:00010504); material: water (ENVO:00002006), including particulate matter (ENVO:01000060) such as... | depth 5 m
TAAGCATGGATAAAAAAATAAAATATAACTCATGTTCTATTGATACTTGGGATGGAGTAACTTATTGGCATAAAGGTTTTGAAACACTTGATGAAGTTTATGCTCACTTAAAAAGATATGTTCATAAACAATGTGACATTATTATTTATGATGTGGCTGAACGTAAAGAACATGGTATTAAATTTGTTGGCATTATCAAAGATTATAGTAGTAGAAAGGAAACTAATGAACTGTTGGCATTGTAATACTGAATTAATATGGGGTGGTGACCATGATATAAGCGAGGAGGATGGCTATTCATACGAAGGTATAGTTACTAACCTCTCTTGTCCTAACCCTAATTGTAACTCTCACGTTGACGTTTATTTACCTATAGAAAGGACTGATGATGAACCTAATTGAAATTAAATATAAAACAGATAGTAACTTTAAATGGTTTGTTGATGATGCAGTAGAAACTATGTGGTCAGATGCAATACATAATGATGATACTGATGACACTTGGCAATCATTTTGGTGGCAAAATATACCATATGATTTTAATATATGGACTGATGATGTTACTGATGTTACATATTGTTCTGTCTACTCTTGTTATATCAATAAGTATAACGATATATATACTGATGAATCAGATTATTATAGAGTTAAAGAGGAGAAGATACTTGTACATTGACCCAATACTAACAGACACACATCTTGTTGACGTAGTAAGAGAATATAAAAAGCTACGTCAACTTCAGTATGACTTTGAGTGGGACGAAAACTCACAACAAGCAGAGATTTATAAAGCAAAAGCAAATTATTACCATACTTTAGTGCAAAAAGGTATCTTGTTTGACCCTTTATTTTAAATTACTATACGTACCTCAAAACATAGGAGAATCATATGCCAATTAGAAAGATAGCAAATGCTTGGCAAGTAGACATTCGTAAAAAGGGTGTCATATTTCGCAAGTCATGTTCCTCTAGGAATGATGCAGTCAAACTAGAGAAGCATTGTATGAAATGTATTGAAGATGGTGTAGCTTTGCCTGAAGCAAACTCTATCTTAGGTATGACATCCCAAGTCTTGTTCCAAAAGACTGCAGATAAGTATTGGTCAGACTCTGATTGGGGTCTAACACAGATACGTAGACAAGATAAAATACTTGATGTGATGGGACGTAATGTTCCTGTTGCAGATATAAGTGCTACTATGATTGATGACGTTATTCAACACTTCAAAAAGAATGGTGCATCATCATCATCACTCAACAAGATTAGTGCTTGTATATCTAAGTCACTAAATCTAGCAGTAGACAGAGGGTGGATAGATAGGAAACCTAAACTTGATTGGATACCAACTAAGAATGGTAGACTAAGATATTTAATCCAAGAAGAAGAAGCCTATCTTGTTCAAATCTTAACTGCTAAACAAGAGATAGACTGCAGAGATTTTTTCTTGTTCCTGTTGGACACAGGTTTACGTAGAGGAGAGGGCTTACGTTTGTCCTGTCGTGATGTTGACCTAGACAAAGGAACTATTTCTATTTGGGAAACTAAGAACGGACATCCTCGTACTGTTCCGTTGACAAGACGAGTTAAGAATATATTACAGACTCGTATTGACACAGAAGGCAGACTAAAAAACAAACCTGTATTTAATCTTACAGAAGACAAGATAAGACGTGTATGGGAATGGCTACGTGATGACATGGGTCTACAAGATGACAAAGAGTTTGTCTTACATAGCTTACGTCACACCTGTGCATCTCGTCTTGTTCAGCGAGGAATACAACTGCAAGTTGTACAACAATGGCTTGGTCATAAGTCTATACACATGACTCTAAGATATGCACACCTAGATACGCAAAATCTTTTAGATGCGAGTAGAGTGTTAGAATCTGATGACAAATTTATGGACAATATGACAGGTTGATATGTGTAAGTATATGAATTATAGATTGGTAATTCTAAGTCACTCGACTTAAAATCCCTCGGCAGAAATGCCATGACGGTTCGAGTCCGTCTCTGGGCACACCTTCTAAGTAATTCAAATACTTCATAAAGTTAACAAGTCCCCTGACTTCTCAGGGGCATCTTAATCCTGTTTACGTTAGGTTTTATAGACAATAGTAGACAACTTTTATGGAGAGTTCAGTATGGACACACGACAAGTATCGTTAGAACGAGAAATGCGAGAAGAAGGAATCCAAAGATTCCACAAGAATAACCTACAAAAAGCAGAGAAAGCCCAAGAATCTACAACTACCTATGGTCAATACCTCTTGAGACAAACTGTCACAAAGGTAGAAGATGCTATCAAAGACCATATAGAATCCTCAATGAAGGGTAGGTCAGGTAAGTCAGCTACATCAGCAGTCTTGTTGAATGACCTAGAGCCATCAGTCATAGCAGTAATCACCTTGAGGGTGGCACTATCACAGATAACTAGGAAGAGAGACTACAGTAGTTCTGCAGTAGCTTTAGGTATGGCTATTGAAGATGAGTTGAGGATAAGAACCTTTGAGGAAAACAATCCTCGTTTGTATAGGGTAGTAAAGAAAGACCTAGACAAGAGGTCATCAGGCTATACTTATAAGAGACGTAAGTTAATTGAGTCATCAAGAAGAGATGGTCAAGAGTGGACATCATGGACACAAAGAGAAAAACTCTTGGTGGGCAATGCTTTACTTGATTTGACCATAGTCAATACAGGTCTGTTAGAACTAAAGAGTATGATGAAGGGGGGCAAGAGAAGACAACTCTTGTTAGCATCAGAGACTACACTAAAGATAATCAAAGACCTTACTGCCTTCCAAGAGATACTAAGACCTGAGTTCTATCCTTGTGTTGTACCTCCTAAAGATTGGACTACACCTACAGATGGTGGTTATCACACTCATCATGTCCGTCAGCTACCTCTTGTTAAGACTGAAAACAAGAACTACCTACAAGAACTAAAGCACTTTGATATGCCTATGGTTTATGGAGCAGTTAATGCTATGCAACAGACAGGGTTCAAGGTCAATCAGTTTGTCTTACAGGTACTGAAGGACATCTGGGATAGTGGCATAGCTTTACCTAGCTTACCACCATCAGAGAACGCAGAAATTCCTAACAAGCCACATGATATTGCTACCAATAAACAAGCTAAGATTAATTGGAAAAGAAATGCAGTCATCATACATACAGAGAACAATCGTATGGCATCAAAGAGACTCTTGTTAAGGAAGACAATACAGATAGCTGACAAGTTTAAAGATGAGAAGTCTATCTACATGGTGTATCAGTTAGATTTTAGAGGACGTATCTATGCAGTACCAAACTATCTTAACCCACAGGGCACAGACTTTGCCAAAGGACTACTGCTTTTTTCTGAGGCAAAAAAATTAAATGAGCAAGGGGCTTGTCACTTAGCCATACATGGGGCAAATATGTTTGGTTATGATAAAGCATCTCTGCAAGAACGTATTGATTGGGTGCAAGATAACCAAGAGAGAATACTATCCTGTGCCAAAGACCCATTGGCTGACCTATGGTGGGCTAAAGAATCTGATAAACCTTTTCAGTTCCTAGCTTTCTGTAAAGAATGGGAAGGTCTTGTTGCTGACCCTGATAACTTTGAGTCTAGTCTTCCTGTCTGTGCTGATGGTAGTTGTAATGGACTCCAACATTTTGCAGCAATGTTAAGGTCAGAGACTACAGGTAAAGAAGTTAATCTTGTACCAATGGATGACCCACAAGACATCTATCAGAAGGTAGCTGATACAGTTACACAGAAGCTAAAAGAAATGCCAGATGAGTTAGCACAGAAGTGGATTGACTATGGTGTATCTAGGTCTTGTTGCAAACGTCCATGTATGGTGTTGCCTTATGGTGGTAAGCAGTATTCTTTTACAGATTTTGTAATGGATTATATTGTTGAGCAACGTGACAAAGGTATATCACACCCATTCGGTGAAGATGTATTTAAAGCAGCAACCTTCTTGTCCAAGTTGATATGGCAATCTATATCTGAGGTTGTTCATGCAGCAACTGATGCTATGGCATGGCTACAAAAAGCAGCAAGGGTTGCATCATCAGAAGGACTACCTATCAGGTGGGACACACCATGTAACCTTCCTGTGCTACAGGCATACCAAGAAGTTAAGTCTAGTCAGATACAAACCAAGTTACTTGGAAAAGTATTTAAACCTAGAGTGTATGCACAAACAGGTAAGTTAGATAAGAACCGACAAGCTAATGGTATCTCTCCTAACTTTGTACATAGTATTGATGCTAGTCACCTGATGATTACTCTTCATGTTGCCAAGCAGTTAGACATACATTCTTTTGCAATGGTACATGATAGCTATGGTACTCATGCTGCAGATGCTGAAGAAATGTGGGGTGCATTACGTACTGCATTTGTTGAAATGTATTCACAGATGGATGTACTAGAAGAGTTTAGAAATTATCTTTTAGAAGTTCTACCTGAACACAGACACAAAGAGATAGAACCAGTACCAACTAAAGGTACTCTTGTTTTAGACCACGTGCTTGAGAGTTCTTTTTTCTTTGCATAATTAATACCCACTCACTTAGACCAATGAAACTATTAAGAGGTTAATAATGAATAAAATACAAAACGAAAATATAGTCACACCTGCAGGTAGAGCAATCTATCCTTGGTTGATTAATCCTGACACAAAGTTTAATGCGTTAGGTGAATACAAGGTTAGCCTTTCGCTAAATACTAGTGAAGCTGAACCTCTCATCAAGAAGATTGATGAAGCTATGGAAAAAGCAAAAACCCTAGCACCTGAAGGTAAGAAAGTTAAAGTATCAGACCCACCTTATTTTAATGAAGTAGATGGGGATGAACAGGAGACAGGTAATGTCTTGTTTAAGTTTAAATCTAAAGCACAGATACAAACTAAAGATGGTAAGACTATAAAGATTACTCCAAAACTTTTTGATTCTAAAGGAACATTACTCAAAGATGTTACTGAAATCTGGGGTGGTTCTAAAATTAAAATTAGTGCAGACATTGCTCCTTACTTTGTTGGTGCTGTTGGTGCAGGTGTAAGCCTGAGACTTAAAGCAGTACAAATAATTGAATTAGTTACAGGGGGTAACAATGCAGATAGTTACGGTTTTGAATCCACCGAAGGTTATGAAGTCTCGAAAGAGACAAATCAAAGTGAGTTCAATTCTTCAGATGCACAAGAGGACTTTTAGTAAATTCGCTAGGGCTAAAGGTTATCGTAGTGGACTCGAAGAAAAAGTTGCAAGTGAACTCAACGCATTAGGTATCAAGTTTAGTTATGAACCTAAAGGTTGGGTCACTTACAACAAACCTACCTCAAGATACAAACCAGATTTTGTATTACCAAATGGAATCATAGTAGAAACAAAAGGACAGTTCCTTAGTTCAGATAGAACTAAACATAAACTTATAAAGGAACAACACCCTAAGATTGATATTAGATTTGTGTTTAGTAATTCTAAAAAAAGATTAGGTACTAAGTCTAAGACTACCTATGCAATGTGGTGCGTGAAGTATGGATTTGATTACGCAGATAGAAGTATTCCTAGCGAATGGATAAATGAATCCCAAACCCCTTCAAGGATGAAGGCAATTAAGGTATTAGCAATATGAATAAAAGAACTAAGACTAACTATATAGTTGTGCATTGTGCTGCAACTAAACCAAGCATGGACACAAGTGCTGCTGACATAGACAGATGGCACAGGGAACGTGGTTGGTTAAAGATAGGATATCACTTTGTTGTTAGACGTAACGGAGAGATAGAAGAAGGTAGACATATAGAAGAAGTAGGGGCACACGCAAGTGGGTACAACTCTGGTTCTGTTTCTGTCTGCTTAATAGGTGGACTGTCTGAAGATGGTAAGACATCTGAAAACAATTTCACAGAAGAGCAATGGGAATCTTTCGGAGCAGTCATTGACACTCTGACAAACAGATATCCTAACGCAAAGGTCATTGGACACAACGACATATCTAAGAAAGATTGTCCAACATTTAATGTAGGAGAATGGTATGCAAAGTATAGGTCAGATGACGAATACGCAATCGAGTGACGTAATTTTTATTATGCACGAACCATGTCCTAAGTGTGACTCCAAGGATAACTTGGCACGTTACTCTGATGGACATGGTTATTGTTTTGGGTGTGGTCATTATGAAAAAGGAAACGAAATGGAAGCAACGGAATCAAGTAGCGAGAAGTTTGGTTTCCACACACTACTCGCAACAGATAAAAAAGAACAAGAAACAATATTCTCGGAAGGAGAAATCAAAAGCCTCAACAGACGTGCAATAAATAAAGATACTTGTATTAAATTTGACTACCGAGTTACGACTCACATGGGTAAGCCATGTCAGGTAGCGAACTACAAGTGTAACAATAAGATAGTAGCACAGAAGTTGAGGTTTTCTGATAAGACATTTAAATGGATTGGTTCATCACAAGATGTTGGCTTGTTTGGTCAACACCTATGGAGAGATGGTGGCAAGATGGTTGTCGTTACCGAAGGTGAACTAGATTGTATGAGTCTTAGTCAGGTACAGGGAAATAAATGGGCAGTTGTCTCCATTAAAAATGGTTCGCAAGGTGCGAAGCGAGATGTACAAAAGTCTCTCGAATGGTTAGAGAAATTTGAGAGTGTCATCTTTATGTTTGACATGGACGATTCAGGACAATCGGCTGCTCATGCCTGTGCCTCTGTACTAAAGCCTGGGAAAGCTAAGATAGCACAACTTCCTCTCAAGGATGCCAACGATATGTTAGTTGAAGGTAGGGTAAAGGAACTTATAGATTCTGTATGGTCGGCTAAAACATTTAGACCTGATGGTATTGTAAGTGGAGAAGACCTATGGGGTGACGTATCTAAAGAAGATGTTGTTTTAGCTGTTGACTATCCTTTTGTTGGACTCAATGATAAGACACATGGATTACGTAAGTCAGAACTTACAACTATAACTGCAGGTTCAGGCATAGGTAAGAGTGCTCTTGTTAGAGAGATAGGTTACAACCTTATCAAAATGGGAGAACGTGTTGGTTTTATTATGCTCGAAGAAACCGTTAAGAGAACTGCTCTTGGACTTATGGGGCTACACCTTAACAAACCTTTACATCTTGGTAATGTTCCTACCGAAGAGTCTGAGTTACTTGATGCTTATAATGCTTGTATCGGTAACGGTAGGGTATTTTTCTACGATAGTTATGGTAGCACTTCTATTGACAACCTCCTCAGTCGAGTACGGTTTCTATCACAAGGAACAGAATGTGATTGGATTATTCTTGACCATCTCAGCATTGTTGTTTCTGGTCTTGGAGATGGTGATGAAAGACGATTGATAGATAATGCAATGACTATGTTAAGAACCTTAGTACAAGAGACAGGTGTTGGTTTGATATTAGTATCACACCTCAAACGTCCTGACGGAAACAAAGGACATGAAGAAGGTGCACAAACATCTCTGTCTCAGCTAAGAGGTAGTCATGCTATTGCACAACTATCAGATATGGTTATCTCTCTTGAAAGAAATCAACAGGGGGATGACTCTAACTTAACTACTGTTCGTGTATTAAAGAACAGGTTTAGTGGTGATACAGGAGTTGCCTGTCACGTTCAGTATTCTCCAGACACAGGAAGAATGACTGAGACAACACTAGAGTTTAATGAAGAGAAGGATGAGTTCTAATGTTAGGACATATATTTATAATAGCTGAAGAAATTATGAGAGGAAAAAAATGTCAGAGAACCTACGAGAAACATACGTCAGGGAATTTCAAAAATCTATGGGTCAAGATATTGACGTACCTTACAGTCCGAAAGCCTTATATTTAAGAATGAACTTAATCAGAGAAGAACTAAATGAACTACAAGATGAAGTAGAGAAAAGTATATTTGAGTTTAAGGAAAATAGTGGAGAGATAAATAAAGAAACTAAACAAAACATCCTTAAAGAATTATGTGATTTGATATATGTAGTATCAGGATTTGCAGTTACGTTTGGACTTCCAATTCAAGTAGCCTTTAACAGAGTTCATAAATCTAACATGAGTAAGTTAGTTAATGGTTTTCCCCAGATAAATGATTGGGGAAAAGTTCAGAAGGGTAAAAATTATAAACCACCAAACATGGAGGATTTAGTTTGAGATATATATTTGATATAGAAACAGATGGACTATTAGACACAGTTAGTAAAGTCCATTGTCTTATATTAAAGGACATAGATACAAATGAAATTATATCTTATGTAGATAATTGGGAAGAAGGGGTTAAACGATTAGAAAATGCTGAGTTAATTATAGGACACAATGTTATTAAGTATGACATACCTGTATTAAAGAAGCTGACTACGTTTAACCCTAAAGGTCTTGTAAGAGATACACTTGTATGCACACGTTTAATATGGGCAGACATAAAGCAGGGTGACTTCACAAGAACAAACTTTCCTAGCAAACTTATAGGCTCTCATAGTTTACGAGCATGGGGTCATAGGATTGGAGACTACAAGGATGACTATGAAGGTGGATGGGAAACATTTAGTCAGGAGATGTGGGACTATTGTATCCAAGATTGTAATGTTACCCATACGTTATGGAATAGAATTACTGAAAAAAATTATTCACAACAAGCCTTGGAGTTAGAGCATGAACTTACTGAAATTATTTACAGGCAAGAGACTTATGGATTTGCCTTTGACAAACAGGCTGCAGGTTCTTTATATGCAGAACTGTCAGCCAGAAAGCATGACCTTGAAACTCAACTCAAAACGGTCTTCCCTGATTGGGAAGTTAAGACACCTTTTACTCCTAAAGTAAATTCAAAAAAGTTTGGGTACGAGAAGGGTGTACCTACACATAAAGTAAAACTCATAGAGTTTAACCCTAGTAGTCGTGACCATGTTGCTAATCGTTTACAAATTATTCGAGGATGGATACCAAAAGACTTTACCAATGATGGTAAACCCAAGGTGGATGAAGAAGTTCTATCACACCTAGATTATCCTGAAGCAAAACTTCTTGTTGAATACTACACCTTACTTAAAAGGTTAGGACAACTAGGAGATGGTAACCAAGCATGGTTAAAAGTAGAAAAGAAATCACGCATACATGGCTCTGTAAATACAAATGGGGCTATAACTGGACGTGCAACCCATGCATATCCAAACGTAGCCCAAGTACCTGCCAACGGTGTACCGTATGGTAAGGAGTGTCGTTCACTTTTCATCCCATCTTTAGGAAAAGAATTAGTAGGCATTGATGTTTCAGGTTTGGAACTTAGATGCTTGGCACATTACATAGCTAAATATGATGGAGGAGACTATGCCGAGAAGGTTGTTCATGGGGACATTCACACAGAGAATCAAAAAGCTGCAGGGCTTACCACAAGAAACCAAGCCAAGACATTTATTTATGGATTCTTATACGGTGGGGGTGCAGCAAAACTGGGGCAGATTGTCGGTGGCTCTGCTAAAGAAGGAGCAAAACTAAAAGCAAGATTCTTAAAGGCACTTCCTGCTCTTAATACTTTAATACAGAAAGTACAACAGGCATCAACAAAAGGTTATTTGATTGGGCTTGATGGTAGACGTATCAAAGTAAGAGCAGAGTATGCAGCACTCAATACCCTACTACAATCAGCAGGTGCATTGATATGCAAACAATGGTTAATAGAATTTGACCATGTCCTAAAGGAAACAGGGTTATGTAAACAGGCACAACAAGTAGCATGGATACATGACGAAATCCAAGTAGAAGTTGAGAAAGGATACTCAGATGAAGTCGGAAGAATCGCAGTTAAATCTATTCAAAGAGCAGGAGAGCACTTCAGAATCAGATGCCAACTTGACGGAGAGTTCAAAGTTGGAAGCAACTGGGCTAACACCCACTAAGAAGAACCGTAAAAAGTTTGATATTGACTTAGCTTATGGAAAAGTTTTTGAAGATAAAATCAAAGATATGCTTCAAGGAAAAAAGATTGAAGTAAAAACAGAAAAGAATATCTGGCAGAAGTCAGGCAACATTGCAATCGAGTTTGAATCATATGGTAAACCTTCAGGTATAGATGTTACTGAAGCAGACTATTGGTTTCATAACTTATCTATTGATAACGAAGTATATTGCACATTAGTTTTCTCAACACCAATGCTTAAAAATATTGTAGAGAAACTAGATTACCACAAAGTTATTAAGGGTGGTGATAACTGGGCATCCAAGATGTACTTAGTTAACTTATCTAAATTATTTTCAACTGACACACTTAAACTTTTCAAGGAGAAAATGCATGAAAAGGACGTTGCTAATTGATGGAGACATTGTTATCTACCAATACTCTTCTACTGTAGAGAAGGAAGTTAATTGGGGTGATGATGTATGGTCTTTATGGGCTGATGCCAAGGAAGCTAAACAGTTAATCCTACAATACATAGATATATTAATGGAGAAGACAGCAGCAGATGAGTTGGTGTTCTGCTTCACAGGCAAGGATAACTTTAGGAAAGATATATTAAATACTTATAAGTCTAATCGTAAAGACAAACGTAAACCTGTTTGTTATAGAGCCTTAAAGGAATGGGTAGAAGAAAACTATGATACTGAAGAGTGGCATGGTTTAGAAGCTGATGATGTATTAGGAATCATTGCTACTTCAGATGACCGTTTTATTGAGGGTGAAAAAATTATTGTATCTGAGGACAAAGACTTAAAAACAATTCCATGTAAATTATGGAAGAGTGGAGAGTTACTAAACATTACTAAAGAAGATGCAGACTACAACCATTTATTTCAAACATTAACAGGAGATACGACAGATGGCTACTCAGGACTACGAGGAGTTGGCGAAGTTAAAGCGAAAACAATACTTACTGTACCTACTTGGTCAAGTGTCGAAAGTGCTTTCATCAAAGCAGGATACACCAAAGAAGATGCGTTAACTCAAGCACGTCTTGCTCGTATTCTAAGGTTTGAAGATTACAACTTTGAGTATGGTGTTCCTAATATGTGGAGTCCTAGCTAATGGAGTCTTATGCAAACTATATGGTTAGAAGGATAAATGAAGAGATGGAAAAGGAAGACGATAGTAGTCCAATAGACCCCAAGCATTACAGTCAATGGAAGATAGAACCTATAACTTTCATTATGGAAAATGACTTAGGGTTTTGTGAAGGTAACATTATTAAGTACATCATGCGTTGGCAGATGAAGAATGGTATTACTGATTTAAAGAAAGCAAGACAGTACATAGATTTTATTATTAAGAAGGAAGAGGAACAGGGATGATACCTAATCAGCATTATGGAATGACACTACCATTATCAGAAGAAATAGACACACAAAAATATAGACAAACAGGAGAAGACTTTTATAGTAAGGTAGTCCGTATTGCAGGTGCATTGAAAGATTCACCTACACACTTTGAAGAGTTCAAAGATGCGTTACGTAACATGAGGTTTCTTCCTGCAGGTAGAGTACAAAATGCTATGGGTGCTGCAAGACAGACTACAGCATTTAATTGTTTTGTGTCTGGAACTATTGATGATTCTATGGAATCTATAATGGCACGAGCCACCGAAGCATCTGAGACTATGAGACGTGGTGGTGGTATAGGTTATGACTTCTCTAAGTTACGACCAAGAGGTGACCTTATAAAATCTTTAGACTCAAGGGCATCAGGCTCTGTATCTTTTATGGGTATTTATGATTCTATCTGTCAGACTATCGCATCATCAGGTCACAGACGTGGTGCACAGATGGGTGTACTTAGAATTGACCATCCAGACATTGAGCAATTCATTACAGCTAAACATGACTCTACTTCATTAACAGGATTTAATATTTCTGTTGGAGTTACAGATGAGTTTATGAGATGTCTAAAAGAAGAACGACCTTTTCCTCTAACCTATGAAGGTAAAGTCTACAAGGAAGTAGACCCTGTTGCCTTGTGGGATATGATAATGAGGAGCACGTGGGATTGGGCAGAACCTGGGGTTCTCTTTATAGATACCATCAACAAGATGAACAATCTATATTATTGTGAAACTATTGCTGCAACTAATCCATGTGGAGAACAACCATTACCACCATACGGTGCTTGTCTTCTAGGTTCATTTAACTTAGTCAAGTATGTAACTGACAAGAAGTTTGACTTTGGTTTGTTTACAAGTGATATAACTACTGTTGTAAGAGCAATGGATAATGTAGTTGATAGAACTATTTACCCATTAAAAGAACAAAGAACAGAAGCTAACAATAAAAGAAGAATGGGACTAGGAGTTACAGCTTTATCTAATGCTGCAGAGATGTGTGGTTATCCATATGCTTCTAAAAAGTTTAATGAGTTTACAGAAAAAGTAATGTCAACATTAAGAGACTATTGTTATGCAACTAGTGCAGACCTTGCAAAAGAAAAAGGTTCTTTTCCTTTGTATGACCAATACCATTACATGAAAAGTAAATACATACAGACATTACCTGATTGGGTAAAAGAAAAGATACTACAGAATGGTATTAGAAACTCGCATCTAACTTCTATTGCACCTACAGGAACTATCTCTCTTACTGCAGACAATGTAAGTTCAGGGATTGAACCACCTTACTCATTGTTCTATGACAGAACTATACAACAGTTTGATGGACACCAGATAGAACGAGTAGAAGACTATGCTTACACGCAAGGTGTTAAGAGTAGAACTGCTAATGAAATTAGTGCACAAGAACATTTAGAAGTACTAGCTATTACATCTAAGTATATTGATAGTGCTGTTAGTAAGACTTGTAATGTAGGTGATGATGTTAATTACGAAGACTTTAAGAAACTATATACAAATGCTTGGGAACTAGGATGTAAAGGTATAACAACCTTTCGTGCTTCAGGTAAAAGATATGGTATTTTAAATGAAGTTAAAGAAGATAAGCCTAAAGCAGAGGCTTGTTTTATTGACCCAACCACAGGGCAAAAGGAATGTTCCTAATGCCCTCTCATAAAGAGGACTATCATGGCTTTAAATAATCAAGACGAAGATTCTTTACCCTATACTGGAAGCCAATTAGTAGATAAATTAAATAAAATATTCCCAGAAAAATCTGCCGAACTAGGTATGTCTATCGAAGAACTAATGTTCAAAGGTGGACAAAGGTCAGTAGTTAATTGGCTTGTAGAATTACAAAATAGGGAAGAACAACAGAACGAGGATTAAGATTCATGTGTATGCCAAGGTCAAGACCTGCCCCAACTCCACCACCACCACCTGAAGTAGAAGAGCCTACTAAGCAAGAGATTTATGATTCAACACCACATCAAGTTGATAAAGTTAAAAAGTCTCCAACTAAGAAAAAAGGTAAGGCATCTTTAAGAACAGATTTAAGTATTGGTTCAGGTGGTTCATCAACTGGTGCAGGATTAAACGTAGGATAGTATAATGATAAATAATATTTCATGCTCCCAAAGATATCACAAACTTACAGGGGACAGGGAAATATACTTAGACAGAGCAAGAGAATGTTCTGAACTTACATTACCATCACTTATAGCCCCTGAAGGTTTTAGTTCTGCTACAGACTTATATCAACCTTTTCAAAGTACAGGTGCTAGAGGTGTCAATAATTTAGCTTCTAAACTATTATTACTTTTATTTCCTCCTAACTCTCCCTTCTTTCGTTTGGCAATGGATACAAAAACCAAAATGGAATTAGACCAACAGGGACAGTTAAGAGCAGAAATAGAACAAGGTTTAGCAGGTGTAGAACGTGAAGTTATGGGAGAGATAGAAAACTCTGCCATGAGAGTTCATGTCTTTGAAGCACTAAAGCATCTTATAGTATCAGGCAATGTATTACTTCATCTACCAAAAAAAGGTGGGGTAAGAGTATTTCCTTTGTCTAGTTATGTATGTAAACGTGACCCTAATGGGGAACTACTAGAAGTTATAGTAGAAGAAACTACATCTCCCTTAGTATTACCTGAAGGTATGGAAGGTATAGATTATACATCTGAAAAAGATATAAAGATTTATACTAAAGTAACTAGAACTAAAGAAGATGAATATTATATATACCAAGAAGTAGAAGGTATGATAGTTCCTAATTCAGAAGGAACTTATAAGAGAGACTTACTGCCTTGGAGAGCCTTACGTATGGTTCACTTAGATGGTGAACATTATGGAAGGTCTTACGTTGAAGAATATCTTGGTGACCTAAAGTCACTAGAAGGCTTAATGGAATCTATAGTGAGTGCTGCTGCAGCTTCATCTAAATTAGTATTCTTAGTTAGACCAAACGCATCTGTAAAGAGACGTGATTTAACTAATGCTAAGAATGGTGCAGTTATAGTTGGTTCTCCTGATGACGTTAAAGTACTACAGACTGAAAAAAGTAGTGACTTGAGAGTTGTCTTAGAAACAGTTAAGAGAATTGAAGATAGATTAGCATTTGCTTTCTTATTAAATACATCTATACAAAGAGAAGCCGAAAGAGTTACAGCCGAAGAGATAAGATTTATGGCTCAAGAATTAGAGTCAGCTTTAGGTGGTGTATATTCTATCCTATCTCAAGAGATGCAGTTACCTATTGTCCATATATTAATGGATAGGATGTCTACATCTAAGAAAATACCTAAGTTACCTAAAGGTACAGTTACACCTGTTATTGTTACAGGAGTAGAGGCATTGGGTAGAGGAAATGACCTTAACAAGTTAAGGGGTTATGTTCAGGATTTGATGCAATTAGCACAGGCAAATCCTCAAGCAATACAAATGATTAACTTTAGTGACCTAGTTGCAAGATTAGCTACTGGTCATGGTATTGATACTATTGGTCTTATAAAGACTGAAGAACAATTACAAGCAGAAATGCAACAACAACAACAAGCACAACAAGACCAAATGATGATGCAGACTATGCAAGATTCAGCACCTTCCGTTGCTAAAGAAATGGCAAAGGGTGCAATGCAAAATCAACAAGAAACTATAGAGGAATAAAATGGCAGAAAAAAGTCTAAAAGAACTAGAACCTAAAAAGGAAACTCCTAAAGAGACAAGTTATCCTAGATGGCAGGGAACAGACAAAGCTGAAATAGGGGTTACTTATGTTAAAGATAATGGAAATTTAATTAAAAAAGGTAATAAACCCCTATGAGTACAGAAACAATACAAATGGAAGGTAATATTACAGGGAGTGAAGCACCACAAGAAGAGGTGGTACAGGAACGTCCTGAGTGGTTACCTCAAAAATTCAAATCTCCAGAAGATATGGCTAAAGCCTATGGCGAATTAGAAAAAGAATTTACTAAATCAAGACAAGAAGAAACACCAGTAGAGGAAACTGAATCAACACCTACAGAAGATGCTAAAGAAGCAATAGAAAGTGTTGGTTTAAATTTTGAATCTATGAGTGAAGAGTATATGGAGAATGGAGAGTTATCTGCTAATACTTATTCTGAATTAGAATCAAGAGGTATTCCTAAAAATATTGTAGATTCATATATACAAGGTCAACAATCAATAGCTAATAATCTTAAAGGTGACATTTTTAATTCTGTGGGTGGAGAAGAAAACTACACACAAATGACAGAATGGGCAGTTGATAATATGAATCAACCTGAAAAAGATGCTTTTAATCTTGCTGTTAATTCAGGAGATATGGCTCAAGCTAAACTAGCAGTCGAAGCCTTAAATTCACGTTACAAAAACATGGTCGGAGTAGAGCCAAACTTGGTTGGGGGTAGACCCTCAGAGTCTGTGGACACATACCAAAGTTGGGCACAAGTTACAACCGATATGAAAAATCCTGCTTATGCCAAAGACTCTGCATTTAGAGCAACGGTAGAGAAAAAGCTAGGACGAAGCAAATTAACATAGTCTTCCTAACAAGGAAGCTATAAGTTCAAAACATCAGACCAAAGACTAGACCCTTGCGAGGATACTCATGTGTATAGGTAGGAATGTTGGAACGCACTTTTTATTTCAACTTTTTACAAGGAGACATTTATATGTCAAACGCAACTATATCAGATATTGGTAAAATTAATAATGCCAATACTGCTGATGCTCTGTTTCTGAAACAGTTCTCTGGAGAAGTATTAACTTCTTTCGAGCAAACTACTGTTACAGCCGACAAGCATATGATACGTACAATCGCATCAGGTAAGTCTGCACAGTTCCCAGTTATGGGTAGAAGTTCTGCTGCATACCATACCCCAGGAAATGAGATTGTAGGTACAGCCCTAAATCACGCAGAGAAAGTTATTACTATTAATGACCTTCTAATCTCTAACCACTTTATTGCAAATATTCAAGAAGCTAAGAACCATTATGATGTTCGTTCTGTATATTCGTCAGAGATGGGTAGAGCACTAGCTTTCCAAATGGATAAGCACGTTCTTCAAACTATGCTTCAAGCTGCTGCAGGTGCAGCAAACGTAGGTGACTCAGGTTACGAAGCAGGTACAATTATAACAGACTCAGATGCTAATACATCTGCTGCTTCATTGATTACTTCAATCTTTGATGCTGCTGAAGCACTAGATGACGGTTATGTACCATCAGAAGGAAGATTCTGTTATCTAAAACCTGAACAGTATTACCTATTAGCTAATGCTACTAATGCTGTCAATGTAGACTTCTCAGGTAGAGGTTCTATTGCTGAAGGTACAATCCCTCAGTTAGCAGGTATTAACCTAATTAAGACCCCACATCTACCAACTGGTAACGTATCTGGTACTGGTACAGATGCAGGTGGTGCAGGTGGAGCACAAGTAATTAACGCATCTAATACAGTTGCAATTATTGCTCATACTTCTGCTGTAGGTACAGTTAAGTTAATGGATTTAGCTGTTGAATCAGAGTACGACATCCGAAGACAAGGTACACTCATGGTTGCAAAGTATGCAATGGGTCATGGTGCACTACGTCCAGAGGCTGCAGTACAAATTCAAACTGCTTAATTTTAATCATAGCGAGAGTCATTCATTTGGCTTTCGCTTTTTTTTACAGGATTGATTATGTCAACTACACCAACAACAGAACTTGAAGCAGTTAACATCATGTTAGCTTCTATAGGTGAGTCTCCTGTATCTAGTTTAGATGATGCTCAACTTGTAGATGTATCTATTGCCAAGTCAATATTAGATGAAACTTCTAGGGCTTTACAATCTCAAGGACTTCATTGTAATACTGAACATGAATATCCTATTGTTCCTGATACAGATGGACAATTAAATGTACCTAGTAACTGTGTGAAGATAGACACTTCTGGTTCTACTAGTGATGTTGATGTTGTTCAAAGAGGTACAAGATTATATGACCGTAAGAAATTTTCCTTCACAACATTTGATGGAACGTATTATGTAGATATGGTTTTACTATTAGACTTTAGTGATTTACCAGAGCACGTTAAGCGATACATTACAGTTAAATCTGCAAGAAGATTCCAAGGTAGATTTATGGGTTCAGATACTTTAGGTGGATTCTCCGAGAAAGATGAATCAGAAGCTATGGTTTATTTTGAACAATGTGAAGCACAGACAGAAGATAACAATATGTTATTAGATAACTATGATGTTTCTAAAATAATAATTCGTGGAGCACCACGTAGAGCAGTAAGGTGATAATATGCCTCTCGTTAGTACAGGACTACCTAATCTCTTAAATGGGGTTAGTCAGCAACCATCTACGTTGCGACAAACTACACAGGGGGAAAGTCAAATAAATGGTTTTTCATCTATCATAGATGGGCTAATTAAAAGACAACCTACAGAACACGTTGCTAAAATTATAAACTCAGCAGTAAGTGGAGCAGCTATCCACGTTGTAAATCGTGATGAAGCTAACCAATACATTATTGTTATAACTGCAACTAATAGTTCAGCTACTATACAAGCATTTAATTTAGCAGGTAATTCTGCAACTGTTAACGTACCTAATGGTACAACTTATTTACATTGTGCTAACCCACAAACAGATTTAGCTTTTGTAACAGTAGCTGATTTTACTTTTATAGTTAATAAAACTAAAACAATTACTATGAATACTGCTACAGTATCTGGTTCAGTAAGTAGTAGTGTACAAGAATTTGCTGATTTACCTACTAATTCTAGTGTAGGTGATGTACATGAAATTATTGGTGACCAAAATAATAACTTTGATAACTACTTTGTAAAAGCATTAAGTTCTAATACTTATGAAGAGACTGTAAAACCTGGGATTATACATCAATTAAATAATACTACTATGCCTCATAGTTTAGTTTTAACTTCAGGTTCATTTACATTTGATAGACAAGCATATTCTAATAGAGAAGCAGGAGATTTAACTTCTAACCCTAATCCTTCTTTTGTAGGAAGAACTATAAACAATATATTCTTCTATAAAAATAGATTAGGTTTATTATCAGATGAAAACATTATCTTTAGTCAGTCATCTGAGTTCTTTAATTTCTTTGCTACAACAGTAACTGGAGTTTTAGATGATGCACCTATAGACGTTTCTGTTAGTCACACTAAAGTATCTATCTTAAAACACGCAATTCCCTTTAATGATTCACTAACATTATTTAGTGACAACACACAATTTAGTATTGAGACAAGTGGAATACTTACACCTAAAACAATATCAATAGTACCTAGTACGGAGTTTGAAAATGATACAAAAGTTTCGCCTGTTGCTTCAGGGAACTACTTATATTTTACGTCTAAGCGAGGAGACTTTACGTCTGTTCGTGAGTATTACGTGGAGAGTGATACAGTCATTGTGGATGCTGCTGAAATCACAAGCCATTGCCCTAAATACTTACCTAAGAACGTGGTTAAATTAGCCTCATCATCTAATGAAGATATATTAGTAGGTCTATCAAGTGAAGACCGTTCTAAGTTATACATATACAAATGGTATTGGCAAGGAACAACTAAGCTAGTATCAAGTTGGTCTGAGTGGCAAATGCACACAGGCTCAAGTGTACTTGATGTAACAATATTAGAGAACGATTTATTTATAGTAATAAGTAGAAGTGATGGAGTATTCATTGAAAAATTACAGCTTCAATATCCTAATGATTCTGGGCTTACTTTCTGCAGTCGTGTTGACAGGAAAGTTACAGTCTCAGGTTCTTACAGTTCAGGAACAAATACAACAACTTGGACATTGCCATACGTCTATGACGGAACAGTCAAAGCAATAAAGTCTGGTGCATGGTCAAATAGAAAAGGTACTGATATAACGGTAACAAGACCTTCAACAACTACAGTTGCTGCTACAGGAGATTATTCTGCAGCTACAGTAACTATAGGCATACCTTATACATTTGAATACCAGTTCTCAGAACAACACGTTAAAGAAAATCAAGGTAAACAATCTGTACTATCAGGACGATTACAATTAAGAACTATGAGAGTTAATTATGAAGACTCTGGTTTCTTTAAAATAGAAGTAACACCTGAAGCTAGAGGTACAAACATATATGAATTTAGTGGTAACGTAATTAATAGTCCATCAACAACTATTGAAGACGTAAACATTTCTGATGGAACATTCAGATTTCCAATTCAATCTAAGAATGACAGAGTAACAGTAAAGATAACTTCCGATAGTTATTTACCCTGTTCTTTTCAATCTGCTGAGTGGGAAGGTTTCTATACCATACATTCACAGAGGATATAGATGAATACATACATGATAGATGATACAACTATAGTGAGTATTGTTGAAGCTGACCCTATGGATGCTTTAGTTCTTGCACCACGTTTAAGAAAGCCTGACCTTATTGAAGTAACAGCAATGGGACACACACCTTTCAAAGCACTAATGGAATCTTTTGAATTACCTAATGCTGAAGTTTATACAATATTAGAAACTAAAGCTGAGACACAAGAATCTAAAGTTATAGCTATGTTTGGTGTATCTGATTCAGTTGAAGTACCTCAATATGGTGTACCTTGGATGTTAGCTTCTAGTGATTTAGAAGATTACTCAAAACCTTTTCTACGGTATTGCAGAGATTGGATTAAAAAATTAGAAGATAAGTATGATGTTCTATACAACATGGTTCATTGTCAAAATGCTCAAGGCATGAGATGGCTACAATGGTGTGGATTCGATATTAAAACATCACGCACTTATGGTGCAGGGAGTGAAGACTTTTACCTATTTATAAGAGAGAAAAAATAATGTGTGACCCAACAGTAATGATAGCTATGCAAATAGCAGGAGCAGCAATGTCTTATATGGCTGCTGACCAACAAGCTAAAGAGCAAACTAGAAGAAATAATGCAATAGCTACAGAAGCTGATAGAAGCTATAAAGAACAAGTTAAGATGATTGATAGGCGAATGGATGAAGAAAAATTAGCATCAGTACAAGCTGAACAAGATGTGATGGTAGATGCTAGAAATAAAAAAGCTACAGCCATAGCTTCTGCAGGTGAGTCTGGTGTCGCAGGTATTTCAATAGACAGTATATTACATGAAGTAGATTATCAAGAAGGTACAGTTCTAAATAGAAACCTTACTTCAACTAAAAATACTATTGCTAAACTTAATGACGATAAAACACAAGCATACTCACAAATGGCAGGTAGATACAATTCTTTATCATCTGTACAACAACCATCATTCTTAGGCACAGCTTTAGAAGTAGGCTCAAGTTTATCTACAGAACTTAAATTTGATTCAAACGGTGACTTAGCATTTAGAAACGCATAGGATTTATTATGGCAAAAGAAAGAATACAAACTTCTGATGTAAAAGGTTTTGGTTCATATACCAGTACACCTGCTGCACGTGGTTTAGATACCTTCAGAGGTGCTCCTCAAGTTAACAAAGACAACACATTATCTCAATTAGCTACTGCCTTAAAAGTATCTAGTCAAACTCTTATGAAGACTGCTGTAGATGAAGAGAAACAAAAACAAAGATTATTACTAGCTAAGAAAGAAGTGTTAGCTAAAAGAATTAAAGCAGATTCTAAAGGTAAAAAAATAGATGCTGTAAAAATTAAAGAGTTAGTACCTGAAGCCTCAGAAACAACTTCTATGGCTATTGCTGAATTTATGGGAAACAACCAAGCTAAAGTAGATGCAAATAATTTTATTGAAAGATTAAGAAACGAAGAACCTGATATATTTAATAATAAAGCAGAACTAGATGATAGGGTACTTGGAGAAAGAAAGAGATTATCTGATATGCACCAAGGTGCTGATTTTTATCAGAGTGGTGTACTTCAAGGATTTGATTCAGTTATAAGTCAAAACAATTCTGCATGGACAGCACAAAGAGCACAGTTTCAATTAGGTGAAGCTAAAAAATATATGTATGGTGAAGTCTATAGAAATCTACAGATAAATGGTGCAAAGGCATTTGAAAACGGTGGGGCTATTGAACAACTAGATAACAAAAACAAAAGAGTATCTCCATTAAATAATGCAGAAATGAAAAAACAAATAGTAGATGCAACTTTAGAATTAGCTATAAATAATAAAGATACAGAGATACTAACTAAATTGCCTAAGAAATATTGGAGTGGTGAGACAGCAGGTAAACTACAGGATATAACAAATAAAATTAATAAATTAAAATTTAGTGAGTTTACTGCAAAAAAAACTGTACTTGCACATCAAAGAAAAGAGAATCTTAGAACTTCTAAAAATGAAATAATGAAAAATCACATTGAGGGAAAAACTACTATTCTAGACCCAACAAACTCTAATTATTCTGAGTTAGAAGGTTATAGGATAAGTATTATGAATGAAGGTACAATACCACAGTATAAAAGTGTAGCAGCAGCAACAAAGTTAGAGTCATCTATTCTAACTAATGCTTCTGAAGGTGGAAGTATGAGTCTTATTCACTTAAGTCTTGATAATGATGCTTCAGAAAGTGATGTTATTGACCACATTATGGCTAGAAATGACCTTCATCCTAGAGAAAAAACTGCATTGATTGCTAAAGTACCTACTTTATTTGAAGGTGCTAACTTAGTATTTAGTACAGAAGTAAATAGAAATTATGACGTGGGAATAAAAGAAGAAATGGCAGAGTTTATGAAGAGTGCATTTTCAGGAGCAAACAAAGCACTTGGAATTAGAACTCAAAGTGTTGTTAAAAATATGTACTACAATACTATAAGCAACCAAGTTAAGGCTTACATAGAAACTAATAATAAAATTCCAAAGGGTAGTGACTTTCTAGAAATTATGGAAAAAGCTGATGCAAGAGCAGGTCAAACTTTAAAGAATTTTATTTTAGAAGCAGGTGGTATAGTAAATGAACCAATTACAATTTTGTAAATTAAGGATGATTAAATGGCAGAAAAGAAATTGTTTCGATACGAAGGAAAGCTATATAGATTAGATAGTTCTCTTTCTGATGCTGAAGCCAAAACAAAAATACAAAATCATTTGAAATCAACCCCTACTACAACCACCAACACTACTAACACTAATAACAATTCTCAACAGATATCAACAAATGAGCCTATCTTTACTGATAGGTTTGAGGATAAAACCCCAGATGAATCTATATATGATGAAGACTTAATTAAAGATGCAAAGTTTATAGAAGCATCAAAGATAATATATAAAATGAATAGAGGTCTTGATTGGGGAGATAAGAAAGCTACAGATTCTTTTGGTAAATCTGACGAAGATGTTGCTAAATATGGTATTGAGATGATGGGTTTCTTTAACTATAACTTACCTAAAATGGCTGTTGATGCTGCAAGAGTGCATGGTGCATCTGAATCACAGAAACGTGCCTTTCTATACTTGATGGAATCTTATGATGACTTAGGTGTATCTTTGGCAGGAACAGGTAGATTTTTTCTAGGAATAGCATCTGACCCTACTACGTGGGCAGGACTAGGAACTTTTGGTTTAGTTGCAGCAGGTGGAATAACTGCAAAGATTGCTACTAAAGAAGGTCTAATGCAACTTCTAAAACATTCTGTAAAAGCAGGAATGTATACAGGAATAGAAGGTGCTGTTTATGCAGCTACAGATAACGTAGCTAGACAAGTGGTAACAACATCTGTAACTGGAGAAGAAATAGATTCAGGTGAAGTTGCTAAAAGTGCAGCATTTGGTTTTGGATTAGGTAAGGCTTTAGGAACAGGAGTTACCTTTGGTACTAAGTACGCAACTGCAGCTATAAAAGGTAAAAAATCTAAAGTAAAAACTAATGAAGTTACTGAAGAGGTGACTGAAGAAATTAGTGAAGAAGTTACTGAAAATCTTTCTACTGCTAATAAAATTATAGATGATACTAGCCCAGAAAAAATTAATACTAAGATGAATGATGTATTAGTAGAGTTAGATAAAGTTGCACCGTCTGGTAAAGTTATGGGATTAACAGAAGACGGAACACAAAGTCTAGCAAAACTAGAAGAAGTATCTAATAATATTCATGATGTATTAATAAAGGCTAGTGCAAAGAGTCCAGATGAAATTGTTGACTTTCTTAATAAATCTAAAATGGGAGAGAATCAACAACAGGTATTACAAAAATCTTCACAGACTATTGTAGATAGATATAACCAACAAACAGCAGAGTTAGTTAAGTTAGCAAGAAAAGAAAATCTTACACCTACTGAAGTAGAAAAGATAAGAAATACTGTAGATAAAATAGAAAAACTAAAAGCCCCAATAGATAATATTTATATAGGATTATCTGCATCTGCAGCTAGAAGACTACGTCAAACTCAAAAAAGTAGTACCACAGGTGAAGGTAGAGGTTTATCTATAAATAACTTAATGGCTGACGAGGGTTTAAATAGAAGTCAAGCTGAAATAAGATTCTTAAATATTATGGAAACAGCTAATAAGAAGGCTGACCTTGACGTAGAAGTTAGAAGATTAAATACACAGATTGAGGAAGCTAATGCTTCAGGTAGACATTTAGAAGCTAAAGAGTTACGTAGAGAACGTGACTTACTAGTATCTGAAATTAAAGATGAAGTGTTATCTCAGAACCTTTCTGCAAAAATAGGAAGAGGGGCTAACGTAGCCTTAAAAGGTGTTAACGAAATTATTATTGGTAATGTGTTCTCACCTAAAACTATAATGTTAAACACAATTCCTTCTGCACTTAAAACATTTTATAAACCATTTATGAATAATTTAATGAGGGATGGTTTAACTAGTAAAGCCTTACGACAGATGTCAGCAGAATATGGGGCAATAAGAGGTATATGGAAAACAGCATTACGTTCTGGTGTTGCAGCTTTTAGATACGAGAGAGCAGTTCTAACAGGAGACACAGCTAGATTTTTAGAATCCTATAACGTCATCCCTAAGAAATTTGGTGGTGGTGTTGTACGATTTTTTCCTAGACTTTTATTAGCAACTGATGCCATGTTTGAGCAAGTACTATATAGGCAATTTGTTGTAGGAGATGCAACTGCAAGAGCACTAGAAGATGCTGCTGCAAAGAAACTCAAAGGAAAAGACTTAGATGATTATGTAAATAAAAAAGTTAAGGAAGCTATAAATGATGCTTATGATGATGCACCTAATGCTGCTGAATTATTAACTGATGAAGCTGTATCAAGAGGTAAAGTTGGTAGATTAGGTAAATCAGTAGATAAATGGGTATCAGAAGAGTTAGCTAAAAATGGTGACTTAATGAAATCTGCTTCAAACAAAGCAGGTAAAGATTACACACTTGATGCTCTATTTAAGAGAGACTTTTCTGGTGAATCCTCTGTATCAAAAATGGCAAAAGGTTATGAAGGTTTTATTAACAGACATCCGTATATGAGATTGGTAGGTCAATTATTCTTTAGAACACCTATACGTGTGTTTGAAGAAGGTTTTAGATTGACCCCAGGATTACAAATGGTAATGCCTAACTTTATGAAAGACTTACGTGGTGGAGAAGGAGTTCCAATACATAGACAAGTAAGAGCACAAGGAGAGGCTCTAACATCTTTAGCTATTGTAGGTTCTATATATAGTATGTATGCCACAGGTAATATTACAGGAGCACAGGGAAGAGATTACAAAATAAGAAGACAAGGTGAAAATGCAGGGGGTATAGAGCCTTACACAATTATTATAGGTGACTCTGAATTTAACTATCGTAACTTTGACCCTTTCTCTACACCTATAAAAATTATGGTTAATGCTTTAGAAGGTTTAGATGAACTTGCTTATAGGACAGAACAAGGAGAGCACGTTGGTGAAAGCGAATATATGCACGTATATGATAAAGGTATGATAGCTTTGACTGCAATACTACAATCTATAAGAGATGCTAACTTGTTTGCAGGTGCTAATGCAATATTAGAACTTGGTGAAGATACTATGAAAGAAAATAATGAAGGTGAGTTTATAAAGTTTTTTGGAGAAAAAGTACAGACTGCAATTCCTAACACTTGGTATAAACTTCAACTACAAGACCATCCTGTATTAAATGACCCAGAAAATTTAGGTCAATACTTTATGACTAGAATAAATCCTAATGACTCTACTGTCCCAAAACAATATACAGCTTTAGGTGCACCTAGAACTTTAAGTAATCCTATGGGTGTGTTTAATTTATTTTCTACTACTTCTCCTGAACAAAGACGGAGAGGTAAAGATGATAAAGAGTTAGCTATAGAACAATACTTATATGTATTAGCTAGGGCTAACAATACTCACTTTACTGCACCCTACAAACATAAGTTATTGCCTGATGTTGACTTGAGAACAGAAATGACTACAGATGGTAAAGAAACTATGTATGACAGGTGGATGAGATATACCTATGAAGGAAAACTAAAACAGGCTTTGTATCCTATTACAAAATCTAAATTACCTATAGGTGTACCTTCAAGTGAAAGTATTGCTGTTAAGAATGTAAAGAATATTATTAATACTTTTAGAGAAGTAGCAATGATAAAACTTTTAAATGAAGAAGCAGGAATCAAGAGGTCAACAGAAATGATTGTAGATAAGAAACTAAAAGCTACAGGAACTAATGACTCAACTAATTTACCATTTAACGTATTAAGGAAATAAAATATGTCTTTCGCACTCAAAAGGTACACAGGAAACGGTACACTTACAAACTACACAATACCATTTACTTATCGTACTGCTTCAGACGTTGTAGTAACGGTGGCAGGAACAGTATTAAATCTTACCACCCACTACAGTTTTCCTTCAGCTAGTACAATTAGTTTTGTTACTGCACCTGCTAATGGTGCTGCTATAGTTCTACGAAGAAACACTAGTCAGACCTCAAGAATAGTAGATTATGCTGCAGGTTCTGTCTTGAAGGAAGCTGACCTAGATAACGATAGTATCCAAGCCTTTAATATGGCTCAAGAAGCTATAGATATAGCCCAAGATTCTATCGCAGTTTCTGACTCTAGTAATCAATTTGATGCCACCTCATTAAGAGTAACTAATGTAGCTGACCCAACGTCAGCACAGGATGTTGCAACTAAAAATTATTTAGAAACCACATGGTTGTCAACATCAGATAAAGCAAACATTACTGCAGTTAACAATAATTTAACAAACATTAATTTAGTTAAAGATAATGCAACAAATATTAATTTAAATGCAACTAATATTACGTCTATTCAAAATGCTTCAGCCAACGCAACACTAGCACAAAACTATGCTACAGAAATAGATTCTACAGTAACTGGCACTTCTGATGACTCAGCAAAGTCTTGGGCTATTGGTGGTGATGAGACTAACTATAATATGAGAACTAATGGTAAAGGTTCTTCTAAAGAATGGGCTGTATATACTACAGGCACAGCAAATAACTCAGAGTATTCAGCTAAAGAATATGCTGTAGGAGCACAACGTAGAGGACAGGCTAATGGTGGTTCTGCAAAAGATTGGGCTACTTACACAAGTGGTACAGTAGATAATGCAGGATACTCAGCAAAGTATTGGGCACAACAAGCAGAGGCTTCTAAGACTGAGTTCTCTAATGTTTATCAAGGTGCTTTAAGTTCAGACCCTTCAGGTGGAAGTGTTTCTGCAGGAGACTTATATTTTAATACAAGTACCAATAGACTTAAATTTTACAATGGCTCAAGTTGGGCAAACATAGAAGCTACAGACACAAGTTCTTTTGCAACTAAAGGTGTGGCTATAGCAATGGCAATAGCTTTATAAGGAAATAGAAATGTCACAATTATTTAGACGATATAAGATGAGAGACGTAGGAACGACTGCGTTTGATGCACCTGACGGAACAGACTTTAATACCTTTGATACGATAGTAGGTATTCATTGTGCAAACAGAGCAACAACTACAATTAACGTAGATGTGTTTATAACTACATATAATGATGATGCAGATGATGACCCAAGTAACAATGCAACAGATACATATTACCTAGTCAAAGGTGCACCTATAGCAAGTGGAGGTGCTCTACAGATATTAGATGGTGGAGCAAAAATTGTTGTACAAGACGGTGATAGACTTTGGGTGCAGTCAGATACTCCTTCATCAGTAGATGCTTGGATTTCAACAGTAAAAGATATTAGTAACTAAGGAGAGTTCATATGCCATACATAGGCAATCAATCTACAAACTCGTACTCTTCTATGGTTAAACAAGATTTAACAGGAGCATCAGGTGCTTCAGTTACCTTGAGTCATCCTGTAGCTAATGCTAATGAAGTAGAATTGTACATCAACAATGTAAGACAAGAACCAACAACATCTTATACAACAAGTGGTACTACATTAAGTTTTGTAAATTACACAGTTGCAGCATCAGATGACATCTACGTTATATTTTTAGGTAAGGCTTTACAAACAACTGTTCCCCCAGATGGTTCAGTAAGCACAGCAAAGATTGCAGATGGTGCAGTCAACCTCACAACAAAGGTAAATTCCGTTTTGCCAATAACTAATGGTGGAACTGGTGCAACAAGTTACAATGCCCCTGCTATGGTTTTATTAACAACTAAAACTGGAAATGGAGTTGGAGAACTGGATATAACTACTGGTTTCAGTTCAACTTATGATACCTATTATTTTACTTTTGTGGGACAACCTTCAACAGATGGTGCTAATGCTTTTCTTAGAGTTTTTACTGACCAAAGTGGGTCTTCCTTAGATACTACTGGTATGTTTGGTCGTGAGACTTATCCTTTTGATGGAGGTTCAATAGTTCAAGCTGACAATGGTAGTGATACTTTAGCCCAATTAAATAGGTATGGTATTAGAGCACACGCAAATATGGGCATACAAGGTTCTGGGTACATATTAAATAGAAATTCAACAAGTATAATGTTTTCTGTAAATGGTCATGCTAATTACATACAAACTGGTACGTCTAATCATAATATGGTTGCATTTGGTGGAGTTCAAACAACAGATGTTAATAGAATTATAACTGGTTTACGTTTTACTTTTAGTGGAGGAAATGTAAATAACGGAACACTTAAATTATATGGGATAACATAGAATGGCATTATCAAAAATACAAGCTGAGTCAATGAACTTAGCAGACACTTATGCTTTTTCTGGAACTGTAAGTGGTACTA
>TARA_R110001632_G_scaffold39572_1_pt1 | contig 28415 bp, 25 predicted proteins | sample TARA_R110001632 | Tara Oceans TARA_R110001632 (sample SAMEA4398266) | marine metagenome | biome: Polar Biome; feature: [SRF] surface water layer (ENVO:00010504); material: water (ENVO:00002006), including particulate matter (ENVO:01000060) such as... | depth 5 m
GCGCAGCTTAATTTAGCGAGTGGTGCACTTCGGAGTTGAATTCGCGAGCACACATAACATGAAATAATTCTGCGCAAATGGCGTTCGTATTATCACTGATACATTATAAGGTGATTCGCCATGCAACCTCTTTCCTCGAAGCTTATTTTGCTAATAATAAGCCTACTAACTTTCTCAAACTTTGCCTCAAGTTATGAAATTGAAACCTTAGAGGGCGGTCTTTACCGGTTTATTGATGATCGACATCGCTCTGTTTTTATGATCACCAAGCAAGGGGCACTTATTACAGATCCACTGAATACGGCTGCTGCCACTTGGTTAAAAGCACAAATAAAATCCCGCTTTAACGTGCCCATTAAATACGTTGTATATAGTCACAATCATTCTGATCATATATATGGTGCTGAAGTGTTTAACGATCCCGAAACTATATTTGTTGCGCACAAACTTGCAGCTCAAGATATTCATAACACCAGCGCCAATACCGTTGCCCCAGACTTAACGTTTGATGATGAAATGCGCTTAAATATTGGCACGCAAAGCGTTCGTCTCAACTATCATGGACCCAATGATGGTAGAGGCTCTATAAGTATGCTGTTTGAGCAGCAAAAATTACTCTTCGTTGTGGATTGGATAATCGTGGGTCGGATGCCATGGCAAAAACTATGGAGCTACGATATTCAGGGAATGATAAACTCCACGCAAACGGTATTAACGTATGACTTTACCACCTTTGTCGGCGGCCACGCTGATGTTGGCAACAAACAAGATGTGGCCCATTATTTACGATATTTGAATCAGCTATATAGTCAGGTCACAGCTGGCGCCCTCGCAGGTAAATCATTAGCAGACATTCAAAAATCCGTCGATTTAAGGGAATTTAGTGATCTAGCAAACTATGAACAGTGGTTGCCGCTAAATATTGAAGGTGTTTATGAGCGTTTAATGGAAGAATCAGGTATGGGTTGGCGTCCAGATATTTCTCGACCGTAAGCAACTTACCCGAGCTAATCAGCAAAAGATGTAAGGCCCTGAATAGGTTTCATGAAAACAGTGAGAGTTGGGGTAACCACCTACTTCAACGACCTCTAAAAATGAGCGAGAAATATGCAAGATGAAGTAAAAATTACCGACGTAACAGAAGGTAGCGGAAAAGCTGCAGAGCGTGGTGCACTCATCACTGTACACTATCGCGGTTATCTTGAAGATGGTAGCGAGTTTGACTCGTCATATAAAAATGATGCGCCATTTCAAATTGTGTTGAGCAACAAGCGGGTGATACAAGGTTGGATACTAGGCCTTAACGGTATGAAAGAAGGTGGTAAACGTAAATTGTGGGTGCCAGCATCTCTTGCTTATGGCGAGCGTCAAATTGGCAATATGATCCCGCCTGACGCCAATTTAACCTTTGAAATTGAATTACTTGAAGTGCTAACACGGGATTAATCTAGGCTATTAAAACAATATTCAGCACTCAGTTAAGTAAAAACTGATGCTGAATAGTTGCGCTGATAGCTTTCAGATAAATACACACTTGCTATAAAAAGACCGGATACATAGACGTAACCAATAAACCGGCCATAGTGTAATTGAATATCCTTAAACGTTTATTGTTGGTCAACAAGCTTTGAATTTTTTGCCCTAAAACCGTCCAGCCGCTAATACATGGAAGATTCACCGCCCCAAATACTCCCGCCACCATTAGCACCGCCATAGCACTTTTCGATGGCGCATAAACACTGATTGCAGTTAACGCCATTGTCCATGCTTTAGGATTAACCCACTGAAACATGACTGCCTGTAAAAAGGTCATAGGTTTCGCATTCGCGGATTTATCTTTAGATGCAGTAGACGAAGTCGCTATTTTGTACGCTAAATATAATAAATAGCTGACACTGACCATTTTCAAAATATGATAGGTAATTGGAAACATGTCGAATAATTGCATAATCCCCAGCCCCACTAAAACTACCATTAAGGTAAAGCCAGATGCTACTCCCAGCATATGCGGCAAGGTACGCTTTACGCCATAATTTGCACCCGATGCCATTAACATAAGGTTATTCGGCCCAGGGGTAATTGATGACACAAAGGCAAAAAGTATTAACGCACTGAGTATTTCGAAGGTCATTGAGGTTATTTCACTGGTGAACGATATGTGCAATTATAAAGAGCATAATACGAAATTACTGCGTTATTAACGGCGTAAGAATAAGCTTGAGCACAACTAATGATCAAAAAAGATAATTATAACAAACGAATATTGCAAGCGCTTAGTCAACATGGGCGTATCGCCAATACTGAACTGGCTGAAAAAATTGGTTTATCCCCATCAGCTTGTTTACGAAGAGTTCAGGAGTTAGAAAACAGCGGTGTTATAAAAGGTTATCGCGCCATTCTAGACAGTGAATTATTAGGCAACGGTTTTATCGCATACGTAACGGTCGGTTTAGGAGAGCACACTAAAGGCTCGCAAGATGCGTTCGAACAAGCGATCGCTAACGCAGATGAAGTTAGGGAGTGTCATAACGTCACCGGATCCTTCGAATATATTTTACGAGTCGAAACCTCCAATTTGAAAACTTACAAGACCTTTCACACAGACATACTCGGTACCCTGCCCCAAGTGAGTACCATCACTACGCACGTCGTAATGGACTCACCCAAAGACCAACGGGCATAACCGTCATCTTAAAAAATGTATTAACTTGAGTTTCGATAAAATTGAATCTTTCTCCCCAGTAAACTAGCTTTATAGGGTACCTATCTGCTTGGTTCCAGAAGGGACGCCCAAGGCGCTCGCGCAGTTTCGAAGTATCCGCCCCGAAAACACAGAAGCATTATAGTCCAATCATCCCCAGTCCCTGATGGATTACATATCAGCTGCAGGACTGAGCTTACCTCCAGAAGGATTTGAAAATGAATAAATGTGAGCACGACACGTCCAAATATTGTGATCTACCGCTGGTAATGCCACGTAAGCTAGCGCCAGATCTTGATCAAAACCGTGAATCTTTAGTGCGTTATATCGAGAAAAAATGGGTTAACCATACGGTTTTACATTATTATTTCATGCAAAATAGAAGCGACTTAGCTGCGCCTGCCGTGCAATTACAAGCGGTCAGAGACGCCTTTGAACAATGGAAAGGCTTAGGTCTCGGTTTAGAATTTATAGAAGTTGCGCAAGCAGTTGATGCAGAATTTAGAATCGGTTTTGCGCCCGGAAGTTCTTGGTCATATGTCGGTCGTGACTGCATAGATTTAGTACCAAATCACGAGCAACAAACCATGAACTTTGGTTGGGATTTAACCACTGCATATGGCCACGATACCGCTTTACATGAAATTGGCCACGCCATGGGATTCCCCCATGAACATCAAAACCACAAGGCAGGTATCGTCTGGAACGAAGAAGCTGTGTATGCAGCTTTTGCCGGGTCACCAAATTTTTGGGAAAGGGACAAAACTTACCATAATATTATTCGTAAGCTATCCTCTCAAGATGCAACTGGTTCATCTTGGGACAGAGACTCAATCATGCATTACCAGTTTCAAGCTGGTTTGATATTACAACCCCCTGGATATGAAAATCGTCCGTTGATACCGGCACCCGGTTTATCCGAAATGGATAAACAAGAAGCACGCAAGTTTTACCCTGCCAATATTCAAATTCAATGGCCTCAGTTAGAACCATTCTTATCCCATAAGCTGGATATGAAACCGGGGGAGCAATTAGATTTTACCATAGAGCCCAAAATCAGCCGGACGTATAATATTCAGACCTTTGGCGCTATGGATACCGTCATTGTGCTTTTTGAAGATGATCATGGTGAGCCGATATTTTTAGCCGGTGACGACGATAGCGGTACAAACTACAATTCGAAAATCGCGTTACGTCTAATAAATGGTCGACGTTATTATTTACGTTTAAGGTTATATAGCGAAGGTACATCAGGCGAAGGAGGAATAATGCTATGGTAAAAACTGGGACCGTACGCTGTTTAATCTGACCTCGTTTTGAATTAACCCATGTCCTTGGGTTATGACCTAGCGCACGAAGGCTGATATACAATAATCACTACCAAAGCAATTACGCTGATAATTTAGATACAAAAAAAGGCTTACTGGGTAACCATGCGCCGACGTAAATTTAGTTAGGGACTCATACTTAAGTCTCCCCTACGTCGAAAGCCCTTGCCCCTAGAAGGTATGCTTTATAGGATGATAAAAGTCATCACGTATCAATTTCATTTGGACACCTTATGCTTTACCAAGTTGCCTCTGTTTTACTCAGCCCAATATTTTTCGTGCAAGGTAAATATGTCAGACGCGTGACCCCAAAACTACCCGAGCCAGATGGTCCGCGACATGGGGTGGTGGGCCTTGGAATACCCATATCTTTACTTGTTATTGGAGACTCAGCGGCGGCGGGTGTTGGGGTTGAATATCAACAACACGCATTAGCGGGCAACATACTCAACATACTTGGCTCACGCTATGAAATCTCATGGAAGCTCATGGCTAAGACAGGTGATACATCTACTCAATTATTGGATAAAATCCGCCGCTCGAAGCCAGGCGAAACCTATGACACAGTTATTATATCGATTGGCGTAAACGATGTTACAGGGCTAACTTCAGCCGAAAGCTGGACAAACAACCTGGATTTAATCGCCCAAGCCTTACACGAAAAATTCGCTGCGAAACGGATATTATTCTCAAGCTTACCTCCCATGCATTTATTCCCAGCGCTACCCCATCCCCTTCGATGGTGGTTAGGCACCAGAGCTAAGCAGTTAAATGAATTGGCGAAGCAATTTTGTAAGCAAACCTCGAACTGCACATTCATCAGTGTACCCTACCCGCTGGATCAAAGATTTGTAGCTGCTGATGGATTCCACCCAGGTGCCCCTGCCTATCAGTTGTGGGGTGAATATCTTGCTGAAATAATGCACGAACAATTAACTACACACATATGAAAATTCATATTTATATATATTGATTTGGCACTATTAATTTTCTATCTTTAATAGCGCCAAGTCTGCAGGATTTTTGTAGATACGTTTTTTTGCACCTTGATAGGCATTAAACAACGTATTATGTGCCGCATAAGAGAAGGTGTCAGTGCGGATATAATATTGGCTTATCCAATCCACCAGCATAGATAAATTAGCGTTTTGCGCTTCTTCTGATGAATATTTGTGTGGTTCCCATGGCCGATTACGCGCATTTTCAATACACGCACCTACTGGCAAATCAGTAAAAATTAGCAGACTGGCTTGGCCTAATACATTTTCTAGCAAATCCCCGTAGCATCCTTCAATTACCCAATTGTACTGGGTATCTATAAAGGCATTGACACTACACATTGAGTCAATGATAGCGGCCCGCTCTGGAGTTTCTGTGGGTAGCCAAGCCACCGTATCTAAATCTAGGTGGCCAATGTTGAACTCTTTGCCAATACGCTGAGCTAACGTTGATTTACCCGAGCCAGAATTGCCAAAAATTACGATACGCATTGGCGCGTCAGTCTGCTTTTTCATTATCTTCCCTAAGCACATTGCATTGGAACCGACCATTAATAGGTAATTTAGCATTGCTTAATGATAAATTAACGAATCATTTCAATAGATTTCGCCTTGTAGCCAAGAAGTTTGATAAAATCGCCGGCGGTTTTCTCAACACAGGCGCAGGGCAAATGAAATTCGAAGGTAGTCATATTCTTTCCGTTAATCAGTTCGATCGTGAGTCGATAGAACGTGTGTTCGATGTCGCTAATCAGATGGCGCCCTACGCTAAGCGTCAAAAGCGCACTACAGTGTTAGACGGCGCAATTTTAGGTAACTTATTTTTTGAACCCAGCACCCGTACTCGCGTTAGCTTTGGCACCGCATTTAACTTACTCGGTGGTGATGTACGTGAAACGACAGGTATGAGCAATTCAGCTCTTGCTAAGGGTGAATCTCTGTATGATACCGCGCGAGTATTAAGTGGGTATTCTGACATCATCGCCATGCGTCATCCTGATTCAGGCTCGGTTGCTGAATTCGCCCAAGGTAGCCGCGTACCTGTTATTAATGGCGGAGACGGCGCCAATGAGCATCCCACTCAAGCATTACTCGATTTGTATACCATTCAAAAAGAATTGCTTTACCACGGTGGCAATATAGATGGTTTGCATATAGCAATGATTGGTGATCTCAAATACGGACGAACCGTGCACTCCTTATCTAAATTACTATGCCTGTTTAAAAATGTACGCTTCACCCTAATATCTCCTAAAGAACTAGCTATGCCGGATTCGATACTCAATGCCATTGAAAACGCTGGGCACAAATACACTATGAGTGAAACGTTAGAAGGTAACTTCGACGCAGATATTTGTTATCAAACTCGCGTTCAAGAAGAACGCTTTGACTCCCAAGAAGAAGCCAACTTATACCGCGGAAAATTTCGCTTAAATCAGCAAATTTATACCAAACATTTTCAGTCTAAAACAGTGATTATGCACCCACTGCCCAGAGATTCACGTATGGAGGCAAACGAGTTAGACAATGATTTAAATATGAATCCTAACTTGGCCATTTTCCGCCAAACCGACAATGGCGTATTGGTGCGTATGGCTCTGTTTGCGCTGACACTTGGGGTGCAAGACATTGTTAGTAAATTCGATAAAGAAGTGCATTGGTATAGTGGCCACTAATACTGCCAGCATGCAACTTTTACCCTTTAAAAGATGAATAAGAGAATATAAACAAGATGCAAAAATCAGAACAGTTATTCGCCCGCGCCCAAAAACACATCCCCGGTGGTGTTAATTCCCCCGTACGCGCATTTAAAGCGGTAGGTGGCACCCCCCCTTTTATTGAGAAGGCTGATGGCCCTTACTTATATGATGTCGATGGCAAACAGTATATTGACTATGTCCTTTCTTGGGGTCCAATGGTACTTGGCCACAATAATTCTGTGATCCGCCAAGCGGTAATCGATGCAGCACAAAACGGGTTAAGTTTTGGAGCCCCAACGGAAGCAGAAGTCATTATCGCTGATTTAGTCAGTGAGTTAGTGCCATCAATGGAAATGCTACGCATGGTTAACTCCGGCACTGAAGCCACAATGAGTGCCATTCGCTTAGCAAGAGGTTATACCAACCGCGACAAAATTCTTAAGTTTGAAGGTTGCTATCATGGCCATGCAGATGCACTACTGGTCAAAGCGGGTTCAGGAGCATTAACCTTTGGGGTACCTAGTTCACCAGGTATTCCGGCTGACTTCGCTAAACATACCCTGACCATGGAATACAATAATATCGATTCCGTTGTTCAAGCGTTTGAACAATACCCTGACGATATAGCGTGCATTATAGTAGAACCTGTTGCCGGCAATATGAACTGTATCCCTCCTGTCGATGGCTTCTTGCAAGGTTTACGGGATGTATGTGACAAATATGGCGCCGTACTTATTTTTGATGAAGTGATGACCGGTTTTCGCGTAGCCCTAGGCGGCGCGCAAGAAAAATATAATATCGTCCCGGATTTAACCTGCCTAGGTAAAGTCATTGGTGGTGGTATGCCTGTTGGCGCATTTGGTGGCAAGCGTGAAATAATGCAACAAATAGCGCCTTCTGGTCCAGTTTATCAAGCAGGCACCCTTTCAGGTAATCCAGTGGCTATGGCCGCTGGATTAGCGTCATTAAATCAAGTGAAAAAGCCGGGCCTATATGATGAGTTAAGCGAAGCCACTAAAACCTTGGCTGAAGGCATAAAAGCTATCGCAACTCGTCACGGCATTCCTATGTCTATTAACTATGCTGGCAGCATGTTTGGATTGTTCTTTACCGACGTTGAGCGCGTGACGAACTACCAACAAGCTATCAATTGTAATACCGAGCAGTTTAATCATTTCTATCATGGCATGTTAGAAAACGGGGTTTACTTGGCACCTGCTTCTTATGAAGCTGGTTTTGTTTCGACCCAACACAGCCCAGAGATTATTCAACAAACTTTGGATATTGCAGATAAGGTTCTAGCAGACGTAGCCAAGAAGTTCGGTTAATGTAGTTAGATGTAATCACTCGCTAGCGAAACAATGTAAGTTTTATGTTTGAATCTATCATGCACCCCTTACCCCTTGTTTTGTTAGCGATTTGTGCGCTGTGTATCGGCATTATTCTAATATTAGTTTGCAAGCTGCGCACACAAACACAACCCACAGTTATACCCAGGCCGCGCATAAAGCCTGTCGTTCAAAGTGATTCATCCCCAGAACGTTTCGAGCAAAAGGCCGATGAAGCATTGCGCTTACGCCATACTTTTCAAAAATTTGTGCCTAAACAGTTTGTTGACCATTTTGCTAAACATGGCTCCAGTGTGCTTGAACTCGGTCATGCAGTAGAAGACGATGTAGCGATATTATTTTGCGATATTCGCGGCTTTACGGGCTTGTCGGAACAAATGAGTCCGCAAGAACTAATGCGCTTTTTAAATTCCTACTTCTTGCGTATGAACGACCCCATTCATCTCAATAGTGGCTTTATCGATAAATTTATTGGCGATGCTATTATGGCTTTGTTTGATCATCCCGGCGGCGATAACGAAGATAAGGCCAGTGACGCACTGTGCGCTGCGCTAGATTTACGCTATGCGCTTAATATCTATAATCAGCACCGACAGAACAGTGGTTATCCTCCGATAGATATTGGTGTGGGTATTCATTTTGGCCCCGTGGTTTTAGGCACTGTGGGTTCAGATGACCGTATGGATACCACTGTTATCGGCGATAGTGTAAACATTGCCTATCGCCTTGAGGCCTTAGCCCCTATTTACCACTGCGATATTGTTGTTAGTGCACAGGCATTACAACAAGCCGCGCAGCCTAAGCGATTCAGATCTCGGCTACTTGATTGGATAAAGGTAAAAGGAAGAAGCACAGCAATAGAAATACACGAAGTGATCGCTCACTTACCAGAAAATTTACAACAACAAAAGCTAGTTAATTCAGGGTTGATAAAGCAAGGACTCGGCCATCGATTCAAGCAAAATTGGCCCCAAGCAATTGACTGCTTTGAACAAGCGGTCGCACTTAATCCTGATGATTACTTACCTCGTTTGCACATTAAACAGTGCCAACATTTAGCAACACTTACCCTACCGCATGATTGGGACGGCACAGTGCAATTGTAAGTATCAATGGCCGTTCAAACTGATTCGCTTGTTTCAGTTGATACAAGCAGCACTCGCATGGTTAAACGTAGATTATCAGAATACTGATTGATGTTTCGATAAAAATACAGCAGTAAGACGCACGTATGCCATCAGGTTGCGTTTACGTGATATTTCAAGTTTCCCGCCCACGGACAACGTATATTAGTTTGCCCGCTGTTTAATAAAGGTTAACGAAGGAGCAAAAAAAGCGGCACCAGTTTCTGCACTGGTATAGTCTAATAACCTGTCATACTCACCATTTTCATCATTCATGATCATATTTCGTAGCATATATTCAAATGGCTTTGGGCTTTTGGCGCAACTTACAAAAAATAGCCCCTGCACATGCATATCACCATAGGGCATACTTTGGCGTAAAATACCCATGGCTTTGCCTTGATTATCAACGATCTGAGTACAATCAAAATGACTACGTGGTGATTTCAATGTGTCATTTAACGGACTGTTGTCTGATTTTTTGCGACCCATAATGTATTCTTGCTGGGAAGTGGAGAGCAGCTCCCATTTCACAATATTGTGTCGATAACGCTGAACGTGAATATAGCTTCCTCCCGCAAAATCAGGATCAAGCTCCCCCACTAATGCAGTGTCTAACTTTTGCATACCTTTAGGGTTGTCGGCACCATAAATAAAACCAGTTAGATCACGACCATCTAAGTATCTAAAGCCACGAATATCTTCCATTAAATCAACATGAGAACCCAATATGCGCATAATCTCCATAGCCAGTCCATGGCAAATATCAGCCCGGTCCGCACGCACCTGAATAAATAAATCACAAGGTGAAACCGGCGCACTGCGATCGTCATAGTGCATATCAGGAAAGGGTGCCAACTCAACAGGTATTAATCCCGGGTACACTTCGTGCCAATAGCTACTGCCAATCGCCACCACGCCAGAAACCATAGCCTCATAGTGTTCTTCATCGTAATGTGCGAACAAATCAATTACTTGCGCAATTTTGATGCGCATCAAGCAGTCATCGTCGTCGTTAACATTCAGCAGTAGGTATAGGGCGTGCAAACTTGGCTCAGCACAAATCCCTTTTTGTGGTTGTAGCATAAAACTCTTAGTGTGGTTGTGGTTTTAGTCATACGCTGCACATATCATAGCCATTAAAGAACGTCAGTATGATTGCACCCTCTTTGGGGTTTAGCGCTTACACGTAATATACGCGATTTTGAGCGTTACGTATAATTCACTGAATATTGGCACAACTTGCTGAAACTGCGAATAAAAGATGCTATCCACATTTTGCGGTCGTCATATATCAACTGGTCGATAGTTTGCACAATATTGAATTAAAAATAACGTCATAAAAAAGCCCCGCATATGCGGGGCCAAAGTCGTTTTGAACATTACCTCTCCAAAGAACTTGGGGGGTAGGTGGATTATATTATTATTATCCCACCGTATCGTTAGTCATTACTAACGACCGTTACCGTTAGTAAAGTCTGGGTAAGCTTCTAAACCACACTCACTAATATCCACACCTTCAAACTCTTCTTCTTCACTAACTCGGATACCCATTACCGCTTTCAGTATTGCCCATACGATTAAACTCGCAGCGAATACCCAAACGAAAATAGTCATTGCTCCGACAAACTGTCCTAAATAAGTCGCACCGTCATTAGTAGCAGGTACTACCATTACGCCAAAGAAACCCACTACGCCGTGAACTGAAATCGCGCCAACTGGATCATCAATTTTCAACTTATCAAGACTAAGGATAGAAAATACAACGATCACACCACCGATAGCGCCAATAAGCGTTGCACCTAATGCTGACGGAGTAGATGGCTCTGCAGTAATAGCGACTAGGCCGGCAAGAGCACCGTTAAGCACCATGGTTAAATCCGCTTTTTTGAACAGAATTTTTGCAACAATAAGAGCAGCTATTGCACCACCTGATGCGGCAGCATTCGTGTTTAAAAACACCATTGCTACTGAGTTAGCGTTAGCGATATCGCCCAGTTTCAATACTGAACCACCATTAAAGCCAAACCAACCCATCCATAAGATGAATGTACCTAACGTTGCCATAGGCAAGTTTGCACCTGGGATAGCATTTACTTTACCGTCTGCGGTATATTTACCTTTACGTGCGCCAAGTAATAATACACCGGCTAATGCTGCTGCAGCGCCAGCCATATGTACAATGCCTGAACCAGCAAAGTCAGAGAATCCAAAATCATCACCAAGGCTATATAAACCAAACACAGAGTTACCACCCCACGTCCAGCCGCCTTCCATTGGGTAAATGAACGCAGTCATCACAACAGCGAAGGCCAAGAAAGCAAAGAGTTTCATACGCTCGGCTACCGCACCAGATACGATTGACATAGCGGTTGCTACGAATACTACCTGGAAGAAGAAGTCTGACGCGTTAGAGTAAATCGAACCGCCTTCAAAACCGTCTTCGCGTGTCGCAAATTCGCCTAATTTCTCTGCAACATCAACGTTTTCTATGCCCGTTAAGAAGTAATCGCCACCGTACATAATTGCGTAACCACACACGAGATACATCGTACATGAGATTGCGAAAAGCGCGATATTCTTAGTTAGAATTTCAGTCGTGTTTTTTGAACGAACCAATCCTGCTTCTAACATGGAGAAGCCAGCGGCCATCCACATAACGAGTGCGCCACACACTAGGAAGTAAAACGTATCCAAAGCGTATTGTAAGTGAAATGCTTGTTCCATTATTATTATCCTCTGTCTCTCTAAATAGCTTCGCCGTCGGTTTCACCGGTACGAATTCGAACTGCATGTTCTAGGTCGTAAACAAATACTTTACCGTCACCAATTTTGCCCGTTTTCGCTGCGCCCACTATGGCTTCAACCAAGCGCTCAACTTGATCGTCTTGAACCGCGATCTCTAGTTTTACTTTTGGTAAGAAATCCACTTGGTATTCCGCTCCGCGGTATAGCTCTGTGTGGCCTTTTTGACGCCCAAAACCTTTGACTTCGGTAACGGTTAAACCGTCGATTCCTATTTCAGAAATGGCTTCGCGCACATCATCTAGCTTAAACGGCTTGATGATCGCTGTGACTAATTTCATATTGCTGCTCCCGGTAATTATTATGATGTTTAACGCTATAATTACACTAGATAGAACAAGAGCTATGCCATAAATTTTAAATCAATAAAATCATGTATTTACAATAAAAACTCGTTTTTTCATCACCTTGCTTCGCACAAAATTGGTTCAATTTTGCGCAAATGCACCTATTTGGCGCATAAAGCGGTTTATGAACTTTCTATGATTAGATTTCAGCTTAAATTTGCCGTTATATAGGCGAGATTGAAACACATTGAATGTGCACAAAAATCGGGGAGAAATAGGGCGCGGCCTGAATGATGAGTGACGAATGACAAGCCCTTGACATCTTTACACTACCTTTACATTGCTACAACTGAACTTACCTTCTCATATGTTACTCTATTCTGTTTTACTGACTTACAGCTATTAATGATCACGTGCTTATAACAGACTCCTACCCAATGAAAGCGGATTTCAACCCTAGCCTACCGCGAAGACCAAAAGCGAAAGTGGGAACATTATGGATAATTTTGGCGTCTTTGCTGTTGCACCTAGTTATTGTAATTTTGATTGCCCGCAGCCCAAATGAAATCCCCAGTTTCGAAATGGCAAATGATGCAGCACCGAAAACCAAGCCCATAGCAGCACGTTTGATCTTCACCCCAATCAGTCAGCCTAAGGAACCAGTACCTGCAGATAAACCTGAACCCGCTAACGATGTTAATCTTGTAACGACATCAGAGCCTGCACCGACGCCAGACGCCACAGCGAAACGAGCCCCCCCCCCAACGGTTGAATCAGAACCTGTAGCGGTGGCGCCACCTGAGCCAATAGCTTTGCCTGAGAGCGTTCCTGAATTGCCACCTGACGAAGTGTCGCAATCAGAAGCAAAGAGTGAAGCCAGTTTTATGCAGCACGATCCATTAGCGCTTCCTGAAAGTAGCAAGAGACCGCATATCGCTGAAGGGCAAGAGCAAACCGTTGCCGATAAAGTGAAGGATCAATTGCATACCTCATCGCAACGTTCCATTGCAGAGCTGGCGGCCGAGGAAGCTGCGCGGTATCGACAAGAACAAACCTCTCCAAGCCTGCTCGATAAACCAGAATTGAGTCAGTTAACCGAAGATGAAAAATTGCAAAAGGCAAATGAAGTGCTTGCAGACTGCTCGAGCTATACCAATAAGGGCATTGCTATATTGGCGGGATTAACAGGCGGCAATATCAAATGCACCACAACCAATGGCGCGGAATCGTTTATTCAGGATAGGCTGAATAAAACAGCCCACCTACCTGCCATGAAAGATAACAAAGACAAATAACTTTTTAGTCAATGTTTAGCTACCAAAGAGCCTTTCCCAGAGTGACTTTTTAAGCGGGCCGCGCACTTCCCCGTTACAGGTTTTAGGTACGGGGGGGAGCGCATCTAAAATAGCCGGTACGCTAATGGTATTTGCGCATCCTGGGCGACTAACGGCACCGCTAGTCTCATCAAAATGTGCAATCCCTAGTCCTTTTGGATAACGACGCACTAATGACTTAGGTTGCTGCTGCTTCTGGTAACCAATAAATAGTTGCATTGCACCGCTCGCACCGCCTAAGTTAATGGGTTGATTATCGTCTTTTCCCATCCAGCTAGTCACCAAAATATTGTTGTCGAAACCACTAAACCAACTATCTCGGTAGTCGTCAGTGGTACCTGTTTTACCCGCCATATTAATATCGCCAAACTCCTTTTTGATTTGTTTTGCCGTGCCCTCAAGCGTAACTTTATGGAGTGCGTAATTAAGTAGATACGTTGCTTTTAAATCAGCTCTTTGTTCGCCGCGATTGCTGAATTGCCATAAAGGTTTATTTTTTGGCGATAGAACAGACGTGACCGCATGCAGAGGGATATACCGACCATTATTGGCGATGGTCTGATACATTTGATTGACTTGAATAGGCGAAAAGTTAACGGCACCCAGCGTCATTGCAGGATAAATATCGATGGGCTCATTAACCCCCAAACGCCTAACCGTTGCGGCAATATCATCTAATCCAACGGCCATGCCTAAGTTGACTGTCGGCACATTTAGCGACTGGGTTAATGCTTCAACTAGTGTTACTTGACCACGGAATTTTTTATCCGCGTTTTTTGGCTCCCACATTTTACCGTAGGTGCTTTTAAGTTGAATAGATTCGTCTTTTAGTGGCGTTGCCAAATTATATTGAGACGCTCGCTCAAGCGCCGTTAAATAAATAGCAGGCTTAATCAGTGAGCCTATTGCACGTTTTGCGTCCAATGCACGGTTAAAGCCCTGAAACTGAGGATTAGCGTCCCCAACCATCGAGCGTACTTCACCACTTTTGATATCAGTCACCACCATAGCGGCCTGCAATTCCGTTAACTTCATGCGTTTCTGCTGAGTCTTCACGCCTGCGTTAACGGCCTTTTCGGCTTTTCGCTGGGCAACGGAGTCAAGTGTGGTAAAGACTTTCAGACCGGATTCACGCATGTTCGGGTCGGCCAGCACGTTTTTTAGCTCCCGGCGGACTAAGCCCATAAATGCAGGATGCTTTCCAGATATTAAACTGGCACCCGTTGCTAAATTTAGCGGTTGGTTAATTGCGTACTCATATTGACTACGCTGTAATTCATTATTCTCGAATAATACTCTTAGTACTAGATTACGCCGCTCAGTCACGCGCGCTGGGTGTCTACGAGGATTATAATAAGATGGCCCTTTGATGATCCCCACGAGCGTCGCAATTTCAGCTACGTTCAATTCAGCAAGCGGGCGGTCAAAATAAAATAAACTCGCCAAGCCAAAGCCATGTACACCGGTATTGCCATTTTGCCCAAGAAATACTTCATTCAAGTACGCTTCGATAATTTCATCTTTGCTGTACCGGGCGTCTATAATCAATGCCATTAGGGCTTCTTTTGCTTTACGTACCAGAGATTTTTCATTAGTTAAGAATAAATTTTTAACCAATTGTTGGGTTAACGTGCTCCCCCCTTGAACCGCCCGTCCTGCTGAAATATTTGCCAGCAACGCACGTAGAATAGATAACGGAGCAATACCGTAATGCTTATAAAAATCTTTGTCTTCCACCAGTACTAAAGCTTTAATTAAAGACGGCGGTACGCCATCTAAATTAACCAGCATTCTGTCTTCACGCCCGCTGCTCATCAGGCGCGTGACTAACCAAGGCTCTAAATAAATATCGCTGAGCGTGTCGTTACTGTCTAAATTACGCAGGGCACTAATGCGTCCGTTGGCCAGCGTGATATCTACAGCAATCTCTGCCTCATCCCCATGGGGGAAATAAAATGCTCTGCGCTGAATACGCAAACCTGTGGCCTTAAGTTGATACTCTCCCGTATCGTCGGCATGGCGCACCTTGCGATATCCTAGCAATTCCAACTCTTCAACAATTTCTTGAATAGTGATTTCTTGCTTCAATTCCAAATGCATAGGACGGGCAAAAATCTGTGCCGGTACTTGCCATTTATTACCGTTAAACTGCTTAACAATCTGCGCATCTAGATACACGCCATAAGCGGCAATAACAGCAGCAATAATGATCAGTAAGCGCCACCAATTACGCTTTATCCACGTCCAAGGGTGCAGGCGACTCCATAATGAAGAAGCAGGTTTAGTGGACTTAGCATTGCTTTTAGCCGTTTTTTTCATATATTTTACAGACTTACCTTAAAAATAGAATCAACCACGAATGGTGTCAGTCGTTTATTATGAACGCATAGTATTATTTTGTTTAGACAACAGGTGAACAGTAGGCATATGGTTGTCAGAAAACACGCGCATATCCTAGCAGTTCACTGGTTATTGCTCATCTTCTTTTTCGTTTTGCTTGTGGCTAGCGCATTCGCAGGATCATCAGGCCAATAGTGCTTTTGATAACGTCCTTTCATTTCCTTTTGCACCTCCTTATAGCTGCCCTGCCAAAAGCCCGCCAGATCCTGAGTTTGCTGTAATGGCCTACCTGCGGGCGACAACAAAACCATCTGTACTTTGACTTGTCCCCGCGCAACCATCGGGGTATCGGCAAGGCCGTATACTTCCTGCATTCTAACCGCCAGCGAGACACCGCCATGGTCGTCATATTTTAAGGCAATGCGACTTGTACTAGGCACTATGATTTTGCTGGGTAACAACTGATTAAGTAATTGCTGCGCAGTGTAATCAAGTTGATTTAAAAGTAGAGCCTTAAAATCTAATTTGCTTAGTTGCTGCCAGCTCAACACATCTGACAAATAGGGTAACAACCAATTATCAATCGTAGCCATCAGCCCAACTTCACTCACATCCGGCCACTGTCGATCAGATAAATAATTGTGAGCAATTCTCAATCGATATATCAATTGCAAATCATTCTCACTAAAGGGCAATGCCATAACACCACGGCGGTTAATCTGCTCGCGCCAGATCTGATTTATTTGGTCGCTACTGGGCTTTCCCGACGGGGTCTGTTTAAGCACAATATTACCCACCCGTTGAAGAGAATGAGCGGAAATAGCCTCCCGTGTTTCATCCCACTCACAGCGCATTTCTTTATTAATAAGATGAGAAAAGTGCTGTTCAATTTGGTCTTTGCTAATCGATTCTGCCAATGTGATACGCGCATTACTCTGGTAATTATCGCTGAGTAACATTTGCCCTATGGCTATCCATGGTTGGCCAACTAACGGGTCGTTATCACTTAGCTGCCCCCCGGTGCCATCCACTAAAGCATAGCGTCCAGTAGCGCTGCTTTTTCCTATCCACTGAGGGAAGGCAAACCCGAGCAATACTCCCGTGTCGTCTAGCGGCCAAGATGCATCACCACACCCCAACTTTTTATACCACTGGCGTATCCCGCGCCACAATGGATGACTTTTTTGTTGTTGTAACAATGACAGGCGCGCATAACAAAGACTACCTGCTTGATTTCCTAATGGGTCCTTGTCCTCAAGAAGCACAGCAATTGCGCACGCTAAACTTTGATGTCCAGCCCCAAGGGCCTTACTTTTTAACAGCATGGTTGCGATATTTGCCTGCCCGCCCAAAACATGTACCGCTTTACCATGAGCGCTAACATGATGGTGTTCATCAAGTACCTGCAATCCCATCAGCACCGAGTGTGCCTGTTTGCGTTGAGCGTCACTGGGCATGTCAATTAATGCTAAATCGTCGATCTTTGCCCCCCAAACACTCGCTTCTAATAAAAAAGGGGAGAGGTCGCTGGTTAAAATTTCTGCTTGGCCGTGTTCTACCAGACGCTGATGCTGCTCTTTGCTCCACAAGCGATAACACACGCCGGAACTTAATCGCCCTGCTCGCCCCATTCGTTGCGTAGCGGATGACTTTGAAATCATATGACTGTGAAGTTGCGTTAAGCCTTTACTTAATTGATAAACCGCACTTTTTTTCATACCGCTATCAACGACAACAGTGATACCTTCTATGGTCAAACTTGTTTCCGCAATATTAGTCGCGAGAATGATCTTTCGTTTGCCATCTGGGTCAGCCATTAAAGCAGCTTCTTGAGTGACTAAGTTTTGCTGTGAAAAAAGACAATGGATCTTTACATCACTTGTTATTTTTTGTTCTAACAATCTTGCGCAGCGCAGAATTTCACCTTGTCCAGGTAGAAAGACCAAAATATCTCCTTGGTGCTCGGCTGCTGCAAAAGTGGTTAAACTTACCACTTTTTCAACCAATGAGGCATTTGTAGAATTAGGCCGGTAATAGATTTCAACAGGGTAACTTCGCCCCTCACAAGCAATCTGTTTGGCCCTTGGCAACAACTCACTGAGACTGGCCACATCTAACGTGGCAGACATAATCAATAATCGCAAATCATCGCGCAGAGCATCCTGTACTTCTAAACACAGGGCCAGCGAAAAATCAGCATGTATGCTACGTTCATGAAACTCGTCAAATATAACGAGCCCTACTCCCGGTAATTCCGGATTACTCTGTAGCATCCTAGTAAGAATGCCTTCAGTCACAATTTCTAAACGTGTTGCCTTACTGCTGCGGCTCTCACCACGAATGCGATAACCCACGGTTTGCCCCACATCTTCACCTAATTGCTTAGCCAGATAATGCGCTATATTGCGCGCGGCAATGCGTCTAGGTTGCAACATAATTATTTTTTGCTCGGAGAACTGTGCAAGCGTTAACAGTGACAAGGGCACACACGTCGATTTTCCAGCACCAGGTGGGGCAACTAAGATCACATCCCCTAGCGCAAGCGCATGGTGTAGCTGGGGAATAATAGTTTCTACTGGCAGGATGCTTTTTACAAACGACACGGTTTTATCTCATACAAATTAACGATACCGACCCACAAATAAGGTCATTGACTAGTGTATCCTGTAGAGGTGATATTTTCAGGCATTTTCAGGAGTTTAATATGCGTGCATTTTTTGCCCTTACCCCACCCCCAGCAACGAAACTGGCTATCGAAGCGTGGCGAGAAAAAGCCTTTCCGCATTTTATGAGTCCAGTAAAAGCGAGTAACTTTCATATTACGTTGGCCTTTTTAGGGCAAATCTCTGAATCTCAGCTAGACACCTTAAGTCGGTATCTTGACAGCCACTTAAAGACTAAGTGCTTCTCGTTGACCTTAGATTATTTGGGATATTGGTCGAAGCCAAAGGCGTTATGGATAGGCAACACCCATGTTCCGAAACCGCAACTCGACTTGGTCGAACTATTATACAAGGCGGCCAAAAATAATGGCATAAGTATCCAAAAACGCGACTATATTTCTCATCTAACCCTGGCTAGAAAATGTCACGAAAACCCTCCAGCACCATTGATTGAGCCCAATTTTACATTTAAAAACAGCGAGGTGACCTTATATCAGTCTGTCTCTACGGAACACGGAGTCATGTATCGCCCTCTGCTAGAATGGTCTTTGCTGCCTAGCTTTTCGTTTTAAGCAAAAATTAACGACAATTCCGTCAATCAATAACGATTCGCTATTTACCTTAGGGAGCTAGCGAGGTAAAACAGGTGCAAATTTCAGAAGTGATGATTTACTCATGCAACAAACCTTAAGATTGGTCATAGATTGTCCCGATCAAGTTGGCCTTGTGGCCAGTGTTAGTCAATTTTTGGCTCAACATAACGCGACTATTGTAGAAGCGAGCCATCATACCGATCTGCAAACAGGTCGTTTTTTTATGCGCCATGAAATACGTACCGACTCGCTAACCATGGACATAGACCAAATTAGACAAGCATTTATGCCCATAGCCGATTCGTATTCCATGAATTGGAAACTAGTTGATTCTCGGAATAAGCCCAAAATGGCGCTACTTGCCAGTCATGAATCCCATTGTTTAATGGACTTATTACACCGCTGGCATAGCAAAGAATTGTATTGTGATATTCCATGTATTATTGCCAATCATCCACAAATGAAACAATTTGCCGATTGGCACAGTATTCCTTTTCATTGGATAGACTTTAAAACCTTAGGTAGAGAAGCTGCTTTCGCTCAGATCAGTCAGTTAATTAAACAATACGACATTGATTTAACCGTACTTGCGCGCTTTATGCAGATTTTACCTGAAGCCCTGTGTCAAGAATTAGCTGGCCGCGCTATCAATATTCACCACAGTTTTTTGCCCTCCTTCGCCGGCGCTAAACCCTATCAACAAGCATATGATAGAGGGGTAAAACTTATCGGTGCTACCTGCCATTATGTTACCAGTGATCTAGATGAGGGACCGATTATCGAACAAGAAGTCATGCGAATTTCCCATAGCGACTCCGCTCAGGATATGGTTCGAAAAGGTAAGAACTGCGAGAAAACAGCACTTGCTAACGGTGTTCGTTATCATTTAGAGGACAGGGTGATTATTCATCATTCTAAAACAGTGGTGTTTGCGTAATTGTAGTCGTCTTTAGCAACGTAAAATAATGATTAATTAAAAATTCGCCACATAGACAATGTTGATTTGCTTATCGGTGCGCCCTTGTCCTAACCATGTTTGGGCCGCATCGTTCGCCTGCCAAAGTGCTTTAGAAAGAGCCACCTCTACATATTGGTGATCAGAATCAAGGGTAAAACGCGAGCTTAGCAGCCATTGATCGCTCGCAGGAAGCTGAATATCAGCACCTTGAGATGTTTCAAGATTAGTATCCATTTGTTTCACATAACCCAAACCTAAACTGATTTGATGATTAACGCGGTATCGAGGCAAGATAGCCCATTGGCGGGTAGTCGTTTTTTGGTTATGCGCCCCCCAACTAAGCTCCCCTTTGACATAACCAATCTGGGTATCAACATAAATATCTTCGCCGAATTCTTGATGAAAAGTAAGCTGATAATCCCGTTGGTGGCAGCCATCGAATTTAATGCTTTTCTTATTAAATTCGAGATCAGCACTTTGCGGCAGTGATTGCTTTAACCAATTTAGCGTCTGCACCCAATTTAACTCTGTCGCGGAAGCTTGGAAGGCATAGCAGAATATAAAAATACATAAAACAATACGCAAAGTTTTATCTCTAACGAAGTTGATTAGACTGTAAATGTAGTCTCTATTTAAAGATTATGGGTATTGACTCACATTACTAGGTATGTAATTTCATACTCGTTAATTGGTGAAGCTGTCTATAATCAAACACATCGAGTTCGAGGAAAGTCAAAACGATAAGCACAGCCCCAATATAAAAGGTCAGGTGCTTTGTAGGTAATGAATTGATGATGTAATATCGTGTATATTCAGAGCAAAGGCTGTGCCACGACCTAAAACGCAAAATTTCGAGTATATATTCGACCATGAAAAACATCTTAAAAACACATCTTCGCCCCATAATTTGCCTAATTTTTTTCAATGTACTTTGCGTTAATGTCGCTTACGCAGCGGATGACATCTTCAAGTTCAATGGCTTCGCTACCTTAGGGGCAATATATAACGATAGCGACGATCTCGGATTTCACCCTAACTTCAAAATCCCAGCCCAACGCGGCTTTTCATTTGCGCCTGACTCTTTAATTGGTGCACAGGTCAACATTGACGTTAATGCCCAGTGGGATGCGGTTGTTCAAGCGGTTTATCGAGACAAACTCGACGACAAAGCGCTTAATTATTTGGATGTTGCCTTTTTACGCTATCACGTAAATAACAGCTGGGAAATTCGCGCTGGGCGCATGAACACCGACATTTACTTTTTATCTGAATATAAATCAGTTGGTTATGCTTACTTGTGGGCTCGACCTCCCTCTGAGTTTTACGCAAAAGTGTCATCTGTATCCCAATTCGAAGGTGCTGACCTGTTATATAAACGTTCGTTGGGAAATGGTTTTCTACAACTCAAATTAGGTTATGGGGAAACTGAAGCGACGGTTGCAACAACGGGCTCAGCTGTGGATGTCAATTTTGCTAATATGCTTATGGTATCAATGACTTACCAACAAAATAATTGGCAGGTAAGGGCTTCATTTCTGGATACAAAAGTGGATGAGTACAGTGCCAACTTAAGCGTAATTGATGACGCAATTGCCCTGTTTCCTCCTTCTATTTGGCCGGGTGGTCCCGAGCAACTAGAGAGGTTTAATTTTGTTGGCAAAGAACAACAATTTTTTGGTTTAGGTTACCAATACGACAACGATTTGTGGCTTGTGCAATCCGAGATTGGAATGATTGACTCTGAATGGGATATGGAGCGAGATACACTATCAGGTTACATCAGTGTCGGGTATCAACCCGGCAATATTACCTATTACGCTACCATTTCAGCGATACATCCGACTAAGGATAATTTTAGTGACGATGTGGGCGAAATTTCATCTGATGCTCCCGCAGCGATTGTGGCCGTTATTCAGTCTTTTAGACCTCTAATTAAAGAAGCATTAGATAATAATAGAATTAAACAACACACCTTTAGCTTGGGCGCTAAATGGCAGATATCGCCCGCTCTTGTGGCGAAACTTCAGGTGGATTATAGTGTTATATCAGATAATGGTTTCGCCTTATGGCGAGTTTATGAAGAACCAGATTCAGGCCAAAGAGTAACAGTATCCAGCCTTAACTTAAACTGGGTATTCTGATATGCATTTTATAAGCAAAAGCGTATTGGGTTTAATATTATTACTGTGCCTGCCCGTTTACGTACAGGCTATGGTCGTGGTGGTAAGCAAGCAAAATCCCATCGATTCATTAAGCAAAACGCAAATCATCGATATTTACATGGGTCGCTATAATACGTTCCCAGACGGTGTGTTGGCAAAACCCCTTGACCGGGTAGCCGGTAGTCCTGAAAAGCAGCGATTCTATCGAGAACTGGTGAGCAAAAGTGAGGCAAAAATTAATGCTTATTGGGCGCGTCTATTGTTCTCAGGCCGGGCAAGTCCGCCTAGTAGCTTCGACACTGACGACGAGATGCTTAATGAGCTTAAAACGACGCCCCAAGCAATTGGCTACTTATTAGAATCAGAAGTAGATGATTCTTTGAAAGTCGTTTATCGTTTCGAAAAATAAATCAGATTTTAGGACTTTTTTTGAAACGACACCTCTCATTCGCGTTAAACATTATCGCCATTGCTTTATTCATTCCTGGTATTACCTTACCCATGTTCGCATTAAATATGGAGATGACTGCCATACTAAATGCCGCGGGGATTACTTCAACATTGATCGATAAAGAGCTATCGATACTCAATACAGTTCAAGACCTGTGGAGTAGTGAGCGCTTTTTAGTGGCGGTGTTGATTTTTGTGTTCTCAGTATGCATTCCAATACTCAAAACTGCCTTAATGAGCCTTGCGTACTTTACCCGTAACGAAAATCTCAAGCTGCACATGACGCAGTTTGTGGCAGCTATTGGTAAATGGTCCATGGCTGATGTATTTGTAGTGGCAATATTCTTAGCAATTCTGTCTACAAATCATGCAGATACGTTCTCTCGTGAAACACTCAGTTTGTTTGGATTTGGCATTTCGATTGATATAAGCACGCAAACCTTATCCGCCGCAGGAGATGGTTTTTTCTACTTTGTTGGGTATTGTTTGGTATCTTTATTAGCCAGCCATTTAGCGACTACAACATATGTAATAAAACGCATATGATTTAATATAAAAAAAGCCGCGTTAGCGGCTTTTTAGTATCGTTATTTTTGCCGTTGACTAAGTAGGCGTGTTATTCGTTACAGGCACAGCGTTAATATCGCTATCATTATTTTCATTTGCTAAGCGCACGCCTTGTGCATAATCGGGATGTACCTTCTCAAGTACCGCATACCAGCGTTCTTTCACCGACGAAGAGCAAGGACCCATTGCCGCAGCATAGTTATTATATAGCCGCTGCTTTTGAGCATCATCGAACATCTCATAAAGTGCCCTAGGCTGGACGTAATCAGCGTCACTTTCAACTTGCTCATAACGGGTAGCATCACCGTCAATTCTAAGTGGCGGCTCGGCTACGCTAGCATCTGCCACGGGACCGTTGTGTTGATTTGGCTCGTAATAGGCATCTGGGTTACCAAAGTCGTTGGTGAAAAAACGCATCGAACCATCTTTATGGTAATGTTGGACGTTAGCTGCTTTCGCTGCATTGGCTGGCAATGCTTCATAATGCGTGCCTAAACGATAACGGTGCGCATCAGCATAAGAAAATACCCGTGCTTGCAACATTTTGTCAGGACTAAAACCAATACCGGGCACAACATTCGATGGACTATAAGCAGCGTTCTCTACCATTTGGAAATAGTTTTCAGGGTTCTCATTCATTTCTAACTCACCCACTTCAATAAGTGGAAAATCAGCATGGGGCCAGATTTTGGTGATATCGAATGGATTAAACGGTTGGTTTGCAGCATCGAGTTCTGGCATAACCTGAATATACATCGTCCATTTGGGGAAATTACCCTGTTCAACCGCATTGTATAAATCTTCTTGATAGGCCTCACGTGTTTTACCGATTAATACTTCTGCTTCGGCGTTAGTGTAATGCTTGTGACCTTGCTGCGTTTTAAAGTGAAATTTGACCCAAAAACGCTCGCCTTCTTTATTCCACAAACTAAAAGTATGACTTCCGTAGCCGTTCATATGCATTGGATTCACAGGGATCCCACGGTCTGACATCAGAATAGTCACCTGATGTACACATTCTGGTTGTGCCGCCCAAAAATCAAACATAGCCTCTGGAGAGCGTAAGTTAGTCTTGGGATGGCGTTTCTGGGTGCGGATAAAGTCAGGAAACTTAAAACCGTCACGCACGAAGAATACTGGGGTGTTGTTGCCCACCATATCCCAATTACCTTCTTCGGTATAAAACTTGAGACTGAAACCGCGCACGTCACGTTCGGTATCGGCAGCACCAGACTCGCCTGCAACTGTGGACCAGCGGCTAAGCACTTCTGTTGTTTTACCGACCTGTGAAAATATTTTAGCGCAAGAGTATTGGCTGATATCGTGCGTCACAGTAAATTTTCCTTTCAAGCCCCACCCTTTTGCATGCACTGCTCGTTCAGGAATACGCTCACGATTTTGATGAGCAAGCTTTTCGATTAATTGGTAATCGGTAAGCAGTAATGGCCCTCTTTCACCTGCAGACTCAGAGGTGCTATTCGAAGGGATGGGTGCACCTGCACTGGTCGTTAATCTAGGCTTATCTGTCATGTTAATCTCTCTGTTGCATGGTTTGACTTTACCGACGAAAGGACGTAGGCAATTAAATCAGTAAGGTTAGAATAGCAGTCTCTTTAAAAAAGGGGCTATGAAAAAATGCGATGCGCTTAATCAACTGAATCAATCAAGCTCTTTGTAAATATTTCATCGCTAGTTAAAAACTAACGGTCACTGTACTTTCGACAACACCTTTTTGAAAACAGGCTAATACGCTGTTGCAACGGTTTTACGCGATGCAGACTCTTGCACGGCCTTCATTTCTTCGACGCCCTAAGGCCTGCTCAGCTCGGGCAATAATTTGTTGCAGTAGGTTGTCGTCATCGTTAAGTTCACTCACGCCAATACTGACAGAAATTGAGATCGTATTTGAGGGAATATCCCCTTGATCATCTTGAAAATAAAGGCGAATTTTATTAGCCAAACACACAGCTTGTTCGGACGATGTTTTAGGCAAAAGCAGGATAAACTTTTCGTCTTCAATCCGCCCTAAATAATCTGATTCTCGGCAAACTGACAATATTGTTGTCGCCACACGCGTTAAAACACTGGTAGCAGCGTCTTGCCCATGATTAGCCAAAATACGGGGAAACCGGTCAATATCAAATGCTAAAACACTCATGGATTCGTTATGTCGTCGAGCAGTAGCAATCAATTTCGACGCTGATAACTCAAAAGCAAACCGATTAAGCATGGGGCTCAATTGCTCCGAATCAATATCTAGAACATGGGAAATGGTTGCTTCTTGACGCTGTTTTTTGGCATGTAGTAGGATAACAATAAGTCCGATAAACAAAATAAATACGATAAACCAAAAAATAACAACCTGAACCAATCGCAAGGTCGCTATACGCTGATAGTCTTGTGTTTCATAATGCCTAGCAACATCAGTTAAACTGCGTAAGAGCGGGGTGTATGCCAATTCCATTAATACGTTCACCTCGAGGCTCTCATCATCTTGTTGTTCTTGTAGATCCAGAACATGATAAATCTGCTCGCTGAATATATGTAGCTGAGAATTAACATTGTTATCAGACGTGAGATAAAGTGCTTGTAATGCATTAGGCAAAGGCGATTTTTGCTCATTATCTATTGCATTATAATGTTCATTTAGTAGCTGTTGATGGTTTGCTTGCAATTGTCCTAGTGCTTGTAAACTAGTTTGCTTGGCGGCTCTGTCACCACTGAACAGATAAGCAGTGGCGAATAGACTCGTTCTTTGCACCAGCATACGCTGCTGATGACTAACATTTACCTCATGTGCTACCTTAACTTGAGCCTGAATGACTTTATCTAACGTAAAGTGAACCGAGATGGCAAGCATGCCACCCAGTAATAGATACAGCATACTCGAAACGACACTTCCACATTCTACGGTAGAGCCTTTAGCTTTCGTTCTTCTAGTGGCCATTATTCGGTGCCTCCAAGGCTCAGTGATTCGCTTAATCGAAGTCGCATTACCATATGACTTAAAAAGCGCTCATCAGTCATACGCGCTTGACTACCCTAGAAGTAAGTGAGTTAAAAACATCTTTTTAGGCCGCGTAAAAAAAGTAACGTTGATTGGTGTTGATAGAAACGAAAATATTAGCCTTAAGAGCCATTTTTAGACATTGAACTTTAGGATATTCGACCATAGTGGCATAGCAGCCGACATGCCTGGCTCTGCTAAAATAGTCAAATATTTTACGGTTTTACTTAAACGTTCTTCGCCAGATTAAGAGAAAATAACCGATACAAAGTTTACGATAATTGCGTAAAACGAATAATACGATGACAAGTGAGCGATATGTGAATTTCAAAATCAGTTTTCAACTAACGTGCATAACATCTGTGTCTCTATTTCTGGTCGCTTGCGGTGGAAGCGGTGAAACCAATAATGCTTTAATATCACCTACCCTGCCAACGCCCCAAGTTGACAACCGCTGGGTACTAGGGGTATTTGAAGACGAATCATTGCTTAAGGACAACTGTGAAGTCCCTAGAAACGGCATTGACAACATTACAGGCGAAGCCTACCCCGATGTTGTGGGTAATTCGATTGACGAAATGCTTTGGTTGCGGTCATGGACAAATGATACCTATCTTTGGTTTGACGAAGTCGATGACAACGACCCCGTTGGTTTTTCGGTCGCCGATTATTTCGATCAGCTAAAAACCGACTTTCGTACAGACTCAGGGACATTTAAAGACAACTTTCATTTTTCTCAAAGCACAGCAGAATATTTAACCCGTATACAAGGAGGCATTACGTTTGGTTACGGTATTAGTTGGGAATTTTTACGAGCTACGGCTCCCAGAAGAATAATTGTTCGTTACACGGAACCCGGCTCTCCCGCAGATTTGGCAGGGGTAACGCGGGGTGACGAGTTACTTTTTATAAACACAATCGACTTTATCAATACCCAAGATAGCGATGATGTAAATGCGATTAATGCCGCGTTGTTTCCATCATCTACAGGTCAGAGTGCCAATTTTACCCTATTAAAACAAAATGGAGTGCAGACCGGTTATCAACTGTCAGCTCGAGATGTCGCGCTATCGCCTGTTCAAAACAGTAAAGTGTTGGCAACAGATATTGGCCAGATCGGTTATATGCAGTTCAACAGCCATATTCAGAGCGCCCAAAGACAGTTAATTTCAGCGATAACCTTATTTAGCCAAAACAAGATACAAGCGTTAGTAATAGACATGCGCTACAACGGCGGCGGATTATTATCCATGGCCTCACAGTTAGCGTTTATGGTCACAGGCTCGTCTCAAACCGACGCGCTTACATTTAATCAGCTGCAATTTAATCGTAAACACCTTACCTTTAACCCTATCACCGGAGAGCGCCTACAAGCCACGCCATTTTACGGAAGAGAGATAGACTACAACCAAGGCGTATTTACCACTAATGCACTACCCAGTCTTGGCTTGAGTACCATATATGTGATTTCAAGCAATGCAACCTGCTCTGCCAGTGAAGCCTTTATAAACGGACTAAGAGGAATAGATGTAGAAGTGGTTTTGATTGGCGGTACCACTTGCGGTAAGCCTTACGGCTTTTACCCACAAGATAACTGCGGTACAACCTACTTCACCATTCAGTTTCAAGGTAGTAATCAAAAAGGCTTCGGCGAATACGCTAACGGCTTTATTCCTAGCCCAGCACCGCAGTTCGAAGCGGATGTGCAAGGCTGTATGGTAGAGGACGACTTTCAGCACTCGATGGGTAATCGCAACGAAGGAATGCTCAGCGTAGCGGTTAATCATATACAAACGGGAGAGTGCCCTGTGGAACCTGCAGTCAAACGCTTGAGTACTCAAATTTCTTCTGAGCAAGGCCTGCGTATTCGCACATCGTCTAGCATTATCGACGCAATCATCCTTGAAAACTCAATTAACCAAGTAATAACTGAACCTAAATAATCAGTTAATAAAGAATTTGTCAGTGGGCAATATCACCTTGATTCTAAAAGCGAATTCAGCACATACAAAAAAGGCGCGACTCTTACGAGGCGCGCCTTTTAGCATA
>TARA_R110001632_G_scaffold232109_1_pt1 | contig 28131 bp, 20 predicted proteins | sample TARA_R110001632 | Tara Oceans TARA_R110001632 (sample SAMEA4398266) | marine metagenome | biome: Polar Biome; feature: [SRF] surface water layer (ENVO:00010504); material: water (ENVO:00002006), including particulate matter (ENVO:01000060) such as... | depth 5 m
ACAAAACCAATGTCGCCTTGGGTTTTACGCAAGGTTAAATCGATATTATTAGCAGTTTCTAAGTCGATGTTCTCTCCACTCAGACCTATACTCGAGCCGTCGTCATCTAACGCGAATAACGCGCCTACTTCGTAAGTACCGGTGCCAATATGTGCACCAAACGACAGCACTTCTGATGCAGACGGAGCTCTTTCTGAGCGGGAAATAGATAGCCCTACGTTATAACCTGGGGTGAAGTCCCAGACTAATCCGGCAGATAAACTCATAGGGGTAAATTCGTGGGCTAAATCAAAAACACGGGTAACGTCGGTTTCTTCTTCATGATCGTGGTCATGCTCATCCTCCTCTTCTACTTCGTCATCGTGGCCGTGTGCATCAAGCGTGGGTAGCAACACGTTGTTGGCGTCAATTGTTACGCGCTCAATACGTGCACCAAATTGTAATAACACGTCACCAAAATGTTTTTCTTCCATAATGGCTAATGCAATAGTTTGCGCTTTAGAAGGCGGCGTGAATGCCTCTTCGCCTTGGGCGGCTACATCACTATTTTTGTAGTGGAAACTGATACCACCATTCCAATCTGCGATGGGGTTATGAATAAAGTCGAGTTTAATTTCATGAGTTTCGTTTTCAAACAAGGTGCCAACAGCGCCTTCTTCTATTTCAGCGTGCTCATAGTCGGTGAACCCGCCGCGTAAATTGATTTTACTGATCCATTTACTATCAACATTTAATTCACCTAAAAGCTGTACACGGGTTTGTTTTAAATCTGCGTAAACATTTTCATCATCACTGTCACCGTGGGAGTGCCCAGGTATACCGTATTCACGATTGAACTGCTCAACGGCGACACCTACGTAACCTTGATCGAATAAGTAGCTTGCACCTAATGTGACGCCGTCTGATTTTTCGGCACTGTTTTTAACCACATGATCTTGCGGCTCATCAGAGTTGGTATCAGGGGCGACGGGCACGTCATAGTCATTTGATTCGCGCCAGTATCCATCGGCGTAAAATCCGAATGATTCATAGCCTGTGGTGAGGTTGAATGAGCCCAGTTTTTTGTCATCTACAGAGTTTGTTTCGAGCAGCCATTCGCCACGCGTTGTATTGTCGGTAGGCACTCGGCCATCTACTACATTGACGACCCCTCCCACCGCACCGCTGCCATAGAATAATGTAGCGGGGCCACGCAGCACTTCAATTTGCTGAGCGGTTGACGCTTCGGTGGCAACCGAATGGTCAGGTCCGACTCGAGACACATCGCTGACGTCTAGACCATTTTGTGAGATCAACACTCGAGGGCCGCTTAGTCCTCGAATTATCGGAGTGCTCGCCACCGCACCATGAAAATTTGATTGCACCCCGGGCAGTTTTTCTAAGCTGTCACCCAAGGTTGATGCTTGTTGGCGGCGTAGCGTTTCCCCTGAAAGCACACTAACGGGAGACGCAGATTCCATTACTGACATATGAATCGGCGTCGCGTACACATCGATAACTTCGATAGGAGAGCGCCGCAAAGTAAAGGTCATTTCTTTTATGCCTTGTGTTGGCATCGAAATGTCCTGATGCAAATGGGCATATCCAGATGAGGAAATATGTAGCTCCATTTTACCTTCGTTCAAATCGGTAAAAGCAAAGCGCCCAACTTTGTCGGTGAACGTTTCAGCACCTATTCCTTCCACTTTCACTTTCGCCCCCGCGACGGTACGACCAGCGCTATTTACTACCGTGCCCTCTATGGTTTGGGCTAAAACACTGGCAGGTAAAAGCACGCTAATTAGCGCTGCTAGCGAAGATATCCTATTCATTTTAATTATCCTGTATGATGTTATATTGTATCATTTTTATTTTATGGTATGTTATATTATAACGAAATGGAAGGTGGTTAATTAATTTTTATATGAATTGATTGCTCATCTTGTGAGCTTTTTTCAGGCGTGTTTTTATGAATTTGACGTTGTTTGGTGAGTTGATTTGTTGAGTCAATATAAAAAGCGAATAGCGCTGCAGGCGGTCACAAGATGTAGCCGTGTATAGAACTTTAATGAGTCGTTACGGGCTTTCTTGTTACTTGCTTTAACCGTATCGCTGCAAGACAGAGGGTCAATCAATGATAAAAAATTATTGCTGTCGTGGGAGACGCTGAAAATCACTGTCATCATTACCATTACATTTGTTATCACATCGGCTATCCCTGCATTTGAAGCGAACAAAAGTGCACTGCAATCAAGGCTTTCTGGCAAAGGCTAAAGGGTGGTGATAAAAAGGTAAAATAGGCTTACCAAAAAGGGCCGCAGTGTGCGGCCCTTTGGTGTTTATATACTACTAGCGTTATTGACTGTTGCGGATAAAACCAGCGTCTTTTTCAACAAGTTGACGCCATTCGCTCAATTGTTCTTGGGCTTTTGTTTGCAGCTTCTTCGAATTAGCCACCATGACATCGCCTAAAAAAGGGTCACAGTAAATAGAGATAAAATTTACTGCTCACCTCATTGCTAGATTGAATGCTTAGTGTTGGTGTCCGCCTTCGCCATGAACGTGTCCATGGGCAAGTTCTTCTTCAGTGGCTTCTCTAACATCTATCACTGAGCCAGAAAACGTCAGCGTTTTACCTGCCAACGGATGATTAGGGTCGACGGTAATATCATCGCCTTCAATATTAGCGACTCTTAATTGAACGGGGCCATTGGGACTTTCAGCACTAAAAACCATACCTTTTTCGATTTCTTCTACGCCTTTAAAAGCTTCACGAGGCACAACTTGTAGAATATCTGCATTATATTCACCGTAACCGTTTTCTGGTTCTACGATAACATCAAATTCATCGCCTGGCGCTTTACCTACCAGAGCGGTTTCCAAACCGGGAATAATATTGTGCTGGCCATGTAGGTAAACTAATGGTTTGGCATTTTCTGAGCTATCGATGAGCTCGCCTTCTGCGTCTTTTACTGTGTAGTTTAGCGATACCACTTTTTGATCTGCAATCATTTGTTTGTCCTTTCGTATTTAGTCGGTTAATTATGTTGTGAGGCGAATGCCACCGAAACTTAAGTCGCACAAACATCATCACATTATCAATGTTCTATCATGAGACTTGGAGACCTTTTTAATCAAATCAAGGGCAAATAGTCGAACTTGGGAACTGATTTTATAAGCAGGCCATTGGTGTTGAGAATCCCTTACTTGATAACAATTCTGATAAGCTACGTGTTCTTACTCGATTTTTAAGGACTGTGCTTGCTATCTAATGCTGACTACAGGGGCGTGTTTCTAAACGACATACCGATGATGGATGTTAGAGCGCCAGTTGAATTCAACAAAGGTGCTTTTCCTCATGCTGTAAACCATCCATTGATGAGTGATAAAGAACGCGAAGCCGTAGGTACGTGTTACAAAGAAGAAGGCCATGAGGCGGCTTTGGCTTTAGGCCACCGCTTGGTAAAGGGCGCAGTTAAAGATGAGCGAATTCGCGCGTGGCAGTTATTTCACCAGCAAAATCCAAACGGGCTTTTGTATTGTTTTCGTGGTGGGCTGCGGTCTCAGCTGACGCAACAATGGTTAGCTGAAGCAGGCATCAATATGCCGTTTGTCGTGGGTGGCTATAAGGTGATGCGGCAGTTTTTGTTGACGCAATTGCATGACCGAATTGCTCAAGGGAATATTCATGTTCTCTCAGGCGCTACGGGGTCAGGCAAAACTGAAGTTATTCAAGATTGGCCTCAATCAATTGATTTTGAAGGGTTAGCCAATCATAGAGGCAGTGCATTTGGTAGTACTGGTAGTAAACAGCCAAGCCAAATTGATTTTGAAAATGCATGGTCGATAAAATGGTTGAAACTGAGCAATCAAACCGATGCCCCTGTGTTATTTGAAGATGAATCGCGCATGATTGGCCGCATTGCCTTGTTGCCAGAGTATTTAGGACTGAGTAAGCAAGCGCCGACCGTATTACTCAATACGCCGTTGAACGAGCGTATCGAGCGAATCCGTAAAGATTACTTTGTGCATGCTTACCAGTCACAGCTCAGTCAGGGTGAAGAAGCTGCCATAACGTACCTTGATGAATTTATCCGCAGTGCACTGACCCGTATAAAAACTCGCCTTGGCGGTGAGCGTTATAAAAACCTCATTCTTTTACTTGATAGCGCGGTATTGCAGCTAATCAATCAAGGGAGTTGGTCCAAATTTGACGATATAATCGACGTGTTGCTGAGTGATTATTACGACCCTATGTATGAATATCAATTGGCCGCAAAAGCGCAACAAACAATATTTGAAGGTAATCACAAAGAGATACTCGAATGGTTAGCAGATAAGAAAAAATTGTAGGCTAATCAGGTCAGTATTTTTTGTGTTGCTGTTGGACTATCGCTGGCGCTTTTATAGGCAATGGCGTCGTTATATTAAATTCCACGTTTTTTACTGAATATGGAAGCTAGTTTGCTCGGTCTGCTACCTTAATTGGCTGTTTTATTTAAAAACGGCTCGTTTCTTTAGGCATTCTCTGGCTCGGTTGAAAATCGGCTCATACACTTTAATAAGGTAAGTTTCTTGAACGAAAGCGATCTGGTATTTATTGGCGGCGGTCATACTCATGTATTGGTGCTCAGAATGTTGGCGATGAAACCGATCTCTAATGTACGACTCACACTTATTTCAGACACCCGTTTGACACCCTATTCAGGCATGCTGCCAGGTTTTATCAGCGGACATTATTCCAAAGCACAAACGCATATTGATCTGAATAAACTGGCTCAAGCCGCTAACGTACGTTTTATTCATGGACGTGTGACGGGACTTGATGTTGATCTTAAGCGCATTCACATACATAACCACCCTGATATTGAATACGACAAGGTGTCGATCAATGTGGGCTCGACACCAAACCTGACTGTGCCCGGAGCCAAAGAATTTGCCGTTGGGGTGAAACCAGTTAGTCAATTAACGGCTACATGGGCCCATTTACTGGCCCATGATTATCAAGGTAAGACTCCTCACTGGGCGGTTGTTGGTGCGGGTGCCGCGGGTGTTGAAATTGCACTGGCGATTGCTCACCGTTTTGCGCAGCAGCAAAAACCGATTCAATTATCTTTGGTTCAGTCAGGCTCAGAATTACTGTCAAATTATCAAAGGGGTGTGCAAAAGGCTGTCCGCAAAGCGCTAAAACGTAACAACGTGACTTTAGTTAATCATTTTCGTGTCACCAAGGTCGAGCAACAACAGTTAGTTGCAGACGATAACCAGGTGCTTGCTATCGATAAATCGATTTGGTGCACCCCAGCAACGGCACCCATTTGGCCCAAAAAAGCAGGCTTAGCAACTGACGAACAAGGTTTTATTGAAGTAAATGAATACCTGCAAAGTACCTCGCATCCTGATGTTTTTGCCGCTGGCGATGTGGCAAGCATGACTTACTCACCGCGCCCTAAAGCGGGGGTCTATGCGGTCCGGTCAGCGCCTTTTTTGGAAAAAAACTTACGTGCGGCTTTGCAACATACAACATTCACCAAAACTAAACTGCAGACAAGTTTCTTATCACTCATTTCACTTGGAAACCGAACAGCGGCCGGGCAAAAAATGGGTTTTAGTTTTTCTGGTGGCTGGGTGTGGAAGTGGAAAGATCACATCGACTTAACTTTTATGGATTTGTTTCAAAAGCACTTACCCAGTATGCACAGCGACATGGACGAACCCATGCATTGCGCTGGTTGTGGCAGTAAGCTTGGCCCACAGATGTTACAAGAGTCACTAAAAGATTTACCTATTTATGAGCAAGCGAATTTTCCCCATCATTTGGCTAAGACCGAAGACGCCGCGATTGCCATCGTTAACAAAGAACAAAGCGTATACCAAAGCATTGATGGCTTTCGCGCCTTTACCGATGATCTTTACCGCCTCGGTATTGTGACCACTCATCATGCGGTTAATGACTTATACGCCATGGGCATTCAGCCGACCAGCGCACAAGTGTGGGCCAATATCTGCTTTGCCCACCCTCGTTTGAGCAAGCGTGATTTTCAACAACTTATGAATGGTATTACCGAAGCACTTATTCATCACGAAACCACCCTAGTGGGTGGTCACAGCACCCAAGGCAAAGAAACCCACCTCGCCATTGTAGTCAACGGACAACAGCATCATGTATGGCCAAAGAACAACCTGAAAGCGGGTGATTGTTTATTACTAAACAGACCGTTAGGCTCCGGGGTTATTCTTGCGGCCGATATGCAGCTAAAAGCCGAAGCGGGGACAGTGGATGGTCTTTGGGCGCATTTGCTGACGTCTAACCGTGCTTTTTTTAAGGCTCTGCAAAACCATGAAGTGCATAGTGCAACCGATGTCAGCGGGTTTGGTTTACTTGGTCATTGTTTGGAAATGGTTGAAGGCTCAGATTTACAAATTAATATCGATAGTCGAAACGTGCCTTTATTACCCGGGGCGTTAGATTTGTCGCAGCTGGGCGTAGCCTCCAGTTTACTCCCTCAGTTATTACCTTTGAAAAACCGTTGCATGGTCAGTGAAAATGCACAAAGCCAGATTATTGATTTGCTCTTTGATCCACAAACGAACGGCGGCCTACTGGTATCGGTTTCACCGGAGGTGGCCTCGAAGTTGTTAGTTATTGACGGTGTCGTCAAGGTTGGCCACGTTACATCTCGTCTGCAAACGGGAGATAAGGAGATTGCTATTTATTAAGCATAAATAAATGGACAAACCTTGGGCAGGATAGGCAGGCGAGAAACACAGGATATTGCCCGTGAATGAGCCAGCAATCTTGTGCCTTACGCCGTTTTAACAATCATCTAGGTTAACGGAATTCAAAAAACTCGTAACGGATGTTTTTTGCAGGAATATTATTGGCTTTCATCAATTCTTCAACGTGTTTCAATAACCCTTTTGGACCACAGAAACTGATTTGAACCTGTTGTGGACTGACTTCAGTGGCCACGCGGCGGATCGTCTCTGCTAACGCGTCGCCATCACTTGGATTCGGTACGAACCGTACGCCCGAATCGGCGGCCATCTCTTGAATACGTTCAACGCTGGGGAAAGCCCGAGACGGATCAAAGCAATACACTAAGGTCGCGGACTCAAAGTGCCCGATGCTTTTATCCTCCAACCATGAAATAAAAGGTGATATGCCAATTCCTGCACCAATCCAGATCTCTGTTTGTGCATCAGGCATGCGCTTAAAGTGGCCGTGGGGAGCATAGACATCGGCCACCATGCCGACTTTAACTTGTTCGCTTAATTTGTGCGTGTAGTCACCTAATGCTCGGATGACAAAATGAATATTGCCCGTATTGGTAGGCGCACTGGCGATAGTAAATGGGTGGGGCTCTCGTAAGCCGGCTTCTTTGAGGGCTAGAAAACCGAACTGTCCGGCCTCAAATGCAAAACTACGATTAACGGGCGCAAGTTCTAAGTGTACGGCTTTATTGCCATGTGACACGGCGACCACCTTATATTCGCCACCTGAGGCGAGAAGAGGGTATAGCACCAGCTTGTAAAACGCCGCCATTACGCCAATCGCACAGATCAGCGCTAGCCAGATACCAGCTGAGCTATCGAGGGTGATGGGAGATTTAAAGCTCAGCCAATGTAATATAACAATGAGAAACAGCGGGCCTGAGAGCTTATGCCACCAACGCCAGACGTGATAAGGGATATTACGGTTTAACGCTAGCAGCACAATAAAGCCTAATGCCACGATACTGAGTTGACGTGCTAGCCGCGCCCAGTATTTGGGAAGCTCTAGAATTGGCGACGCATCCCAAGAATCCAAATTAGCTTTAAAAACGAAATGATAAACAGCGAAGACAAGGGCCCATATGCCGAGCCATTTATGGGTTTGGTAGAGCTGATCCAAGCCGCCAAATAATTTTTCAACAAAACCCCAGCGGCTAGATAGAGTGCAGGACGTCGCCATGCATGCTAAAGCTGACGCACCTAATACAAGACTGGCCGTTGCTGCTGTACCCCAGGTTTCATTGGGGATCTGTAGCAAAACACTGATGGTAGTAATGAGCACTATGCTGCTGATAACCTGCCAAGTTTTTACTGTCATGCTGCGCCCTATGGTAAAAGTGTTACATCGCCTCGTTAGCTCGTTCTATGGAGCTCGGGTGGCATGCTTAGAAACCCTAGCCATAATGACCTGTCATTTGATGGCATTTCGCATTAAACCAAGGTATCAATTGCGTTTGTTTCAAGGTCACTATGGCATAGCTTAGTATTGCCGGCCTGATCCACATCAAGGAAAAATTAATTGTGCTAACAATGGATGGGTCACTGTTCCCTACAATGGATTGCTCATTGTATCGGGATGATTAGGAAATAAACTGATTCAAGCGCCTTTATGTTGCACAAAATACACCCTTAATAAGTGTAATTGCTGGTAATTTATTTGTGTATTAAGAGCATCGAACACGGGCTTTAAACGCTCTGCTCCGTGTTGCTTAAACGCGTTGAGGGCTTGGTCGATTTCAGTTTTACTTAGCTTGGTTGCCAAAAGCAGTCGCTCGGGTTCATTAAGACATTCACCTGCTTGCACATAGTCATACAAGTGCTTATTGATGGTGTTAGCTTTAACCTTGTGCAAAGTGGCAAGCGCTTCGATATCGTTACCGTCTTGAAAAGCGTTGATAATTTCAAGGGTTTTGGCACTGGTTTTTTGTGAGCTTTGGCTGCTTGATTTGGTGGCTTTACTGGGGGCTTGGTTGTTACTAACTTCTTGTAAATTATTTTGCTGGCAATAATCACTGATAAGCTGCAAAAATATCTCACCGTATTTGTCTAATTTAGCCTGACCGACTCCGTGAATTTTCAACAAACTCTGTGATGAGCGAGGAAAGTAGTAAGCCATTTCGTTTAACGTGCGATCAGCGAACACTGCATAAGGTGGAATATTGTCGGCATCAGCTAAGCGTTTTCGCTCTATTTTAAGTCTTTGTACTAGCGCTGGGTCGCCTGGTTGCGCCGAGGTCGAACTGGTTTTACTGCTAACGGTTGCTTGTTGTAGCAGGGCGAAGAAGGGGGCATTGCCTTTGAGTACGTCAGCTGCTTGTTTGGTCAGGCGCAGCCCGGCGAATTGCTCATCTTGACTCAGTAACCCCTTTTGCAATAGCTGGCGCGATAGCACCATCCACTGCTTTTTGCTGTACTCGTTGCCAATGTTGTAAGTTGAAAGCAAGTTGTGCTGGTTTTGCAGTATTTTTTCAGCGTTTGAGCCTCGTAATACATCAATAATATGGCTGGCACCAAAGCGCTCACCGGTACGATACACACAAGAAAGAAATTTTTGTGCTGCTACCGTTAAATCACTTTTTTGCTTGCTCTCATTACAGCAATTATCGCACTTTGCACAATTTTCACTTTGCGGTGCTTCGGCAAAATACTGCAGTAATGGCAGTCTACGGCAAGTGTCTGTTTCAGCCAGTGCCAGCATTTGATTTAGGTGCCCGGTGGCAATCCGCCTTTCCTGTTCGTCTGAAATCTGGTCGATAAAATAGCGTATTTTCCCGGTATCACCATAACCAAAGAGCAAAAGACAATCGGCAGATAAACCATCGCGACCGGCTCGGCCAATTTGTTGATAATAACCTTCAATATTTTTTGGTAAATCGTAATGCAAAACATAGCGCACATCAGGTTTGTTAATACCCATACCAAAAGCAATGGTGGCCACTACAATATGCACATCATCGCGAATAAAGCGTTCTTGCGCATCATTGCGCCCAGCACTGCTAAGCCCTGCATGATAGGCCGCCACTGAGTAACCATCGGCGCTAAGTTTGCCGCTCAGCTCATCAACCTGCTTACGTGACAGGCAGTAAATAATGCCAGATTGTTCTGGATGCAGCTTGATAAAACTCGTGCATTGCTGGTAAGGATTATCTTTAGGTAATACCTCTAAATATAAATTAGGTCTGTCAAAACTGGCAATAAACTCGCTGCTATCTGGAATATGAAGCTGTCGCTTAATGTCCGCTCGTACCCGTGGGGTGGCCGTGGCAGTCAGGGCAACGCACACCGCACTGGGGAACTGCTCAAGTAAGAGATTCAGTTGGCGATATTCAGGACGAAAATCATGCCCCCATTCTGAAATGCAATGGGCCTCATCAATGGCAATACAGGCCAGTGGGACGCTTTTTAATAGCGCAATAACATTGGTTTGCAAGGCTGTTTCTGGCGCTAAAAATACTAGTTTACAACGTTGCTCGCTAATGGCCTGCAGGTTGCTTTGATATTCCTGTTTTGAAAGGGAGCTATTTAATACACAAGCTGGAATATTGAGTGCTTGGAGTTGGCGCACTTGATCTTGCATCAGTGAAATTAGGGGGGAAATGACCACTGTCAGGCCATCAAACAATAAAGCCGGAATTTGATAACACAACGATTTACCGCCGCCGGTAGGCATGATCGCCAGAGTATTTTGCTTGTTGAGTACGTTGCCGATAATCGCTTTTTGCGACTGGCGAAACTCGTTAAAACCAAACACTTCTTTAAGGGTTTTACTGGCTTGGTCGATCACGCATTATGTCCTTCTTAAGTAATTATTATTTGCTCATACAATGCTATTACGGTAACAATATTTTTTTAAAAATTCGTTGTCTACGTTAAGATCGGTTTTAATGGAAGGTATGTAAAAAATCCATTTAGCGTTTCTGTGATTAAGTGTGTTTGCATAAAAATGCCACTGTAACAAACTCTGCAAAAAGCTTAGATATACAGTTATGAGCGAGGTTGAAAATGCATACCTATTCATCGTACATAAGATGCATTATGAGGCGCACCGAGGTGTTGCCTATCTCAAATATGCTTACGGCTTAATGTGATCCTCATTTTTGCAGATTACTGCGGATCAAATTAGCGCTATTGGTTAAGCTGCCTATAGTACCCAACACACCCATTGCTGATGCCACGATCATATACAAAGAGTTACCCGATGTCAGAGCAATTGTGCCAATAACCATCACAATCAGCAACGTCACGGGTAGTCTATAACTCTGCCAACGGCCCAGGTTACCCTCCGCGACCAGTTGGTGAAGGGTTTCTCTGTCTTCGGCATACTGAACAAAATAAGCAAAACTTTTATTGACGATATGTACCCTTCCTCGTTTAACTTTTATGAGCCCATTCAAAGCCAAATGTTCTAACATTTGCAGATTGGCGGGATTTACTCGTTTGTTTTGGGCCAAATAGAATAGTGCTAGCTTCTCTGCTGCTGAACAGGATTCCCACTTGAAACGATAAAGAGCTTCAGACTTAAGTAAAATGAAGTTAATTGATGCCCATTCTTTGTGGGTTTTTTGCCAATCTTTGAGGTATATCCAGCGCAATAAATTAAACGACTTATACCATGTGTTAGCGATGGGTAAGTTTAATTCAGAACGAAGAAATTCCAACATTGGAAATGCATCCACTTCATGTTGAATAAATTTTAAATCTAAATTTTCTTTAAGGTCCGAGGGGACTAAAACCGAGAAATCCATGAGACATTCAGCCCACGAGAAATATTCCCCGTGTTCAAGTTGTTGGGCGCTTTGACCTTGAGAATTTAGCAGCGTATCTTTTAAGCACAAACGTTGCAGGCTATGGAATTCACTGATAATAGTGACGCTGGCAAGGTGCCCTGCAATTTCTAGCGATTTTAAATGATTAATAAAACGTAGCAGTAGTTTTCTTTGTATGGGCAGCTCTAAAGTCATTTCTATATCCCATAGCGTTAATGCTATTCCTTCTTTGCTTCTTTCTAAGGATATTTTCATATTGGGAAAAGGATTATCTTGTCCAGCAATCTCCACTAACGACGGACAAAGAGTGAAAAAATTACCAAATAATACTGGTAAATGTTTCGCCTTGCTTTGCCATTGCTGTAATAACAGAGCAATGTTGTAACCGGCAGTAGGAACAGTATTCAAGTCGAGCACTAATGCCTTATTCGGAAAATAGTCATCTATTTTATAGGGGCGGTTAACAATTTGATTGAGATGGCGCAAAAACTCCGGTGGCCCGAATAAGCGAACGGCCAAAATGAGTCGATTAAAACGTACCCAGATAAAACACAGTATTAAAAAACTGACAACCATGATAAATAAATACCCATTCAGATCTGCAGTGCGCGCAAGTTTCAATACTTCGGTTTCTTCATCCTCTCCTGTTTGCTTTTTATCTTCTTTAAAACCTAAATAACGGATTACCCAGCTTTTCATATCTGATGTATTAACAAGCTTGCCAAAGTGGCGAACGTCTTTAGGTTGCAAATACGGGGTGTCAGTTGCCTTTGACGTTAAGGTTTCTTCCCACTCATCTGAGATGGGCATAAGACTCAAGGGGGCCACATGAAATCGGCTGATCGAATTAGGATACCGGTTAAGTGCACTGGTATGTAATTCCTGACGTTCTTGATTTAATCTAGCGGGATATAACTTTTGGGTGTAGTACCAATTCAAACTTAACGACGAAGACATGCCGACCTGTTGCAGGTAAAAAGTGCATAAAGCGCCGGTAAAAATATAACAAATGGTTAATACGAACGCGCCTCTTTTACTGTTTATTGGCTGACGCTGCGCCTGGCGTGACTTGCGATAGTATTTCTGATATTCGAAATATCCCCAAGCCAAACATGCGACGGCAGCCAGTACTGTAAGCCAATACACATAAGGTGGTTCTATTCCATTTGAGCGGTTAAGAGCATTGTCGAGCCAAAAACCAAGATAGATGCTGGCAATATAAATTGAACTAAACAACATGATTTTGCGCCGTTCAATAACCAATGGAATTGACCATTTTAATTTGATTAAACCAGTATCAAAAAAGTGTCGCATTATGACTATGCACAGCGAAATAGATAATAATATTACGGCCATGGTGATGCTGTTTAGCAAAAATAGATTGGTCATAAAAATATCAAGACTGTCACTTGGCATAAATATCACCAATGCCCATTGCTCGATGGGCATTTTTTGATAACTAAAAGTACCGGCTACTCCATGATAAAACCCTTCGACCCAATCTCCTTTTTTTCCCAAACCCGCGCGTATACGGTGCGTGATTTTCTCGCTTCCTTGACCAAAACTAAATAAATTTTCCACTAAGGTGCGATCTTCGTCTAAATGAAATAAAACCTGACCAGAGTCTCGATCGACGACCATAAATGTCATGTCCAATAATTCATCAGACTTATTGAATTCAGTCATCGTTAGGGATGGAAGGGCGATGTCGGCCACCATGACATAGCCTTCGCCGTTTTCTTGAGGGTCGTCGTAAAGGGGCATACCTATTGTGCTGCCACGTGTTCCGTTATTAAGATTCAGCAGGCGCTGTATATAGAAGTTTTTTATATCCGGTGGACTTTGCTTACCTGCCGACTTAGATAGGTCACCGAACTTCGCTTGCCAGCCTTTTAGGTCACGGACATTTCTAAAATATTGCCTCTGTGCAAGTTGGAAGCTGGTCGGTTTTTTATTATTTTCGTTGAAAAAAAACATCGGCATAGTATCGCTACCGTCTTTATCCAAAAGCACAATATTCAAAATTTTAGTCTGGTGTTCGCTCCCCTCTTCAGCGTTAAACCACTGGGCATATTTTTCATCATCTTTTTCGCTAGGAATAAACTGCAGGCCGGGGGCAAAAAAGTTTATCTGATTCAATCGTTTTTTGTTTGTAATAACCGATTCGAGATCACAATCAATGGGTGTACCCACCGTTTGAAAGACATCTGTTAACGTACTGTAACTCCATTCAAGTTTTTCTTTAATTGAATAGTGATGTTCATAATTGTCACAACGTAATAGTAGTGAAGCGAGTGCTATACGTTCCGCTGTTTCTGTTTGCTGAACCGCGTTCCCAGGTAATTTTTCTGGCAGAGCTTCAAGCAAATTGCGATAAAATTTGCGGTATGTATTGAGCTCATTAACTATCTCGCCCATTTCTCGATCAAATCCTGAATTGATGTTGGTCAGCAGTTGCTTTGCTTGCGTTTTTTTATAGTTCTGTTCAGTTGTTTTTTCCCCGTAAGCGAACAACAGAGCCACAATCATTACAAATAAAAGGTAACTACAGGCCATTGTTAAGTAATAAAAAATATCTCCCACCGCTTGATTGTTGGATAACATAAATAGACGTGACATGACCCAAGCAAAGATCAGGATCAGCAACGTTATCGATAATAAACTCAAATTCCAGCGCTGGCTTTGCTCTGCCTTAAGCATGGGTTTGGGCAGTACTCCCAATACGTAAAGAGGTTTTGATATATCACCGATGAGTTTGTCTGTATTGCTCAGTTTGTAGGGATAAATGAAGATGCGGTACTCACCTGCTGTGAGTTGCAAATCTAAAAAATGATTGAAACCAGGTAGTTTTTGCCCTTCAACGGTGGAAGATTGCTGGTTGTCGGATGCAAGATCTTTCCAACTGAGATTTTGTTTTTCGGCAATAAGTCGACTTATATGGTTAACGTTAATGATTGAAAGAGCCGATTGTTCGCCGCGACTCGCGATAACTTTATTAGATTGATTAACGAATAAATAGAGACTAAAGCCCGCTTTGGGGATGGGCAAAATGTCGTTGCTGGCAACACTTGCGCATGCGATGTACTTATTTACCTTCTTTTCTATTTCCGGTTCTTTGACATCGTCAATTCCCTTTGGCTTAACTAAAAAATTTTGCCCGTCGAATTGGTAATAAAAGAGATTGGTTTGTGCGCCAGTTTCATCCGTTGGTTTACAGCTTTTGCTTTGCTGGCTTGTCAGCTTTGCACTTTTGTAACTGGGCAGAATGGCCCGTATATTGGCTTCGCTTTCGCCCCATTCATACAAGCTAATTAATTGGGCGAGGTTATTGTCTAGTTGTGAAGCAGCTTCAGACAACACACGAAAATAATTGGTATTAGCAAAATTTTCTTGCTGCAGCCTGTATTGATAATAACCGAAGGCGACAATCGAAAAAATGCAAATCAAAGCCAATAACCAAATACGTAAAAACTTTGGTTTACGGGGGAGGGGAGAATTGTTTTCCATTTGATTTTTGGCCATATCCCTAGCCTAAATGTACACACTTGTATGATTATTGACCAATATCATGAGAGTGCAAATAGAAGTGGTTGATTATTTTCCCGCAATTAAGTTGAGCGGCTAGATTAGGTTGATAGTTATGGCTCTGGGGCGGCGTGTAGAAGTCACGATTTTTGCTATTCAAGGTTTTGATAGTTAATGATTCATCGTTGTGCGTGGTGGTTTAGATCAAAGTTGATTGTAATAGAGCGCTATAAAACGTGGAGTTCACCCAATGACAATTGATTTTATTGATGTGCAAGCACCTGAAGCTGGTCAATGGCAGCAAGTATCACCGGGTATTCTGTGGATACGCATGCCGTTGCCGTTTGAGCTGGATCATATCAACTTATATTTGATTGAAGATAATGACCCTGTCACCAATGAAAAAGGTTATGCGCTGATCGATACCGGATTTGGGGTAAACAAAACGCAAGAGTTATGGGATAGCCTACTAAATCAATTAGATGTGCCTTTAACCAAAATAATCGTCACCCACATGCATCCTGATCACATAGGTATGGCTGGTTATTTAGTCGATAAATATCGTGCGCCATTGTATATGAGTCATTCTGAATACTTTGTTGGCAGAGCTATGAGTGCAGGCAGCAGAGGGGCATCAGACTGGCAAGACGATGAATACCTTGTGCGCTGTGGTATGTCATCAGAGTACGTGGCAACCGCCAGTGAAAACCGCAAAACCAATAAAGGGGTAGGGCAAGTTATTCGGCCCATTCCTTTGCATCATGAACGTTTGCAAGAGGGCGATAATCTGACCATTGGTGGCCATCAGTGGCAGGTATTGATTGGCAGAGGGCACTCGCCAGAGCATGTTTGCTTGTTTAACCCCACAACGAACGTATTGATATCAGGGGATCATGTGTTACCCATCATCACCCCGAATATAGGGGTGTATAGTACCGAGCCAAATGCTAACTCTCTGAAAATGTACTTAGACACTTTACCGCAATTTAAAAACCTTCCACAGAATGCGCTGGTATTACCCTCTCACAAACAACCATTTGTTGGGCTACATAAGCGGGTTGATGAATTGATTGAGCATCATCATGAGCATCTAGCCAACCTAAAATCGTTTTGTGCACAAGGTAAAACCATCAAAGAATGCTTACCTGTATTGTTTAAACGGGAATTAAACGAACACAATATGTTCTTCGCCATTGCCGAAGCGCTTGCGCACCTGAACTATCTGTATTTTGAGGATGAAGTGAGTCGAGATATCAACGAAGACGGGCACTATGTTTTTACTCTAGCCTGTGAGCATTGACGGGATGAATCTCACTATTTTTAAAGGTGCTTTGTTCGACACTATCACGGAATTTTGATAAAAATATCGTTAGGGTATCGCCAAGTACAAGAGGACGATACCGGATACAAACGCAGCTAAGGTCACCGCTCTATCTTTTACATTGTGAGTTGTATCATTGTTTACTTTGGGGATTAAATCTGACGCACCGATGTAAATAAAATTACCTGCTGCAAAGGGAATAAGCCAAGAAACATCTATTTTAAAAGATAAAAAATAAGCGATTAATCCACCCAGTAAAAAAGTCAGCCCAGATAGAAAATTGAAAAACAATGCTGAACGATTAGACCAGCCACCATCAGCAAGTACAGCGAAATCTCCCAACTCTTGTGGCACTTCATGCGCTGCGGCTGCGAGCCAACTGGCAATCCCTAAACGAATATCGATTAAAAAGGTACCGGCTATTGCCATGCCACCCAAAAAATTATGCAGCCCATCGCCAAATAAAATTAAGTAGGTCAAAGGCTCTTTGTGTCCATCTTGCTGACTGGGTATTTGATGTGTGTGACGCCAATGCAAAAATTGCTCAAGAATGAAAAAAGCAGTAAACCCACTGATAATTAATAATCCAATCTTCCCTATACTCAGATTAGCTTTAAGCGCAGCAGGGATCATATGCAAAAATGCCCCTCCTAGAAGCGAACCCGCAGCGAAGGCAACCAAAGGTATTAGCAATTTTTTAAGGGTCGATGGCTTCAATAGCAGTGTTACACTACCCACCAGTGCTATTGAGCTCATCAATAAACTGCTGACAATTATCCAAGCCAATGTCGTCATTAAGCATGTCCCTTTTTATGTATCGCGCAGAGCCATAACTAACCATGTCGACGGTATATTACGTCTGCTTGAAACGACATTATTTTGGTTTATGCGATGGCTCTTTAGCGAGTGACCGCCAATTAATGCGATCATTTTTACTGATATCACCAGTGTAAGATATTTTTTTGCCAGACTTACGGTTTGTTGTAAAAAATTGATTATCATCAACATAATTTTTATCAGTTAACTGATAATTGGCGTTAGTTACTATGCATATTTAATAAAGAGAACAAAATGCGGTTTGAAAAAACACGAGATGCCATTAAACATGCACAATCATTTCATATTCGGTTAGCTAAACTATATGAGTTTCTAGCGACTAACGAAAATCCACAAAAAGTAGAATTATTATTAAATTACCTCATTAAGCATGAAAATGACGCTGCCCAAGCATTAGGGAATTATGAGAAAGACTCATCTACTGGCATCCTAGATACCTATCTTCAATTCGCTAATGACCAAAATATACTTAAGATCCCAGAATTTGAAACGTTGCAAACCGATAAATCGATAGAATATATTGCTGAATTGGCAATGAAATTTAGCGATGAACTCATTGAGTTATATAGCCAAGTAGAACAAGAAGTGGATGAAATGCAGTTGAAAGAAATATTCACTAATTTAGTTGAGATGCAAAAACAAGAAAAACGAATATTATCAATGAATATTGACCGAATGATGGATATTTAAGCCTTCAAGCACGATGTGTAATCAATGAGGCCAATAATCACGTTAGTGTAGAATTTAATCATTCATTTCTTGAATGGTTTTTATGATCAGGCTACCCAACTGCCGTGTGTTAAATAGGTTTCCGTTAGTGTTTAGTAAACTGACATTCAGAATTTTAGCCAGGTTTCGTAATTCTGGTTTAACGGGGGATATCTGTTCGCCGTTTAAGTCAATTTCAATTGTGCCTGTCTCATGTTCACGGATAAGATAGCCCTGAAATGTAACTTCTTTAACAGACTTTATCTCAACTCTATTTTTAGGTCTGCCGCTTAATTTACTTAATGACAGCATGCGCTTAGTGTTTCTTTCATTGCCCAAAAGTTCAATCATCTCAGTGGTAGAGGTGTCTAATAACGTCTCTACCTGCATCTCGTCCGTATTAACGCGAAGAATGATTACCCGGTCAACAAATTCAAGGGTGTTTGCATTAAACGTAACATGCCCGCTGTTTCCCATCATGGCTGTTGTCTTTACTGATATACGCTCGCCCTCAGCGCTAACTACGTCATAACCCCTTTGATTTACCTCGGTAGCCATTTGCCCGTTGGAAATTAGCGCCGCATATAACGCCCCGATACGGCCGCAAAGGTGACGTAATTCAGTCGGTGGCACACACCACTCTATTCCGTTCAAACCAGTTCATCGCTTCGCCAAGCGATTGGATAATTTGCATTTGTGTTAAGGCCATAACGCCAAGCTACCTTTGATGAAACCGTTTCTAGTAATTTTCCATAAATACAGTTAGTTAGAAAGGTGTAGCGTATAAGGTGTCAACTGAAACCAGCCATCTGGCGTGCTAGATAAAGCCTTTCTATAAGCAAAGGTACTCGCCATAAAGTCATTAATGCTAGACAGAAGACGGCTTTATTAAATCGTTATCGCATTAGGTGTATTTTGAAAATCCTGTACTAGGCTAATTTAAAGGTGATGTTGTACTTATGGCAGTCAAACGACTAAATCATTATTTATTTCAAGCACTGACAAGGACAAAAACATGGACGTACAAACGCTAACCGTTGGGCCAATCGTAGGTCACACTTCACATAATCTGATCAGAATATTTGGACGCGCTGAACTTGCTATTTATGAAGACAAGCCTAGAAAAGCGCACGGAGTTATTCGCTATCGAAAAGTCGGTAAATCAGATTTTTCAGCTCCCTTATACTTCAAAATGAATCCCAATTTCGACCTTACTGGGGTCATGGTATTAACAACGTTAGAGGAAAATACCCCTTATGAGTATCAAGTCGGCTGGTTCTACTCAGAGGTCGATACAAAAGACGTGGATGTGCAGAAAGTATTAAATTGGCAGAATATTGATTGTTATAGAATTAAAACGGCATCTTCTGATCGCTCTCAATCGCGCAATTTAGTCTTTGGCTCTTGTCGCTACATTTTACGTTTATTCGGCGGCTTGTGGTGGGATGACAGAAGTGACAGAACATTCAAATCAATATTAGAGCAAATAGACAGTGGTAAGTCGGTTGATCAGGTCATCATGTGCGGTGACCAAATATACGCCGATGATTTAAATGTTATTGGTGCTGACGATTCGCTTGATGAATATAATAAACGCTACCGTAAAGTCCTCACATCAAAATATTTACGCCGGCTGATGTCAACTACACCAACCTATATGACGCTTGACGATCATGAAATCGAAGACAATTGGCCTGAGTCAGCATCGGCAAGAGATTGGGTGACCAAATTTCCAGCGGCGATCCATGCGTATTCAACTTATCAGGCGAGCCATAGCCCTTTATTTGAGCTAAGCGGTAGCCGTATCACAGGCACGCCCACGCACCTTTGGTATAAGTATAATGATGGTTGTTGTGACTTCTTTGTATGCGATACCAGAACAGAAAGAAACCTTAACAAAGAATCTCGTGAAATAATCGGCCCCAGACAAATGAAAGAGCTTAAAAGCTGGCTATGTGACGGCAGTGGCAACGTAAAAATTATTGTGAGCAGTGTGCCGCCATACGAATCTGAATCTAGTGACAAATGGTATGGCTTTATTAGCCAACGAGACGAGATGTTAGAATGCATTCGCATCAACGAAGTGCCAAAGGTGGTATTCCTGTCAGGTGATATTCACGCCTGCATGGCTTCGCAAGTTGCTCTTAATGACAACATAACTGTGACATCTGTGGTTTCATCCGCTTTTTTCTGGCCGTACCCACACCCTAATAGAAGCAGCTTCAAACTTAGCGGTCACCTAGACACTCTGACTGCCAGTAAATACAAAGTAAAAAAAGCCAGCAATGTCTATCCAACCGACGCATTTACAAAACTACACGTATCTGAGAAGCGCATAAGAGTCGATTTCTACTCCAGAAAAGGCGATAAGCTAGGTACTAAAAATTACAATTTTGATTGAGTCTGACGAAGGGCTAAGTTGAGTATCTAGACATTTGAATGAAAACTAGATGCAGTATCAACTTCATGGCACACCAGACGAGATTCGAACTCATGACTGATCTGCCCCTAACTCTGTAGACACTTTTTACTTAGAAACCTAAGAAAGTCTGCCAAGCTTTAATGACTATAATCTGCTATTAAGGATCGATTGGTAAGTACCATATAAAGGTCCGCTTAAGTCACAAACAGCTTTCCATTTATTCTTTTTTCTTGCTGATTCATAGCTAAGAAAGAATTGGGTTTAATCATCTTTGGACCATAGTATGGTATTCACAGGCAAGTTAAGTGTCTATCAAACAGGGGGAAGATCAATTAAATGCAATATGGATAATTGGAAGCACAAACCTAGTTTACATAGAAAAGAAGTTTCAATGAGCATCAAATAAAGCCTCTTGTTTTAGGTTCTCAATGTATATGTATATGTATATGTATTAAGCGACAATTAACTTGACCAACTAGCGACAACTATCTTGACCGGTCGTTCTGTTAAGGTTCGATACTGAAATTCGGAGGGAATTCAGTGTCGGGTAATCACATTACAGAAAGACAAATCAGGTTATATATGAAGTTACGAGAGAATTTCACACAAGAAGTTGCAGCGAGTAAAGCCAGCATTTCTGTCAGCACTGCGTGTCGTATTGAAGCTAATCGACACCAACCTAAAAAGGATAAGCGAGGATGGCGAACCTTTTACTTAACTTCCAAAATATACGCTTTTTTTCTCACATTCATGTTTTGTGAAGGTTTAACGATATGGCTTGGCGATGCAATGTGACGGGCAACGGTCCTATACATCGAAGTGTGCTCATACCTTGCGCATATAGCCAAAGTATTTTGTCTGATCTTAGAAGTAAAGCGAGACTGATCTTTTTGATTAACTTAGGCTCAAAAAAGCCATCACGATCGCGGGGCGTATCGAGAACAAACTCGCCATCTTCCGTTTTTACCCGCTTAGATGTAATGCCGTTACGGCTATTTTTAAAGTCTGACTTAGCATGTTTCTCGTAACCTAAATGTTCATCCATTTCAGCGTTTAATGTGGCTTCAAAGGTTATTTTCTTCAGCATACTACTGAAATCATTTAGGTCTTCAGGGGTTTGAATGCCTTTGGCCGCTTCTTTAGCAAAAGCTTCAAGTTCTTTTCTGTTCATTTGCATCTGCCTATCCTTTACTCTCGACAGAGTAATTTATGATAAGCAGTTACACAAAATTCGTTACAGCCTCAAATAAGAGCATGCAAGCTTATACAAGCCCCGCATTAATCACTGGTAGGCACCAAAAGCGAATATTGCCGTTGGGCGATGACTCTTTTATATGGTCTAACAAAGTCTGATAGTGCTGCTGCTCATGGAGTAGCTCAAAGCGATAAAAATCTCGGAATCCCTCTACCTGCTCCTGAATATTATAATGATGATGTTCACGACTATAGCCCTGAATTTTACTTAAACTAAAGCCAGATATAGCTTCTAGGCCAATTAATGTGTCGACAATATTATCTTTTAGTTCCTGAGGAACGATGACAATCAGTAACTGAAAACTATTGGTTTCTTGCATTGCGAAGCTCCATCCATTTATAAAACACCGGCAGTAAATACAAGGTGGTAAGCGTAGAGGTAAATAATCCTCCGATGACCACTATGGCAAGGGGCTTTTGTATTTCTGCGCCCGGTCCACTAGCAAAAGCCAAGGGGGCAAGGCCGAACATGGCTGTCATGGCGGTCATTAATACTGGTCTTAAACGTCGGGTCGCCCCTTCAACAGTGCGAGTTAATACATCGCTGATTTCCAGTCTTGTTTGCTCAAAATAACTGACCATTACCACACCATTTAGCACCGCAATGCCAAGCAGGGCGATAAAGCCCACCGATGCCGGCACCGACAAGTACTGACCACTAATAAATAAAGCGAAAATTCCGCCCATAACCGCAAAGGGAATATTCACTAAAATAAGGGCTGATTTGGCTAAAGAGCCAAAGGTGGTAAACAATATGATGAGAATCAGTACCAAAGATAAAGGCACGACCATCATAAGGTTATTTGTCGCCCGTTGTTGATTTTCAAACTCGCCGCCAAAGCTAAGTACATAACCTGGTGGCAGTGTTAAGGTACTGTTTAAAGTCTGTTCTAACTCTTCCACAAAACCCACTATGTCGCGGCCAGATACGTTGGTTGTTACCACTGAAAATCGGTTGCTGTTCTCTCGCTCAACCAATATTGGACCTTGTTTGAAGGTGATATCAGCAATTTCATACAGAGGCACTAAGCTGGCATCCGGCATTAAAATAAAGTTATTTTTAATGTCATTCAAAGTAGAGGGTCTGAGTGCGGTGTTAGCCGATACCGCTAGGACCACGGGCGTTTTGCGTTTGCCCTGAATTATCTCAGATACCGCAACCGTTTCAAATTGTGCACGTAAATAGTTAGAAAGCTCGGTGATAGTCATTTTATAACGCTGGGCAACCTCTGGTTTGAGACTAATATTTAAAAACTCCCCTCCCTCGGTCACCGCTGTCTTAACATCCACACTGCCTGCAGTTGCTCGTGTAACTTCGGTTATTTTTGTGGCTAATTGGGCTAACTCAGCTAGTTCTTGGCCAAATATCTTGATTGTGACATCACCTGTACTGCCAGTCAGCATTTCAGATACTCGCATTTGAATGGGTTGGGTGAAGCCGAAATTTATCCCAGGGAACTGCTTAAGCACCTCACGCATGGCATCAACTAATTCTTCTTTGCTATCAAATCGCCACTCTGAGCGGGGCGTTAACTCCATAAATACGTCGGATTCGTTTAATCCCATGGGGTCCAGACCAATCTCGTCTGCTCCCACACGAGCCACGATTTGACTGATCTCTGGGACCTGTTTAAGTAGGGCATTTTCAATTTGTATATCAAGCTCAGTGGACGCACTTAAAGTGATGTTAGGGCTTTTCTCTAACTGCACGATAATGTCACCTTCGTCCAGTACCGGCATAAATGTCTTGCCTAAATATACAAATTGCATCGCGCTAACGCCTAGAGCTAATAGTATGCCGATGATCAGCGGAGCGGGGCGAGCTAAGGTGTTTGATAAAGTCCTACGGTAAGCTTTCTTGAGTGCTGTGACGAAACGGGGGTCGCCAGAATCATGCACTTTAATCAGCATAGACGCCAAGGCAGGAATAACAGTTAAGGACAAGATCAAGGCGCAAAACATGGCAAAAACAATGGTCAATGCAACGGGTTTAAATAATTTACCTTCTAGACCCGTCAAGGTAAGTAATGGAGAAAATACGATCATAACGATGATCGTACCGGAAACCACCGGAACAGCCACATCTTTACAGGCTCTAAAGACCATATGTAACTTGGGTAAAGGGGCTTTTCTACCCAGTTGATTGACCACATTCTCAACCACCACCACCGAGGCATCTACCAGCATGCCAATGGCAATGACCAGACCGCCCAAACTCATTAGATTGGCCGACATATCAAAAATATTCATTAACCAAAAGGTACTCAAGGCTGACAGCGGCAGGATCATTGAAACTACCAGTGCCGCACGAATATTGCCTAAGAATAAGGTCAAAACAATGATGACCAGAATAACCGCAATCAGCAGTGCTTCTTCTATGGTACCGATAGCCGTATCGATAAGATTTTTACGGTTATAAAAGACATTTATTACTGAGCCTTCAGGTAAAGTTTTTTCAATTTGTTTAAGTTTATTGCTGACCCCTTCAATGACTTGTGCAGTGTTAGCGTTTTTCAAGGAGATGACGATCGCTTCGGTGGTTTCCTCGCCATTGCGCGTAACCGAACCGTAACGGGTTAAATTACCAATGCTCACTTGGGCAACATCAGATAGTCGGATAGATTGTTGAGCCGTTGCGCTTATGATCATATTTCGCAGTTGGTCGATGTTCTCTATGCGACCTTCACCACGGATGATCAGGGCGTCGTTGCCTACATCTAATCGACCAATATTACCATTTACATTGTTGGCTTGAATATGTTGGGCTAATTGATCAAGAGACAGGCCAAGAACAGACAGTTTTACCGGATCGGGGCTTATCTGGTAGGTTTTGGCAAAACCACCCAAAATATTAACGTCGGCAACCCCGTCGATAGTTCTGAGCAAAGGTCGAATTTCCCATTCGAGTATTTGTCGGCGCTCAATTAAACTTAATTGGGGATTTTCCAGTGAAAACATGAACATTTCACTCAATGGTGTGCTCATTGGCGCAATACCACCTTCTAGACCCTCAGGTAAATTCGCCCAAATATTATTTAAACGCTCAGCCACTTGTTGTCTAGCCCAGTAAATATCGGTGCCTTCAACAAAATCGAGGGTGATATCGGTTATCGCGTATTTAGTTGTTGAGCGTAATATCTGCTGGTTTGGGATCCCTAATAGTTCGGTTTCTAAAGGCAGGGTAACTTGGGCCTCGATCTCTTCGGCGGTCATACCTGGGGCTTTGAGTATGACTTTTACTTGGGTCGGTGATATTTCTGGAAAGGCATCAATAGGGATATTCATCCAAGAAACAGCACCAATGAGCATAACGCCTACGGCCATTAATAAGATAAAAATCCGTTGAGTGAGGGAAAAACGAATCAAATTAGATAACATTTATTCGCTCCCTAGTCCCAGTAATACACCCTGAGCAGCACTAACAGAGCTTGTCAGTATTTCTTTATTCACTAAGGAGGCTTCACTGGTAACAATATAATTTTGTTCAACACTACTGGTGAGTAAGACCTTAACCGCAAGTAACTGCGCGGCCGATTTTACAAACACAAACTGTTCACCACCCATTGAAAACACAGATTGTCTGGGGATCGAATAGGCCTGTTGGCTAAAATAAGGCGTGACAGAGATATTTTGGCCCAAAGTATAGGGACAAGCCGTTGTTAACGCTTCGCTCCAGGCTTTAGTCGAAAGACCCGATGCAACTGACTCAATAGCGCTTATCTGTAGTTTGCAATCAGTCGCAGGTATGGACAAAAATGCCAAGTTTTTTGCATCTTTGTTGGTGATATTGAAGGTCAACTTGATGCTATCTGTTGGAACAACCCTGGCAAGCATATTTTCTTCTGCCAGAGATTCAAGATTATTAAAGCGCAGTACCCCAGTTATCGGCGATTTTAGCGTTAATGTTTCGCTTTGTTCATCGAAGCCAGAAACGAGTTCAAAAAAGTGCTGCATCTCGTCATAGTCAAGTTTGGCAGTAAAATAGCTGTGGTTAATATCTAACCATGCTTGTTGCGAGATGGCTGATTGAGCATATAACGGTTTGTTTCTTTTATACTGTTGTTCAGCAAGTTCAAAAAGCGACTTTCTCACTTGAAACTGGCTGTAATAGTGATGGACTTCTGGACCGATTAATTTAACAAAGTCCTCATCGGCTTTAAGTGTGGTGCCCACGGGGTGCAGAAAAAATACTTGCTGGGCGGTCAAAGGCGAGCGTATTGCATAAGCCCGTCCAGGCACTTCAGTCACTTCACCAAGAGTAGGACGACCGGGGTAAACACCAACGCTTTCTACTTGTTTGGTCAGCAGTTTCAAATCTTTTAGGTCTTGGATCTCAAGTGTATATTGCTCAGCAGATCCATAAGCCATAATCAAGAAATTGGCGGCAATAATGCCTGCTTTTATTATACCCTTCATAACGATTTTCCTACTGCTTGATTAAGTGTAGCCATATTTCTATGCAAATTGACTTGGTTGGTGGCGAATTGGGCTTGAATATCGACAATCTCTAAGGTTCTTCTCATTATCCATTCTTGATCGGCTGTATTCGAGGCAAGTAAGTTTTCCAGTGTCGGCTGCAGTTGCAGGGTTATTGCTAAGGCTTGATCCAATAAAGATTGGCGTTGGTTACTAAGCCCAAGTTGAGCCTTGGCACTGTTGATGGATTGCTGTATTTGTTGCACCAATTTGTCTCTTTCCAAGTAATATTGGGATTGGGCGGCGGTAAATGCACTGTACTGAGACTGAGTATGCTTATTACCCATGGATAATGGCACTTCAATGCCTAGGCCTATTTGGTTTTCCTTAATGCCTATCGTTTCAATTTGCTTGGCGTTAACTGATACATTCCAGGGCCGTGACTGATGAGAAGACTCCTGTAATTGTGCTGTATATAACTGCCAAGATGCATCCAATGCTTGAATATCGGGGTGCTGGTTTACATTAGTGAGGCTAAGATGTTTATCCGTTTCATTAATGTCATCGGGTAGATCAACTATGCCTGTCAGGGCATAATAGTCAGCGAGCAGGGTTTGCGCCTGATTTTGATGTTCTAACAGGGCGATACGGCTTTGCATCGTTTCTTGTTTTACCAATAATGTCAGATAAGCCGGACTGTTGCCCGCTTTGGAAAACTGCTCATAATGGTTTAACAGCTTGGTTAGTATTGTAAGTTTTTGTTCCGCTTGCTTAATCAAGACGTATTGCAGTTTATATTCCCAAATAGTGGAGCGGATCAGTCCCGATAAAAAGAGCGCTTGTTGCTGTAAGGCATGCTGCTGGATGAGGGGTACAGAACTACGCAATTGCTGATCAATCTCCCTTTGTAAACGGGATTTAATCGCTAAGTTCAGACTTACTTCAGCTTCTTTTGCCGCAAAACTCTGCTGATTATGCAGATATAACAGCGACACCGATGGGGGACTGGCTAACCATGAATTTGCTGGCTGCTCAATTTGAGTTTGTGAGCGACTGGGATTATTAGTCTGACGGTGTTTTTCCAGCGCGGCGTTTAATACGTCGTTTAGGCTTAATGTTAGCGCAAATAAACTCGGGTGCCAGATAAGTAACAATAAAAGAAGTATTTTTGGCGTTTTTGAAGGATGCAACATTGTCTCAATATGCCCACTTGGTTATTCAGTTTGGCAAGTATGTTTTTAATCCTTGTTTGAGGCAACAAACACATGTCGGACGCGGTATCGAACATATGTTCGATACCGCGGTAAATAGTGGTTTTTTAATGGGTTTCAACTAAATGAAAGATAGAATCATCATCGCAGTACTGGTTATCATCATGTTATTAAATGGTATGGATGTGTTTGTCGATATTAATCTGGATGTGCCCATCTGGCATGTTCTTGGGGAGTCGGCCATCGTTATTATTTCTGGAATTGCTGCCGTATTCCTGATCTATGATTTACGCTTACGTTCAGTGTCGTTAAATCAATTAGCTTCACAACTTAAAGAAGCTGATTCGCAAATTCACTCCTTAAGTGGAAAAATCGAAACTGAACGCAAACAATATGGTCAAGTTATTCAAAGCCAATTTAATGATTGGGGCTTGACGCTGGCTGAGCAGCAAGTCGCTATCTTAATTTTAAAAGGTCTTGGTCTCAAAGAGATTGCGACAGTCAGAGAGACTAAAGAGCCGACTGTCAGGCAACAAGCCTCAAGTTTATATGCAAAAAGTAAGTTAGTTGGACGACATGAACTTTCAGCGTGGTTTCTAGAGGATTTTCTGAACTTTAAATAAAAAAAGGAGCAAAATGGCGGGCATTACTTCCTTGGCTTTATATAAAAAAACCATCAATTTGTCACTGAATCGCATTAATTGTGCATATTTGATGAACAGTTAGTTAACAGCATTTTTCTCTCACATGCTTACAAACTATCCATTCTATTAATGGTTAAATTTAATTAACCTCAAACACTTCTTGATATTTACTTTCTATTTCTGCTACTTCAACATCAGTAAGTGCAGAGAACTCCTTAGTCCTAGCCCTCTTCGATAATTGACCATTACTCTGACGCAAAAAGTTAAGTAGTAA
>TARA_R110001632_G_scaffold18712_12_pt1 | contig 27972 bp, 23 predicted proteins | sample TARA_R110001632 | Tara Oceans TARA_R110001632 (sample SAMEA4398266) | marine metagenome | biome: Polar Biome; feature: [SRF] surface water layer (ENVO:00010504); material: water (ENVO:00002006), including particulate matter (ENVO:01000060) such as... | depth 5 m
GAATTTTGTAGGATTTGAGGTTTCTAAAATTACAAATGTTCCTGCGGGTTTTAATACACGTCTTATTTCTGTTAATCCTTTGTCTAAGTTTGCGAAATTTCGAACACCAAAAGAAACGGTAATGGCATCAAACGTATTATCTTCAAAAGGCATGTTTTCAGAATCTCCAACAATCATGTCAATTTTGTCGCTTAGATTTGCTTTCGCAATTTTTTCTATTCCTACTTCTAACATCCCTTCAGAAATATCTAAACCAACAATTTTAACTGGATTTAAAGTAGACATCATTAAGACCAAATCTCCAGTACCAGTTGCAATATCTAAAATTTGTTGTGGATTGTTTTTAGAAACAATTTTCACTACTTTTTTTCTCCAACTTACGTCAATGCCAAAAGAAATAACTCTATTTAAGTCATCATAGTTTTTAGAGATGTTGTTAAACATTGTAGCAACTTGCTCTTTTTTGCCCAAGTCTGAATCTTTGTATGGCTTAATTATTTTTGACATATGATCTATCCATTTATGGCTACTACCTCACTAATTTGATTTGGAAGCATTTCCATTAACATTGTTTCAATTCCGTTCTTTAAAGTTGCAGTAGAAGATGGACATCCACTACATGCGCCTTGTAAAATTACACTCACCACTTTGCTTTCTTCATTGTAAGATTTAAAAGCAATGTTTCCTCCGTCTGAAGCAACAGCAGGACGAATATATTCATCTAAAATCTCTACAATTTTAGCAGGAATACCTTCTAAATCAACGACAGCAATTTCTTGTTGTTCTTTTGTTGTAGTTTCAGCTTTAGGAAGCTCTTTAATAATTGTTTTATTGTCTTGTAAATAAGAGCTAATAAAATTTCTTACTTCTGAGTAAACTTCATTCCATTCTATAACATCAAACTTGGTAACAGAAATATAATTTTCTGAGATAAAAACGCCATTGACAAAAGGAAAACTAAATAAGGCTTGTGCTAAAGGTGAAGATTTACTAGCTTCTTCAATGTTTTTATATTCAACATCTGTAGAAGTTAACGCTTTGTTGGTTCCAAATTTCATTACTGAAGGATTTGGCGTTACTTCAGCATAGACTTCAATAGCTTCTTTTTTAGTTGAATTTTCTATTTCTTTTACAGCAATATTTCCATCTTGAAAATACCCTTCAATTTGCTCTCTTACTTCATCTTGAACATCGTTCCATTCAATAATATCAAATCGTTGTATGGCAATAAAATTTGCTGTTATAAAAATTTTTTTTACAAATGGGAGATAAAATAATTGCTGAGCTAAAGGAGAATTTTTAGCTTCATCTATATTGTTAAACTCATAACTTCCGCCATTTATTAAAATCTGATTGCTTACAAATTTTAAGATAGTTTCGTTATTAGTTGATTGAATTGTAATAGTTTGTGAACTCATTTTTTCTTGTTGAGAAATGAAATGCAAAATTAATGCAAAAAAAGTAAATAGATAAGTTAATAGAGAGATAAAAAAAGATCCTCAAAAAATAGGAGGATCTTTTTTTAATTGATATGTTGTATGCTTATAAGTTGATAGAAAATCCAGCCGTAATTATGGTGTTGTCAATCTCTAATTCAGCTACTTGTACTTGACTGTATTGCGGGTAGAAGTTGTAAAACCCTGTTCTGTTACTTGTTGTATAAGCAAGGTCAAATTTTACGGTTCCAAAATTATATCCAAAGCCTAATGAATAACTGTTCAAATTATCTGTATTTAAGGCATTTGCAGCCGGATTTTGCTCATATCTATACCCTCCTCTGAAACTTAATTTATTTATTCTCCATTCAGTACCAGCATTAAATGAATTTGTCTTTCTTAATTGATTATCAAAAAACAAGTTTTCTTCTGAAAAATCATCTCCAGATAAATTTAAACCATTGAAATTTCTTGAGGTGTAATCAACACTGATTAATCCAAATTTCCCAAATACAAAAGCAGCACTTGCGGTTAATTTACTTGGAGTCCTTAGCTTATATAATAGTTCCTGTGTAGGTAAATTACCACCAACAGTATTATCATAAATTATATTATCATTACTAACTTCAATTTCTGTATCTCCCAGAAAGCCATCGTTATTTGTAATATTAGTTTCTTCAATAATTTCTGTAAACCATCGAGGTGTTTGATAACTTAAACCAAACCTAAATGTTTTATTTATTTTATAAATAAAACCAGCACTTAAAGAGAACCCAACTCCCGTTGTAAAATTCTCCTGATAAAAACGAGCATCTAATGTGTTTCCGTTTCCATCATTATTTGCTTCATTTAAAATTGATTGCTGACTAAAAGTAAGATCATAAAAATTTAAACCTGCACCAATATGCAATTTTTCATTATGTACACCTGAAAAAGCCATACTTAACTCAGAAAGTTCTCCATTGTTGAAATTAGTAAACTGCTGATTTTCTGCAGTATCATATACTATTGGGATTAGGTTATTGTCTAATGGGAAACTATCAAATGAAGCAAAACCGCTATTTCCTCTAGCAATAAATGTGTTTTCAAAATCTGCAAGAATTCTATAATTAACACCTAAGGCTAATTTAGACCATTCATCACTATTTGTATTGTCAAAAGTAAAAACAGCCCCAGCATTAGAGACTCTAAAAAAATCTTCTTGTGTTGTTGTAGAGTTTCCATAATAATTAGTTAGGAAATCTGTACTTCTAGATTGAAAAGTGATTGAGGCGTTGCTTCCATTAAATACAGATATACCTGCTGGATTAATTGTCATCGCAGAAACATCTCCACCTAATGCTCCAAAAGCACCACCCATTGAGACAAATCTTGCGCTTCCGTTTCCGTCATTTCTTGAGAATAGTAATGATAAATCTTCATATCCAAGTGATTGAGAATAGGATGTAAAAGTTACTGCAGCAAAAGCCACAAAAAGAATTAATTTTTTCATATGGATTGTTTAAATTTTAACCACCTTTTTTAGCTGAGCTACCTCTGGATGAACTTCCTCTAGATGAACTTCCTCTGGATGAACTGCCTCTGGACGAGCTACTTCTTGATGAAGATCTTGTAGCTGAAGACCTAGTGCTTCTTGATGATGATCTATTGGTAGAAGATCTGCTATTGCTTCTCGTATTACGTCTACTAGTGATTCTTGTATTACTATTTCTAGATGTTGAGTTTGTTACTCTTCTTCTAGTAGTGTTTGAGGTGTTCCGTGTTCTAGAGTTTCTGTTATTTGTGAAGGTAGGAGTTCTTCTTCTAGTGGTAGTACTAGAGTTTCTTCTACTAGTGGTAATAGAATTCCTACTTGAAGCACTAGTGGTCCTTCTATTATAAGTACTCGCATATCCTGTTCTTCTTCCATAATTGAAATTACCATTCCCATAAAATCCGCCATTTAAATTCCTCCATCTTGCAGATCTGTAACCCGCTAGACCATGATAAAATGGGTGATAAGGGCCAAAAGGATTGAAAAAAGGATTATTAAAAGCTCTAAAACCTGCCCAATAAAAACCAGGACTATATCTATTTCCCCATCCTAATCCCCAAGGTCTTCCAAACCAAGGATTAAAATTACTGTAACTAAAATAAGGATCATATAAATTCCAGTTGTTGCCCCAGCCAAATCCATTATTATTTAAATTGATGTTAATGACCACATCTTCATTATTGTCATTATAACCCCAGGCACTGTTTGGATTGTAATCACTAATACTATCTGTTGCATTTGGAATAGAATCATTGTAAGAACTATATATTTCTATATCTGTAAAAATATCTGTACCGTTTATATTGTCTATTCTTTCTAACTCTTTGGTGAAGTAATTGCTTTCATACTCTTTATGTTCATTACTATTAGCTACAATGACTCTACGTTCTTTTTTCTCATAAGAATATATTCCATCTTCATCTGGAACGTTTTGATAAATAGTACATGACGATGCGAAAACTAATATAAATAGAGAAAGTAGGGATGTGGAAATAGTTCTTTTTAAGTAATTACTTTTCATAATGATTTATTTTGAGTTGATAAAACATAAAACAGATAGCTAAAAATTATAAAAACTTCTTTGTCTATACTTAAAATACTTTAGTTTTGCTTGAATATTTCATAGTAGACAAATTTACTATAAATTTTATAACAAATAATTAACAATATCTGTGCCAAAGTTCGGATTATGAGTAAGAAGTTAACAAAGAGAGAAGAAGATTATTCTAAATGGTATAATGAAATTATTCTAAAAGCAGATTTAGCTGAAAATTCTGCTGTAAGAGGCTGTATGGTAATTAAGCCATATGGGTATGCTATTTGGGAGAAAATGCAAGCTCAGCTAGACAAGATGTTTAAAGAAACAGGACATGAGAATGCTTATTTCCCATTACTTGTTCCTAAAAGTTTATTTGAAGCTGAAGAAAAAAATGCAGAAGGTTTTGCAAAAGAATGTGCTGTTGTAACTCATTATAGGTTGCAGAGTGATCCAGATAACGAAGGGAAACTTCGTGTAGATCCTGAAGCAAAACTAGAAGAAGAGTTAATCATAAGGCCAACTTCAGAAGCTATTATTTGGAACACTTATAAAGGATGGATTCAATCGTATAGAGATTTGCCGTTGTTAATTAATCAGTGGGCAAATGTTGTTCGTTGGGAAATGAGAACACGATTATTCTTAAGAACTGCAGAGTTTTTATGGCAAGAAGGTCATACTGCACATGCAACTAAAAATGAAGCATTAGTAGAAGCTAAGCAAATGCAAGAAATATACGCAGAATTTGCAGAAAGTTTTATGGCAATGCCAGTTATAAAAGGCTCTAAATCTGAAAGCGAACGTTTTGCAGGCGCTGATGAAACCTATACAATTGAAGCCTTAATGCAAGATGGAAAAGCATTACAAGCTGGGACATCACATTTTTTAGGACAAAATTTTGCAAAAGCTTTTGATGTAAAATATACGTCTAAAGAAGGAAAGCAAGAATATGTTTGGGCAACATCATGGGGAGTGTCAACTCGTTTAATAGGAGGGTTAATTATGACTCATTCTGATGATCTTGGTTTAGTGTTGCCTCCAAAATTAGCGCCAATACAAGTTGCAATTGTGCCTATCTATAAAGGAGAAGAACAACTAGCAATTATTTCTGAAAAAGTAAATGGAATTGTAAAGTCTTTGAGAGCAAAAGGAATTTCAGTAAAATTTGATGATAGAGATACCTATAGACCTGGTGCTAAATTTGCAGAATACGAATTAAAAGGTGTTCCAGTAAGAATAGCAATCGGAAATCGTGATATTGAAAATAATACCGTTGAGGTTGCAAGAAGAGATACGCTAGAAAAACAAACGGTTTCTCAGGACACTGTTGTTGATTTTGTAGCAGAGCTTTTAGATCAAATTCAAGAGAATTTATTTAACAAAGCTAATTCTTACAGAAATGACCATATCACTGAAGTAAATTCTTTTGATGAATTTAAAGAAGTGATTGAAAATAAAGGAGGATTTGTCTCTGCTCATTGGGATGGAACCATAGAAACTGAAGATAAGATTAAAGAAATAACAAAAGCAACGATTAGATGTATTCCTAATGATGTAAAAAAAGAGGCTGGATCCTGTGTGTTTACAGGCAAAGAATCAACAAATAGAGTCTTATTTGCTAAGGCATATTAAATTTTTTAAAAAAATATTGCAGAGTTTTAAAAACGTTGTATATTTGCATCCGCAATCGGAGGAATATTTCCAAGAAATTGTAACTGGTCCGTTCGTCTAGGGGTTAGGACGCATGGTTTTCATCCATGTAACACGGGTTCGATTCCCGTACGGACTACAAGTTTTATTAAAACAAAAACAAAAGAAATGGCAAATCATAAGTCAGCATTAAAGAGAATTAGAAGTAACGAAGCAAAAAGGTTACGTAACAAGTATCAGCATAAAACTACGCGTAATGCAGTTAGAGACTTACGCGCATCTTTAGATAAGAAAGAGGCTGAAGGTTTGTTGACTAACGTTATTTCAATGTTAGATAAATTAGCAAAGAACAACGTTATTCATAAGAATAAGGCTGCTAATTTAAAATCTAAATTAACAAAACAAGTAGCTGCTTTATAGTTACAAGTTAAACGTACAAAAAAAACGCTCTGATGTATCAGAGCGTTTTTTTTGTGCTTATATTTTATGGAATAGGACTTTACCAATCATAACTTCTTTGAGCGTCTAGTTTAATAAAGATAAAGAGAAGAACTGTAAATCCCCAAAGAGAAGAACCTCCATAACTAAAAAACGGCAATGGAATTCCAACTGTTGGTAGTAGACCAATGACCATTCCTATGTTTACAATTAGATGAAAAAATAAAATGGAGGCAACTCCATATCCATAAATTCTACCAAACTTATTGGTATGCTTTTCTGCTCTGTATATAATTCTAAAAAGGAGTGCCATGAAAACAAGAATAACCAGGCTAGAACCTAAGAACCCCCATTCTTCACCCACTACACTAAAAATATAATCTGTATGTTGTTCGGGAACAAAATCACCTTGAGTTTTATCGCCCTCTAAGAATCCTTTCCCGAATAATTCTCCGGAACTAATTGTTTCTATAGATTGATCTGAATTGTAACCAATTTTTTTTGTGTCAGAAGTTTTTCCTAAAAGAACTTCAAAACGATCTCTTTGATGCTTTTTTAAGATATTATTATAAGAATAATCAGCTGCTACAATGAAGAGAATAGAGAGTATATAAGCCGCTAAAATTTTAATCCAATTAAATCTTAGGAAACGCTTACTTTTATAGATGTTATAGGCGCTATATAGCGTTATAACAATAACTAAGGACGTTATAATAATTTTTACGCCCATTAGAATAGTAAGTATAAATAATACGATAGATGTACAGCCTAAAATGATATAAGCTAATGTTAATCCTTCTCTATTTAAAACAAAAAAGAATGCTAAATAAATAATTGCAGAACCAGGATCATGAAGTGCAATTAAAAAGGCAGGTAAAAAAATAATGATAAAAGCTTTTATTTGATTTTTGATTAAGCTCAAGTTATACTTCCTGTCACTCATTAATTTTGCTAATGCGAGCGCTGTAAACGCTTTTGCAAATTCTGAGGGTTGTATACTAACACCTCCGAAACTATACCAAGATTTTGCACCATTAATTTCTTTTCCAAAAACAAATAGACCTACTAAAGAAAGTAAGGAAACTACATAAAAAATACTTGAAAATTGTTGGAAGAACTTCCCGTTAATAAATAAAATTAGGATGATAAGAGGGATGCTTAACAAAATCCAAAGAAGTTGTTTTCCGTATTTTGTTGAAAAATCTAATAGTTGAGTGCTTTCTTCTGAATGAGAAGCTGCATATATATTAACCCATCCAAACCCAATAAGTAATAGGAAAAACAGGACGATCAGCCAATCAATACCGAAAAAAATATTATTTCGTTCCTGTCTCAAAACTCTTAGGATTTAAAGTTTGTCTGTTGTAAATAGGATAAAGATCTGTTTTTAACATTCTAGTTTCAATCCATTTTCTTTTTATTACACCAGTTAAATATTTTTCAATTAAAAGACTTGTTATTGGTGCAGCAACTGTTGATCCATAACCTCCATTTTCAATAAATACTGCTATGGCAATTTTTGGGTTTTCTTTAGGAGCAAAAGCAACTAAAATAGAATGATCTGGCATTTGAATTTTTTGTCCATCAACTCTGATAAAGTTTTCAGAAGTACCTGTTTTTCCAACGATATCAATTCCTTTAATATTTACCCAACTTGCCGTTCCAGATTTAAATACTTCATGCATTCCTTCAATGATTGGGTCAAAGTGTTTTTTGTTAATGGTGGTGTATTTAGGAATTGTATATGCAGAATCTGTAATTGCTTTATTATCTATTCTTTTCACAATGTGTGGTGTGTAGAAAAAACCTCTATTTGCAATTGCTGCTGTTACGTTTGCTAGTTGTATAGGAGTTGTTAATACTTCACCCTGTCCGATAGCATTAGAAATGTTTGTAGATGCATTCCACTTGTATTTATACATTCTACTATAATAATCTCCGGTCGGAATTAAACCTTTATCTCCTTGTGGTAAGTCATACCCTAAATAATTTCCAAGACCAAAACTTTTTACATGGGCACTCCAGTTATTCATTCCTTCTGTAGCATTCCCGTTTTTTTCGATAATTCTCTTATATGTATTTGAGAAATAACTGTTGCATGATTTTGAAATAGCTGTATTTAAACGAATTGGTTTTCCATAAATATCACAGTGACATTTCATGAATTCTTTTTCACGATTACCGTACCGATAACCACCATAGCAATAGAAATGTGTCTTTTGGTCTATGACACCTTCCTCTAGGCCAATTAGAGCATTAATGAGTTTAAATGGTGAACCAGGAGCGTAGGCTCCTTTTAAGCCTCTATCAAACATTGGTTTGTTGATGGAGTCTCCAATAAGTTTCACAGAATTAGGAGACCGTGCGCGACCAACCATCATGTTAGGGTCATAACTAGGAGCAGTAACTAATGCAAGAATTTCTCCTGTAGATGGCTCAATAGCGATGATTCCACCTCTTTTTCCTTTCATTAAATACTCTCCGTATTCTTGAAGCTCACTATCTATAGTTAGTGTTAGGTCTTTTCCATTAATTGCGAGTGAATCATATATGCCATTTTTAAAAGATCCCATTATTTTATTGAGTCTATCTCTACTGAAATGTTTCGTTCCTTTTTTTCCTCTTAAGGCTTTTTCGTATTGTGCTTCTACTCCCGCTTTACCAATTAATTCTCCTTGCTGATAGTAGTTCTCTTTTCTAGCAGTTTCTTCATTTACTTCACTAATATATCCTAAAATATTTGCAGCAGATTTTATAGGATAATTTCTAATGACTCTTTTTTGAGTATAAAATCCTTGAAACTTATGTAATTTTTCCTGTAAGAAAGCAAAGTCTTCTTTGGCTAATTGTTTTAAGAAAACAGATTCTAGCCAAGGGGCAAAATTCTCCGCTTTTTTATATCGTTTTAAAAAATCTTCTTTTGTTATTTTTAGAAGTGAACAAAATTCTAAAGTATCTAAAGAAACTACTTCATTAGGCACAACCATAACATCATAAGAAAGTTGATTGGCAACTAATAGTTTACCATTTCTATCGTAAATATATCCTCTTTCTGGATAATCAAATTTTGTTTTTACAGCAGAAGTATTGACAGGATTAGCATCGACTCCATTTATTATTTGTAGTTGAAATAATCTACCTATAAAAATAAGGCCAATAGCAGTAATTAAAAAGTATAGTAAAAAACTTCTGTTCATCTTAATTTAGTTGCTTTTTTCTAAAGATATACGATCCTAAAAAATAGAGTATTAGCGTAAATATACTAGAATATAGAGTGTTTAGTAAAACCGTTCCTATATTTTGAAAGCTAAAGTTATCTAAAGAAATTAAAACAAAGTGATGTATTACTGTTAAAGTTACTACATAATTAAAAACTTGTCCGAAAGCTTCTGAGTGAAGATTAAAAAGTAAATAATCGATTTCACTTTTCTTGAAAAAAAGTTTGATAAAAAACAACCGTAAATAGGCTACAAATAAAAGTGAAAAGGCATGAAGTCCGCCAGTATCAGAAAAAAAATCTAATAGTAAACCATAGATGAATGCAAAAAGTAAAAATGTAAAACGATTTTTATTTAAAGGAAATATAAAAATAAAAGCGATGTATAGATACGGGTTAATAGAATTAGAGAAATTTATATTATTTAATACAAATACTTGTATTAAAAGAATTAAAATCAACCAAAAAGTGATACGAAAATTATTCATTGCTGTTGTTTTCTAAATCCCTAATTTCTTGTTTATCAAAATTTCTAATTACATAGATGTTTTTTAAACTACTCATGTCATTAAAAAGTTGAATATTAATGATTCTTTTTACACTAGAACCTTCTTCTATATTGATTACTTTTCCGATTGGAATTCCTTCTGGAAAAATTGACGACATTCCTCCTGTAATAATGGTATCACCATTTTTTATAACGGCTTGTCTAGGAATGTCTAATAATTGTAGTGTATTGTAATCAATACCATCCCACTCTAAGCTTCCAAAATAAGCGCTATTTTTTAGTTTAGCGTTTATCTTGCTGCTCTTGTTTAAAATAGATTGAACTCTTGAGTAGTTTTTTGATACATTCTCCGTAATTCCAATAATTCCTTTACTATTTATGACTGCCATTTCATTAAAAACGCTATCAGTTTCACCTAAATTGATAGTCAAAAAATTATAATTACTAGCATATTGGTTTTTTTCTACCCTACCGTTAATGTATGTATATTTTTGATTGAATTGAGTGTTGTCAACAATATTGGTTACGATAGTTGTATCTATAATTTGCAAGAGCTTTTCAATCTTATTTTTGAGTACAAGATTTTCATTTGCAAGTTCAATATTTTCTTTATTTAGTTGAAAATAATCACTTATTGAAGTTGCTTTGTTATAAAAACCACCTGTAATACTATTAGCAGAATTCACAAACTTACTTTTGTGAAAACTATGATTGTTTATAATAAGGATAAGAGCAATAAACTCGAGAAGTAAAAAAAACAAGAAATATCGATACTTCCGAATAAAATAGATAAGTTGTTGCATAAGAAGTAAAGAGGTCTTTGCTTATTTCATTAAGACACTTTTGTATTTATTTAATTCTTTTAAAGCGATTCCGGTTCCTCTAACAACAGCTCTTAGCGGATCTTCTGCAACATATACAGGTAGATCTGTTTTTCTAGAAAGACGTTTGTCTAAGCCTCTTAACATAGAACCACCTCCAGCAAGATAAATTCCAGTATTGTAAATATCAGCAGCTAATTCTGGCGGAGTTTTAGATAATGTTTCCATAACAGCATCTTCAATTCGTAAGATAGATTTGTCTAATGCTTTCGCTATTTCTCTGTAAGATACCTGAACTTGCTTTGGCTTACCGCTTAATAAATCTCTCCCTTGAACTAACATGTCTTCTGGCGGATTGTCTAAATCTTCAGTTGCAGCACCAATCGTTATTTTTACTTTTTCAGCAGTAGTTTCACCTATGTATAAGTTATGCTGAGTTCTCATATAATACATAATATCGTTGGTGAATAAATCACCAGCAACTTTTACAGATTGATCACATACAATTCCTGCCAAAGCGATTACAGCAATTTCAGTAGTTCCACCTCCAATATCAATAATCATATTTCCTACAGGCTCCATAATGTCAATTCCAACACCAATTGCTGCAGCCATAGGCTCATAAATTAGATAGATTTCCTTAGCATTCATATGTCTTGCAGAATCTTGTACAGCTCTTTTCTCTACTTCAGTAATTCCAGAAGGAATACAAATAACCATTCTTAAAGCAGGAGGGAAGAGTTTCTTTTTGATTGCCGGAATCTGCTTAACAAATTCCTTAATCATTTCTTCTGACGCTTGAAAGTCTGCAATAACACCATCCTTTAAGGGACGAATAGTCTTAATGTTTTCATGCGTTTTTCCCTGCATTAGGTTTGCTTCTTTACCAGTAGCAATTATTTTACCAGTAAGTCGATTTCTAGCAACTATAGACGGGCTATCAATTACAACTTTTCCATTGTGAATGATAAGAGTATTTGCCGTCCCTAAATCGATGGCAATGTCTTCTGTCATGAAATCAAAAAAGCCCATAAATGTGAATTATTTCTAAGTGTGAATGTATACTTACAAAGCTAGCAAAAATTAGCTAGTAAGCAAGCTGAATTTTAATGTTTAAAATGTCTAGTTCCAGTGATGACCATTGATAAATTATTTTCATTACAATAATCAATGCTTAACTGATCTTTTATTGAGCCTCCAGGCTGAATTACATTCTTAATTCCAGCATTACCCGCAATTTCTACACAATCAGGAAAAGGGAAAAAAGCATCGCTTGCCATAGCGGATCCTTGTAAGTCGAAACCAAAATTTGTTGCTTTTGCTATTGCCTGTGTTAATGCATCAACTCTACTGGTTTGTCCAGTTCCACTAGCAAATAATTGTCTATCTTTTACTAAAACAATTGTATTAGATTTTGTGTGTTTACAAATTTTAGAAGCGAATAATAAATCGTCTAATTCGTTCTCAGAAGGTTTGTTGATCGTCACATATGTTAAATCTTCTAAAGTGTCAGTTTTGTTGTCTTTATCTTGAACTAATAATCCGTTTAATGAAGTTCTTACAATTTGATTTGGCAATTCAACTTCCTTCTGAATTAAAATCACTCTGTTCTTTTTTCCTTTTAAAATAGCTAAAGCATCATCATCATAAGAAGGCGAAATTACTACTTCACAAAATAATTTATGAATTTCTTCTGCAGTAGCTTTGTCAATTTTTGTATTTGAAATTAACACTCCACCAAAAGCAGAAACTGGATCTCCAGCTAATGCATCAATATATGCCTGAGAAATTGTTTTTCTTTGAGCAAAACCGCAAGCATTATTGTGTTTTAAAACCGCAAAAGTTGGATCTTCACCAACAAACTCATTCATTAAGTTTACAGCAGCATCAACATCTAATAAGTTGTTGTAGCTTAATTCTTTCCCATGAAGTTTGTCAAACATAGCGTCTAAATCTCCAAAGAAATATCCTTTTTGATGCGGGTTTTCTCCATAACGTAAGATTTTAGATGTTGTTTCGCTTGCTTTGAAAACAACTTCATCTTCATTAAAATAATTGAAGATAGCCGTATCATAATGTGAAGAAATATTGAAAGACTTTGCAGCAAACTTTTTTCTTTCTGAAATGTTTGAAGCTCCCTCATTTTTTGTGTAAAGCTCTAAGAATTCCTCATATTGGTCCATGGAAGAAATGGTGAAAGTATCTTTAAAGTTTTTTGCAGAAGCTCGAATTAAAGAAATTCCTCCAATATCAATTTTTTCTACAATATCTTGTTCTGGTGCTCCAGAAGCAACAGTTTTCTCAAAAGGATATAAATCAACAATCACTAAATCTATTTGGGGAATTTCAAATTCTTTCATTTCAGAAATATCACCTTCATGATCTTGTCTGTTTAAAATACCGCCAAAAACTTTAGGGTGTAATGTTTTTACTCTTCCACCTAAAATAGAAGGATAAGATGTTACATCTTCTACAGCAGTAACAGGAATGTTTAATTCTTTTATGAATTTTTCTGTCCCGCCTGTTGAATAAATGGTTACATTTTTTTCATGTAAAGCCTTTACTATTGGTTCTAAACCGTCTTTGTGAAATACAGAAATTAATGCAGATTTGATGATTCTTGTGTTGCTCATGTTGTTGTGTAGTTAAGCACACAAATCTACTAAATGTGTATTGTTAAAACAATAGAAACTAATTTGAAATGAAGAAACTTATACCACTATTGTGAATAAACTTTTTTTGTAAAAGAATCTACCAGAGTTTTGTAGTTTTTGAGATGTTTTTCTTTTCTACGTTTCTTCAATCCTATTTTTATAAGTAGTGAATATAGAATGGATTTTTTTTTACTAAACATAATCTTGGGGGATTGTTTAACTCAAAAACAAAATTAATAAAACTATAGGCTAATGTCAATGCCCGAAAATGTGGAAATTTACAACTCCCTGTTTATAGGGAGCTGTATCTAATGATGTTTTTTTTGTAAAAAAAAAAGAGTAGTTAATTATTCAGAATTATTTAAAAAATCTCTAAACCAAAAGATAAATTTTTCTAATACAGTTCCATTTTCAGGAACGTTGTTTGTATGATTAATATATACTTTAGTGTAGTTGAAGTTTTCTCTTTTCATTAGTGTAGGGGATTTAATGATTTATAATAATATAACGTTAATGTACAAAAAATAGTATATCAATCATTAAGAATCAACTCCCTGTAAATGGTGAAATTTTCAACTAGCTATTTATGGGGAGTTTTAATAGAGTGTAGCAATTTTAGCACAAACAAATTCTAGAATTTCTTCATCTTGCTTTGTAAATGGATTTACTGTGTGAGAATCGATATCTATTTGACCAATATTTTCGTCATTCACAAAAATTGGAATTACGATTTCTGATTTTACTTTCCAACCGCAAGAAATATAATTGCTTTGGTCTGAAACATCTTGAACAATAAAGTTCTCATTACTTATAGCTACCTGACCACAAATTCCTTTTCCAAAAGGAATGATAATATGTTCAGTAGGCTCACCCGTATATTCCGCTAATTTAAGTTCTTCTTTATCGCCATTTTTAAAATAAAAACCAACCCAATCGTAGTAAGCGATTTCATTTTCAAGAAAATCACAAATGGCTTGTTGTTTTTCTGTTGTTGTTTTTTGTGAAGAAATAATTTCTTCTATTGTACTCTTAAGGTTATTAATGTTCACGTTTTTTCTATATTTGTGTATTGTGAAATAAAACAGCAAAATTAAACCAAATTCTTTATGAAAAAGCAAAGAAATATCGTTCTTTTTCTAGTCAAATTTTTTGCTACGTATTTTATATTATTCGGAATTTACTCCTTTTACTTACAAAAAACACAACAAAAAGGAGATGTTTTTTCTTGTTCTCCAATAACACATAAAGTTGCTCAACAAACGAATTCAGTCTTATCTTTATTTGGTTATGACACTTCTGTAGTTCAGCATAATAAAGAGATGTCCGTAAAAATAATATTAAACGGTCATTATACAGCCAGAGTCATAGAGGGATGTAATTCAGTTAGCATTCTTATTCTATTCTTAGCCTTTGTAGTTGCTTTTCCTGGCTCCTTAAAAGCTACAATTTTATTTAGTATTGCTGGAAGTTTAATTATTTATGCAGTGAATATTTTACGGATAGCGTTTCTGACGGTTATGTTATTTAAATATCAAGACCACCAGACTTTATTACATAATTTAGTTTTTCCAGCTATTATTTACGGAATCACGTTTTTACTATGGGTTCTTTGGGTTCATAAATTTTCAAATTATAAGAAATGAACAAGTCAATCAAAATTATAGGCGTTGTTATTTTATTTGGACTTTTATTTTTGGTAAGAGCATTCGAAGAAAGCTTGTTTTATGACCCACTGATTGAATACTTCCAAAATGATTATTTATACAAAGGGATTCCATCAATAGATAGATGGCGCCTAGCTGTAGATATGCTTTTTAGATACCTAATTAATAGCTTAATTTCTTTGGCTATTATTTATATGATTTTTAGGAAGAAAAAAATCATACAATTTTCTAGCTTTTTTCTCATGGCGGCCTTTATGGTTTTAATTGTCATTTTTTCTATGTCTATTAGAAATAATTTAGAAGATGGATATCTTCTTGCATTTTATATTAGAAGGTTTATTGTGCACCCAATGTTCTTATTAATCCTTTTACCAGCCTTTTATTACCAGAAGAAATTTCAAAAAAAATAAACAACATAATTTTAAGAATTCTGTTGTAAATATACATTTCAAATGAAAAAACATATCATCGGCTTCTTATTGCTGATACCATTCTTATCCTTTTCTCAAGAAACATTTAAGGGAATGATAATGGATAAAAATAATCCAAAAGATAATTCAGGAGTCTTTGGTGCCAATGTGTTTTGGTTAAATACTTCAGTAGGAGCAACAACCAATGAAAAAGGCTGGTTTACGATTCCTTATAAACCGAATTATAAGAAATTAGTAATCAGTTTTGTAGGCTATAAAACAGACACACTTACGATTACTAGTTTAGAACCTATCCACCATTTTATAACACCAGAAAATGAGCTAGAGGAAGTAACTCTTAAAATCAAAAAGAAGGCAACACAACGATCTTTTGTGCAAACTCAAAACGTATTTACTGTAAATAGTGCCGAGTTACTAAAAGCGGCATGTTGTAATCTTGCAGAAAGTTTTGAAACCAATCCATCTATTGATGTCAATTTCTCTGATGCTTTAACGGGAACTCGTCAAATTCAAATGTTGGGATTAAAAAGTCCCTATCTATTAATTTCGCAAGAAAATATTCCTTCCATTCGTGGAGCTGCACAAGTATTCGGACTTACATTTACTCCAGGAACTTGGGTAGAAAGTATTCAAATCACCAAAGGAGCAGGAAGTGTTATCAATGGTTATGAGAGTATTTCTGGTCAGATTAATGCCGAATTGGTAAAGCCATACACAGATAAAAAGCTCTTTGTAAATGCTTATGGTTCTTTAGGCGGAAGGCTAGAATTGAATACACATTTCAATCAAAAAGTATCCGATAAATGGCATACAGGATTGTACATCCACGGAAATTATAGAGGAGAAAAGTTTGATAGAAATAAGGATAATTTTCTAGATAACCCTTTGATGAATCAAATTAACGTGATGAATCGTTGGCAATATCTAGATGTAGAAAAAGGCTGGGTGAGTTTTATCAACTTTCGCTATATGAACGATTCTAAACAAACAGGAGAAATCAATTTTGAGCCCACTAGAGATAGAGTAACAAACAATAGTCCTGTGCTGAGCGGAGACGAAGTATGGGGAAGTGAAATTGAAACAAAACGTTTTGATACTTCTTTAAAATTAGGATATGTTTTTCCAGAGTTACCATTTCAAAGTTTTGGATTTCAATTTGCGTTTAGTAATCATGAACAAGACTCTTATTTTGGGGTAAGAACTTATGATATTGAACACCAAAGTATTTATTCAAACTTGTTGTTCAACTCCATCATTGGAGATACAAGAAATAAATTCACAACCGGAATTACATTTACTCACGACACTTATAATGAGTTTGTAAACTTGACGAACTTTAAGAGGAATGAGAGCTCCTTTGGAGGGTTTTTTGAATATGCATATGATAATCTAGATAATTTTAGTTTTACGGCTGGATTAAGAACTGACATGCATAATCTATTAGGAACTTTTGTAACGCCAAGATTACATATAAGATATGTTCCCTGGGAAAAAGGAGTGTTTAGAGCTTCCGTAGGACAAGGAAGAAAAAGCGCAAACATTTTTGCAGAGAATCAACAGTTATTTGCAAGTGCAAGACAAATAGATATTCAATCTGCAGGTGGAAAGATTTATGGTTTAGATCCTGAAGTTGCTTGGAATTATGGAGTTTCATATTTACAAGGATTTAGATTATTTGACAGAAAAGGAGATATCATTTTCGACTTTTACAGAACAAATTTTGAAAATCAAGTGGTGGTAGATTGGGAAAATCCTCAGCAAATTTCTTTCTATAATTTGGAAGGAAGAAGTTATGCTAATAGTTTTCAGACAGAAGTGAATTATAATATTATAGAATATTTCAACATCCGTTTGGCTTATAAATACTATGACATAGAAACCAATTATACTTCAGGGAAATTATCAAAACCACTGACTCCTAATCATCGTTTCTTTGCAAATGTTTCTTTTGAAACTTCAGAAAGAGAAGATAATAAACAATGGAAATTTGATCTAACCTATAATTTTATCGGAGAGCAACGATTACCAAATACATCTAGCAACCCAATTCAATATCAGTTGGGAGAATCTTCAAATTCTTACAGTTTGCTAAATGCACAAGTCACCAAAGTGTTTTCTAAAAAGTTTGAGATGTATTTTGGTGGAGAGAATTTAACAAATTTGAAACAGAAAAGTCCTATTTTAGCAAGTGATGATCCGTTTGGCAACAATTTTGATAGTACTATTGTATATGCTCCAATTTTTGGTCGCATGTTTTATAGCGGACTAAGATTTAAAATCGAATAAAAATGAAAAAAGTTTTCCTTATAGTTTGCCTACTAATGGTAGGTTTGTCAACAGAAGCGCAAAAGAAAAAGAAGAATGCAAAGCTATCTATTGAAGTAGATGGAATTTGTATGATGTGTAAGAAACGTATTGAAAAAGCAGCTTTAAATACAAAAGGAGTCAAGTTTGCTGTTTGGAGCGTAAAAACACATCTACTTTCTTTAATTATTGATGAAAGAAAAACGAATAAAAAAACGATTCAAAAAAACATTGCAGCAGTTGGTCATGATACCAAAGGAATAAAAGCAAAAGATCATATTTATAAAGCAATTGATCCTTGTTGTAAATATCGAGACAAGAAAGTTGTAGATGCTCATGATAAGCAATAAACTTTGAAACATTTCCTTCAAATTTTAGTGATTTCTGTACTTCTATTTTGTTCCTGCAAAGCAGAAGAAAAGAAAACTTCTTATAAAGTTACAGTAATAGAAGAAGAGATAATTCATGATGTTTATGTCTGTCCTATGGAATGCGATACTGGAATGAATTATTATCTTGAAGGCAAGTGTGATATTTGCCACATGAATTTAATTAAACAAGAATAAAATTATTTATTCCTTTACAACTTTTACTACTTGAGAAAATACGCTTCCATCAGAACTTATTCCTTCAATATAAAAGGTTATTTCATCTAAACCAGTATTAATAGTGGTTAAATCAAAAGCTTCCATGCTTTTAATTGTTATAGAAGGTTCCCAGTGAATAGCTCCGTAATTTTTAAAAGAATCTGCTTGGTATGAGTAATATTTTGGTGAATAGAATTTCTTTTTTGGTTGAAAACCATACTTTACTTTGGTGCTATTTATTTTAGACGCAGCTTCAACATCCCAAAGTGAAGTTTTTCTTGTAAATAATTTTATAACAACAACAAAAGTAGCAACACCGCCACCTACAGAAGCCATATTTGCGTTCGGGGTGTCATCGATAAAGATGTCTTCAAATTCATCTAAACCTCTGTTTAATACGATATCATTACCCCTTATTTGCATGTTGTTTAAATAAATGACAACTGGTCCTCTTCTTGGAAAGTTATGACGTATTGCTGAGCGTCCTAATTGTGTTGGGTTTAAGCCGATGTTGTCAACCACAAAACCATTATTATCTAAAAAATTACCTAAATCAAAATATTTTTCGAATAGTGTTCTGTCTACATGAAATAGTTTCCCTCTAAAAGGCAATCTATAATTTTTTCTTTTTTCTTTTTCTTTAGTTACTTTAAGAACAATTTCATCTAAAACTTCAGATTTTTCGTCAATAAATCCGTTTAAAATATTGTTTTTATTGCTGTAGAAAGATATAAAGGTTTCGTACGAATTTACATTGATAGAATCTGTTTGCATAAGTTTTAAAAAACTCAATGCCATAGAAGGTTTTTTAGTTTTTTCTTTTTTATCAATATATGAGAATCTTATATAGTCTCCTACTATTGGATAGAAGTTTTTCAGCTCAAATTTTCCATTTACATCTGTTGGTATAAATGAGGATTTGTTTAATCTTGTTGGGTAAAGAAATAAAGATTTTACTTTATTAATTGTAGTATTTAAAAAACCATTGATTGAAATTCCATTTTCAAAATCAAAATTAGGTTTAGGAGGGAAATTCATAATATTATCCCAGGAGTACCTACTCCATCCTTGGGTTAACAACAAAAGATCTAACTCGTATTTTTTCTTTCTATTTACATTGTTAAAGTAGTATTGAGGATTTTCAATAGCTCCTTTTAAATAGGGTTTTAAATAAAAAGCAGAAATAATACTGTGCTCAGGTTTATAGCTTATGGTTTCTTTTGGTAATACTGAAACACTAGCGTTAATAATCTCATCTTTTTTTATGTTAGAGCTTAGTTGATAGCTAATGGAATCGCCTGCTACTTGTTTTTTGACTAGAACAATTGACTTGTTTTCTATAACTACATCATTAAAGAACATACGTTCTAAAATAGGCTGCTTTCTCTCATTAAATACTGTAATTGTATTTACTCCTTTAAATAATCCTGTTTTTTCAATGCTTATTCGCTCTATTTTATTGTCGATAATAATTGGAATACTTTTCGCTTCTCCATCTTTATGTATTAAGACTTTGTATTCTTTACCTTTAAATGATTCTAAAGAGTTTTCATTCAATGAAAGGTTAATAATAACTTGCTCTTTTTTAAGGTTGTTAACAGTTAATGCAATACCTATGTTTTCTGCTTTTGGTAAATCTTGAACCAATTCTTTATAGTTGCTAAGTTTTATTTTTGCAGAATATGTTTCTCCGTTAATAGGAGTGAAGGTGAATTTTCCAACACCAAAAATATTACTCTTAAAACTGGCTACTTCAATTCCTTTAGAGTTTACAACTATTCCAGTGGCGATTGTTCCTTTTCCTTTATCATTTATTGCTTTTATACCAATGCTGTTTTTGACATCGCTTAAAAGATATCCTCCTTCTGGTAAAAATTGAATATCATATTCTTTTGTGTTTATCTTTTTTGAGATGATTTCTTCAGAATCTGGATTTATGATTCTAATTTTTTGGATGTATGCATCATCTTCTTTAAAATTTCTCATCCAATTGGTATAGGCTTTTAGAAAATAAGTTCCAGTAGTGAATGAGGAATCTATAGCAATGTTGCCTTTGGCTACCCCATTTTTTGCTAAAAAGAGCTTTTTGTCTATTTGTTTTCCAGAATCATCATAAATTCCTAGATATATGTTGGAGGTGGTTTTTGAAGAAAGATTGTTTTTACGATCATACGCATATATATTAAGCCATAATTCTTCACCAGAGAAATACGTTGTTTTATTGGTATGTAAAAACAGCGTTTCTCTTGGAAGGTTAAAATAGTCAACATATGAATTTTCTATACTTTTCTTCTCTTGACTATTGCTTACAACAGATAAAAAAGTAACAAGTAGTGTTAGTAATGTTTTTTTCATAGATTTTTTTGATTAGCAACTGTTTTTTTATTCGCAAATATGATGCCATTTTTTAATAGAAAAAAGAGTTTAAAATGAACCTCAAAAAATTGACTGAACACAAAAAAAACCTTTCAAATTTTTGAAAGGTTTTTTGTTGATTATTTTAACTAGTTGCCTCTGATTTTTATTTTCTTTCAACTTTAACCACTTGAGAAAATACGCTTCCATCAGAACTTATTCCTTCAATATAAAAGTTGATCTCATCTAAGCCAGTATCAAAAGTTTTAATGCTTTCTGAGTTAGCATTGGATATAGCGATGTTTGGCTCCCAATGGATAACACCATAATCTTTAAAAGTTTGAGATCTATATGAAGCATATACAGGAGCGTAAAACTCTTTAACTGGCTGAAAACCATATGCTGAAATGTTTCCAAAATATTTGTCGTTGTAAGAAGCTTTGCCAGATGTGTTTAAAATTCCCTTTCTACGAAATATTTTAATGGCACCTCCAAACCCACCACTTAATCCAAGGCCAATTCCAGTTTTATCAATAACAACTTTATCTATTTTGTCTGTAGAGAGATTTAAGAGCACACTAAGATCAGAAATGATAATTCCATCAAGAAATATTGTTGGAGCTGCGGCCCCGCCTCTTCCTCTAGAAAGAACCACTACATCTCCTAATTTACTAGTTGCTCCATCTCCTAAAAAGACATCAAATCCATTGCTTTGTATAAAGTCAGTTAGATTAGGATATCTATTTACTTCTTCTACAGTGATTTTTGTTATTCTACCATTTGTTAAGATTGGGTCTCTTAATTCTTTTCTAAGCTTTTTTCTCAGATCTGTTTTAATTTTAATTTCTTCTAAACTTTCATAACTGTCATCAATAAAAAACTGTTCACTTATTTCATTTTTATCCTTGTAAAATGATAAGAAAGACTTATAATCATTTGTATTAATATTATCTGAGTCCATGAATTTTATATAACTAAGATTCATGCTTGGTCTTTTCATTTTTCCATTTTTCCCATAGTAAGAAAAGCGAACTTCTTCATTAGCTTCTGGATAAAAGTTTTTTAAATTAAACTTTCCGTTATCATCAATATTTATAAATGTTGCTTTGTTTTGTTTTGTAGGAAAAAGAAATAGTGACGTTATTTTTTTGAGTTTTGAATTCACAAATCCATTAATAGCAATTCCATTTTCGAAATCATATGAAGGCTTTGGCTGGGAAGTGAAAATCTTATCCCAAGAGTATCTGCTCCAACCTTGAGTTAATAATAAAACATCTAATTCAAATTTCTTCTTTCTATCACTATTTGAAAAATAATACTGAGGGTTTTCTATAGCACCTCTTAGATAGGGTTTTAAATAGATAGCAGATACAATCGTATGATCTTGATTGTAGCTTTTTGTTTCTGATGGTAACACAGAAATACTAGTAGTAAGAATTTCATTGTTTAATGAGTTGGTAGATTTTATTTGATAAATAAGTGAGTCTATATCACTACCTGTTTTATTGACAGAAAATTTATATTCTTTAATCATAGAATTATTAAAGAACATTCTTTCCAATAAAGGTCTATTTTTACTATCAAATAATGTAACGGTATTTACTCCTTTAAAAAGATCTGCAGAGGCAATTACAATTAATTCTTTAGTACTACTAAAAGCTATAGGAATACTTTTTACATTACCGTCTTTATGTAATAATAACTTGTAAGGTTTATCTTTTATTTTATTGAAAGATTCTTCATTAGTGCTAAGGGTAATAATTGTTTTATCATTTCTAATGTTGTTAACAGAAATTACAATTCCATTCTCTTTTATGTTTTCAATAGTTTTTTCAAAACTCTTTCCATTTTCTAGGGTAATTTTTGCGTTATAACGTTCTCCTTTTAATGGGGTAAATGAAAATTTACCAATACCTAAAAAATTGCTTTTAAAAGATGCTACTTCTTCGTCTTTAGAATTTAAAATTAATCCTGTAGAAGAGGTTCCTTTCCCAAGATCATTAATAGCTTTTATTCCAATGTTGTTCTTAACACCATAAAGGATATGTCCGCCTTCAGGTAAGAATTGAAAGTCATATTCTATATCATTGATTTTTTTGGTTTCTATTTCTTTAATTTTAGGGTTGATTATTTTTATTTTTTGAACAAAAGAATCGTCTTCTTTAAAGTTTTTCATCCAGTTGGTAGAAACTTTTAGAAAATAGTCGCCGGATGCAAAAGTAGAATCAATGGCGAAATTACCAATAGCAGCACCTTCTCTTGCTAAATATAGTTTCTTGTCTAGTTGATTACCTGAAGCATCATATATACCTAAGTAGATATTTGAGGTAGCTTTAGATGATAAGTTATTTTTTCGATCATACGCATATGCTTTAAACCAAATTTCTTCACCCAGAATAAAGGTAGTTTTATTTGTATGTAAAAACAACGTTTCTCTAGGCAGTTTAAAGTATTCTAAATAATTTTCTTCAGCATTTTTTTTGTCTTGAGAATAAGACGAAAATGAAGAGAAAATGAATGTAAACAGTAAGCAAAATAGTAATCTTTTTTTCATAGGACAGGTTTTTTCAATTTTTATCAAATATACTTTTTTTAGTTCTAGAATACTTCCACTAAGACTCAAACAGAAGTTAATAGTTTACTTAAAACATCAACTTTATGATTCCTTTAAGAAATATAATGTTTCATAGGTGTGAAGAGTGTGATAGAAAAAAGTCAAAAAGGTATTTATAAACACATTTAACTTTTAGAATTATCTATTGTTACTTTTTGAGAAAAAACAGTTCCATCAGAATAAACACCTTCTATGTAAAAATTTATTTCATGCAGGCCAGTGTTTACTGTTTTAATAATGCTAGCATTCTCATTGCTGATATTTAAGTTTGGCGTCCAATGTATGATTCCAAAATCGTTAAAAGCTTTCATTTGATATGAAGTATATTTTGGTGCATAAAACTCTTTTTTAGGCTGAAAACCATAAGTAGAGATGTTAATAAATGACGTATTATTATAAGGATCCGTTTTCCATTTAAAATTAGTTTTTCGCGTGGTAATCTTAATAACTCCACCCAAGCCGGCACCTAAGCCTAGACCTACTCCTGTTTTATCAATAACTACTTTTTCAATTTTATCGGTATTCATATTTAATAGAGCATTAGCATCACTAAGACGAACACCATCAAGAAAAATAAGAGGCGAATTTGGTACTGCTTGTCTATTAGGCCTTCTAGATGTAATAATAACATCTCCTATCAAAACTCTCGTGCCATCTTTATGTCTGTAATTAGGACCTTGCCATACGGTCACATCAAAACCTTTGTCACTTAACAAGTCGTAAATATTAGGATATCTGTTAACTTCTTCTTCTGTAATTCGGGTAATTTTTCCGTTTACTAATATTGGGTCATGTGTTTCTTTCCATAACTTTCTTCTATAGTCTGTTTTTAGCTTTATTTCATCTAATTGTTCAACATTATCATCTATTAGAAACTTAGTAAGTGCATTGCTTTTATCTTTATAAAAGGAATAAAAACTTAAATACTTGTCAGTATTTACGAAATCTTTGTCCATTAATTTAATATAACTAATACTCATTGCTGGCTTTTTTAAACTTCCTTTTTTATTTAAATAAGAAAATTTAATTTCTTCGTTTGCTACAGGATAAAAGTTTTTGATATTAAATCTCCCCTTTTCATCTATAGGGATAAAAGCAGCTTTATTTCCCATGGTTGGATGTAAGAATATAGACTCAATTTTTTGCACTCTTGTATTCACAAAACCGTTTACAGAAATTCCATTTTCAAAATCAAAAGAAGGTTTAGGGGGGAAGTTGAATACATCATCCCAAGAATATTTACTCCAGCCTTGTGTAATAATTAAGACATCTAGTTCGTGTTTTTTTTTCCGATCAAAATTTTTAAAATAGTATTGCGGGTTTTCAACAATTCCTTTTAAATAAGGTTTTAAATAGATTGCTGTAGCAATTGTATGGTCTGGATTGTAGCTTTCGGTTTTGGTTGGTAAAATAGAAATACTTGCATTTAAAGTTCTATTAGAAGTGATTTGGTTAGATTTTATGACATAACTAATTGAATCTTCATCAGAAATTATTTTCTCAATAATTAAAGAATGATTTTGTATAGATTCATTATTAAAGAACATCCTTTCAACTATTGGCTGTTTTTTATCATTGAAAAGCGTTACCGTATTCATCCCCTTATAAAGATCTTTTCTAGCAATTAAAATTTGCTTTGTGTTTTCTTTAAATACTACAGGTATACTTTTAACTTTTCCGTCTTTGTGAAGTAAGAGTTTAAAGTCTCTGTTTTTAATAATTTCTAATGAAGAATCATTTGTGTTTAGAGTGATAACAACATTTTCTAATTTAAGATTGTTTAAAATAATAGAAATTCCTTTTTCTAGAATTTCTGGAAGTTGTTGTTCAAATACTTTTCCGTTATTTAAGGTTATTTTAGCAGTATACTTTTCTCCTTTTTTAGGCGTAAAGGTAAATTTCCCTAAGCCTAATTTATTACTCTTAAAACTACTAATTTGTTGGTTTTTAGAATTAAATATAATTCCTGTTGCTGAAGTTCCTTTGCCTTTGTCGTCTATTGCTTTTATTCCGATACTGTTTTTTGTGTTTGCAACGATATGACCTCCTTCTGCTAAAAATTGAAAATCATATTCTTTCTCACTTATTTTTTTATCGTCAGTTTCTCTAATTTTCGGATTTATAATTCTAACTTTTTGTACATACGAATCATCTTCTTTGAAATTCTTCATCCAGTTGGTAGAAATTTTTAAAAAATATTCTCCAGAAGCTAATCCAGCACTAATTTCAAAACTTCCTTCTGCAAACCCTTCTTTAGCATGATACAATTTTTTATCAATCTGTGAACCAAATTTATTGTATAAACCAAAATATATGTTTGTTGTTCTTTTAGACGTTAATTCGTTTTTTCTATCATATGCATATGCTTTAAACCAAATAGTTTCTCCAGTAAGATAAGTTGTTTTATTTGTGTGTAAGAAAAGTGATTCTCTAGGAAGTTTAAAATACTCTAAATAATTATTTTCAATATCAATTTTTTCTTGAGTAAAAGATGAATGTGAAAATAACAGAAAAGCAAAAATGGTTAATACACGAAGTTTCATAGCAGTTAGGTTTTGTAATTTGGCACAATAATTATACCAACTTGTAAATAAAAAAAAGCCTTTTGAGGTTTCAAAAGGCTTTTTTAATATGAAAAATAATCATTTTTACATCATACCTGGCATTCCGCCACCCATTGGGGGCATTCCAGCGCCTGAGTTTTCTTCTTTAATATCTACTAAAGCACATTCGGTTGTTAAGATCATTCCTGCAACAGATGCTGCATTTTCTAAGGCAACACGTGTTACTTTTTTAGGGTCAATAATTCCGGCTTCTAACATATCAACATAGGTTTCTGATTTAGCATCATACCCGAAGTTCTTATGTCCTTCTAAAACTTTATTAATCACTACCGATCCTTCACCACCAGCATTTTCAACAATGGTTCTTAATGGAGCTTCAATTGCTTTGTTTACAATTTGTACTCCTGTAGTTTCATCTAAATTATCTGTTGTGATTTTTTCTAAAACTTTCTTAGCTCTCACTAAAGCAACTCCACCACCTGCAACGATTCCTTCTTCAACAGCAGCTCTTGTCGCGTGTAAAGCATCATCAACTCTATCTTTCTTTTCTTTCATCTCAACTTCAGAAGCAGCACCAACATATAAAACCGCAACACCTCCAGCTAATTTAGCTAAACGTTCTTGTAATTTTTCTTTGTCGTAATCAGAGGTTGTGGTTTCTATCTGAGCTTTAATTTGATTTACTCTCGCTTTAATTGCGTCAGCATTTCCATTTCCGTTAACAATTGTTGTATTGTCTTTATCAACAGTAATAGTTTCAGCAGTTCCTAATAAATCTAGGGTTACATTTTCTAAAGAGAATCCTCTTTCTTCAGAAATTACTGTTCCGCCAGTTAAAATAGCGATGTCTTCTAACATTGCTTTTCTTCTGTCTCCGAAACCTGGAGCTTTTACAGCAGCAATTTTTAATCCACCTCTTAGTTTGTTTACTACTAAAGTTGCCAACGCTTGACCGTCTACATCTTCTGCAATAATTAATAAGGGTCTGCTAGATTGAGCAACTGGTTCTAGAATTGGAAGAATTTCTTGAAGATTAGAGATCTTTTTATCAAATAATAAAATGTATGGATTTTCTAAATCAGCAATCATCTTGTCAGCATCAGTTACAAAATAAGGAGATAAGTATCCTCTGTCAAATTGCATTCCTTCAACAACATCTACATAGGTTTCCATTCCTTTTGCTTCTTCAACAGTAATCACACCTTCTTTTCCTACTTTACCAAAAGCAGTAGCAATTAAATCACCAATAGTATCATCGTTATTTGCAGAAATTGCAGCAACTTGTTTTATTTTTTCTGATGAGTTACCTACTTTTTGAGCTTGCTTTTCTAAATCGGCAACAATCGCTTTAACAGCTTTGTCGATTCCTCTTTTTAAATCCATTGGATTTGCTCCAGCAGCTACATTCTTCAATCCTTCTTTTACAATTGCCTGTGCTAAAACAGTAGCAGTCGTAGTTCCGTCACCAGCTAAGTCATTGGTTTTAGAAGCAACTTCTTTCACCATTTGAGCACCCATGTTTTCTAATTCATCATCTAACTCTACTTCTTTTGCTACAGTAACACCATCTTTAGTGACAGTTGGAGCTCCAAATGATTTAGAGATAATAACATTACGTCCTTTTGGACCTAGAGTAACTTTTACTGCATTTGCAAGAGCATCTACACCTCTTTTAAGTCCGTCTCTTGCTTCAATATCAAATTTTATGTCTTTTGCCATTTTGATTTGTTTTTCTAAAAATTATACAATTGCTAAAATGTCGCTTTCACGCATCATTAAATAATCTTTTCCTTCTAATTTTAGTTCTGTTCCTCCGTATTTGCTATACAAAACAGTGTCTCCAACTTTTACGGTTAAAGGTTCGTCTATTTTACCATTACCAACAGCGATAACAATTCCTTTTTGTGGTTTTTCTTTAGCGTTATCTGGAATAATAAGTCCTGAAGCGGTAGTGGTTTCTGCTGCAGCTGGCTCTACTAAAACTCTATCTGCTAGAGGTTGAATGTTAACTCCCATGTATTATGTTTTTTTAATTTATTGTGTTTTCAGTATTTTAATAGTCAGAAACTGTGCCAATGAAAAATAACTGACACTTTTTCAAGATGTAAAATTAAATGCTGTTTTTTGGATAAAAAAAATGCCAACGTGTCATTTACGTT